>Ga0207655_1001195_pt1 | contig 25084 bp, 17 predicted proteins | sample KBSM44metaG_FD_184398 | JGI IMG/M metagenome (GOLD analysis project Ga0207655, IMG submission 184398) | Miscanthus rhizosphere microbial communities from Kellogg Biological Station, Michigan, USA - KBS M4-4 metaG (SPAdes) (version 2) | ecosystem: Host-associated > Plants > Roots > Rhizosphere >... | reverse complement strand
CTCACATGCAGCATTACTCAGGCTTCGGCCTTCTCAAGCATTCCCTCAGCCACCATGAAAACTGGCAGCGCATGTGGCGCACGCCGACCCCAAAAAAGGTCTACGACGTGGTCATTGTCGGCGGCGGCGGGCACGGTCTGGCGACGGCCTACTATCTGGCCAAGGAGCACGGCATCACCAACGTGGCCGTGGTCGAGAAAGGCTGGCTGGGCGGCGGCAACACGGCTCGCAACACGACCATCGTGCGTTCCAATTACCTGTGGGACGAGTCTGCCCACCTGTATGAACATGCGATGAAATTGTGGGAAGGCCTGTCCCAGGACCTGAACTACAACGTCATGTTCTCCCAGCGCGGCGTCTACAACCTGTGCCACACCCTGCAGGACATGCGCGACTCCGAGCGCCGCGTCAGCGCCAACCGGCTTAACGGCGTGGACGGCGAATTGCTCAACGGCCAGCAGGTCGCCGAGGAAATCCCGTACCTGGACTGCTCGAAAAACACCCGCTATCCGATCATTGGCGCAACGGTTCAGCGCCGTGGTGGCGTCGCCCGTCACGATGCGGTGGCCTGGGGCTTCGCCCGTGCGGCCGACGCGCTGGGCGTTGACCTGATTCAGCAGACCGAAGTCATCGGCTTTCGCAAGGAAAACGGCGTGTGCATCGGAGTGGAAACCAACAAGGGTTTCATCGGTGCCAAACGGGTCGGCGTGGTAACCGCCGGCAACTCCGGGCACATGGCCAAGCTGGCAGGCTTCCGTCTGCCCATCGAATCGCATCCGTTGCAGGCACTGGTCTCCGAGCCGATCAAGCCGATTATCGACAGCGTCATCATGTCCAACGCGGTACACGGCTACATCAGCCAGTCCGACAAGGGCGACCTGGTGATCGGTGCCGGCATCGACAGTTGGGTCGGCTACGGCCAGCGCGGCTCGTACCCGGTGATCGAACACACCATCCAGGCCATCGTCGAGATGTTCCCGGTACTGTCCCGCGTGCGCATGAACCGTCAATGGGGCGGCATCGTCGACACCACGCCGGACGCCTGCCCGATCATTTCCAAGACCCCGGTGCCGAACATGTTCTTCAACTGCGGCTGGGGCACAGGCGGCTTCAAGGCTACGCCGGGCTCGGGCAACGTATTTGCCGCCAGCCTGGCCAAGGGCGAGATGCACCCGCTGGCCAAGCCGTTCTCCATCGACCGTTTCCACAACGGCGCGCTCATCGACGAACACGGCGCTGCAGCCGTAGCCCACTAACAGGAGAACCCGACCATGCTGCATATCTTCTGTCCTCACTGTGGCGAACTGCGCTCCGAAGAGGAATTCCACCCGTCCGGCCAGGCGCACATTCCGCGCCCGCTGGACCCCGGTGCCTGCACCGATGAGCAATGGGGCGATTACATGTTCTTTCGCGATAACCCGCGCGGCCTGCATCACGAACTGTGGATACACGCCGCCGGTTGCCGCCAGTATTTCAACATGACGCGCAATACCGTGACCTACGAGATTCTCGAGACCTATCCGATCGGTAGCAGGCCGCAGTTCACGGATCAGGGAGAAAAGGTATGAGCCAGACCCATCGCCTGCCCAACGGCGGCCGCATCAACCGCAGCAAGGTGCTCAACTTTACCTTCAACGGCCAGACCTACCAGGGCTTTGAAGGCGACTCGCTGGCCTCTGCCCTGCTGGCCAACGGCGTCGATATCATCGGCCGCAGCTTCAAATACTCCCGCCCGCGCGGCATCTTCGCAGCGGGTTCGGAAGAGCCCAACGCCGTGCTGCAGATCGGCGCGACCGAAGCGACGCAGATCCCCAACGTGCGTGCCACGCAACAGGCGCTCTATGCCGGACTGGTCGCGACCAGCACCAACGGCTGGCCGAGCGTGAATACCGATGTCATGGGCATTCTGGGCAAGGTCGGCGGCAAACTGATGCCGCCGGGTTTCTACTACAAAACCTTCATGTACCCGCAATCGTTCTGGATGACTTACGAAAAGTACATCCGCAAGGCTGCAGGCCTGGGTCGCTCGCCGACCGAAAACGACCCGGACAGCTACGATGCGATGAACCAGCACTGCGACGTGTTGATCGTCGGCGCAGGCCCGGCCGGTCTGGCTGCCGCGCTGGCAGCAGGTCGCAGCGGTGCCCGAGTGATCATTGCCGATGAACAGGAAGAGTTCGGCGGCAGCCTGCTCGACAGCCGTGAAAGCCTCGACGGCAAACCCGCCGCCGAGTGGGTGTCTACAGTCGTCGCCGAGCTGAAAAGCCTGCCCAACGTCACCCTGCTGCCGCGTGCCACGGTCAATGGTTACCACGATCACAACTTCCTGACCATTCATGAGCGCCTTACCGACCACCTGGGTGATCGCGCGCCGATCGGCATGGTTCGCCAGCGCATGCACCGGGTACGTGCCAAGCGTGTGGTGCTGGCCGCCGGTACTCACGAGCGTCCGCTGGTCTACGGCAACAACGATGTGCCCGGCAACATGCTGGCCGGCGCCGTATCGACTTACGTTCGTCGTTATGGCGTGGCGCCGGGCAAGAAACTGGTGCTTTCCACCAACAACGATCACGCCTATCGCGTCGCTCTGGACTGGCTCGACGCCAGTCTGCACGTGGTCGCGATTGCCGATGCACGGCATAACCCGCGCGGCCCGCTGGTTGAAGAAGCGCGGGCCAAAGGCATTCGCATCCTGACCGGCAGCGCGGTCATCGAGGCCCGTGGCAGCAAGCGTGTGACGGCTGCCCGCGTTGCCGCCATCGACGTCAAGACGCACAGCGTGACCAGCCCTGGCGAATGGCTTGAATGCGACGTGGTTGCCAGCTCCGGCGGTTACAGCCCGATCGTGCACCTGGCCTCGCACCTGGGCGGCAAGCCGGTCTGGCGCGAGGACATCCTCGGCTTCGTGCCGGGCGAAGCACCGCAGAAACGTATCTGCGTAGGCGGCGTCAACGGCGTCTACAGTCTGGCTGACAGTCTGGCCGATGGTTTCGAAGGCGGCGTGCGCGCTGCCAGTGAAGCGGGCTTCAAGGTGGTCGAAGGCGTGATGCCCAAAGCCCTCAGCCGTGCGGAAGAGCCGACGCTGGCGCTGTTTCAGGTGCCGCATGAGAAAGGCACCGCTCGGGCACCCAAGCAATTCGTCGACCTGCAGAATGATGTGACCGCAGCGGCCATCGAACTGGCGACCCGCGAGGGGTTCGAGTCGGTTGAGCACGTCAAGCGCTACACCGCGCTGGGTTTCGGCACCGATCAGGGCAAGCTGGGCAACGTCAACGGTCTGGCCATCGCCGCGCGTTCGCTGAACGTGTCGATCCCGGAAATGGGCACCACCATGTTCCGCCCCAACTACACGCCGGTGACCTTCGGCGCGATAGCCGGGCGTCATTGCAAACACATCTTCGAACCCGTGCGTTTCACTGCGCTGCACGCCTGGCATGTCAAAAACGGTGCCGAGTTCGAGGATGTCGGCCAGTGGAAACGGCCGTGGTACTTCCCGAAGAACGGCGAAGACCTGCCTGCAGCCGTCGCTCGCGAATGCAAGGCGGTGCGCGACAGCGTCGGCCTGCTGGACGCTTCGACGCTGGGCAAGATCGATATTCAAGGCCCGGATGCACGCGAGTTTCTCAACCGCATCTACACCAACGCCTGGACCAAGCTGGACGTGGGCAAGGCGCGCTACGGCCTGATGTGCAAGGAAGACGGCATGGTCTTCGATGACGGGGTCACTGCCTGTCTTGCTGACAACCACTTCCTGATGACCACCACCACGGGCGGCGCAGCGCGCGTCCTGCAATGGCTGGAAATCTATCAGCAGACCGAATGGCCGGACCTGAAAGTGTATTTCACTTCAGTGACCGATCACTGGGCGACTCTGACACTGTCCGGCCCCAACAGCCGCAAGCTGCTCAGCGAAGTCACCGATATCGATCTGGGCCGTGAAGCCTTCCCGTTCATGACCTGGAAGGAAGGTCTGGTCGCCGGTGTGCCAGCTCGCGTATTCCGTATCTCGTTTACCGGTGAGCTGTCCTACGAGGTCAACATTCAGGCCGACTACGCCATGGGCGTTCTGGAAAAGATCGCCGAGGCAGGCAAGCAGTACAACCTGACGCCTTACGGCACCGAGACCATGCACGTACTGCGCGCAGAGAAGGGTTTTATCATCGTCGGTCAGGACACCGACGGCTCGATGACGCCCGACGACCTGAACATGGGTTGGTGTGTCGGTCGTACCAAGCCGTTCTCCTGGATCGGCTGGCGCGGCATGAATCGCGAAGACTGCGTGCGTGAACAGCGCAAGCAACTGGTCGGCCTCAAGCCGGTGGACCCTGCCAAATGGTTGCCGGAAGGTGCGCAACTGGTGTTCGACACCAAACAGACGATCCCGATGAGCATGGTCGGCCACGTGACCTCCAGTTACGCGCACAACTCGCTGGGCTATTCGTTCGCGATGGGCGTGGTCAAAGGCGGTCTGGCGCGCATGGGAGAGCGGGTCTTCGCGCCTCTGGCCGATGGCAGCGTGATCGAAGCCGAGATCGTTTCTTCGGTGTTCTTCGATCCGAAGGGCGAGCGGCAGAACGTCGAGTAGTCCACGGTGAGCCGATCATCCGCAGCACACAGAATTCAAGCAGGTGAATCATGAGCACAGCCAACGTTTACCAGCAGCGCCCGACCACCGACGTCAAAGCCGAGTCGCCGCTGTTCCACGCAAACCTCGACAGCCTGATTGGCAAGGGGCGCGCCAGCCCGGGGGTTTTCCTGCGCGAGAAAAAGCTGCTGGGCCATCTGACGATTCGTGGCAATGCCCACGATCCGGCCTTCGCCGCAGGCGTACACAAGGCGCTGGGCATGGAGCTGCCCGCCGCACTGATGCTGGTCATCAGTGGCGAAAGCTCGCTGCAATGGCTTGGCCCGGATGAGTGGCTGCTGATTGTGCCGAGCGGCGAAGAGTTCGCGGCAGAACAGAAGTTGCGTGACGAACTGAGCGGGCAACACATCGCCATCGTCAATGTCAGCGGCGGGCAATCGATTCTCGAACTGAGCGGCCCGAAGGTGCGCCAGGTACTGATGAAGTCCACCAGCTACGACGTGCACCCGGACAACTTCCCGGTGGGCAAGGCAGTCGGCACCGTGTTCGCCAAGTCGCAACTGGTGATCCGCCGGACCGGTGAAGACACCTGGGAGCTGCTGGTCCGCCGCAGCTTCTCGGATTACTGGTGGCTGTGGTTGCAGGATGCGAGTGCCGAGTACGGGCTGAGCATTCAGGCGTGAAGCGCCGGGAACCGGGGCTGAAACCGTAGCGTCGGTCTCAATGAAGACTCTTGGATTATCGTTCCCACGCTCCGCGTGGGAACGTAGTTCCGGACGCTCAGCGTCCTGCCCAAGCCTACAGGCTGGCACTGTCAGTCATATTTGCGGATAACAAATACTCTGGAGCATTGATTCAATGAGCCGCGCGCCCGACACATGGATTTTGACCGCCGACTGCCCCAGCATGCTGGGTACGGTAGACGCAGTGACGCGCTTTCTGTTCGAGCAGGGTTGCTACGTCACAGAACATCACTCCTTCGATGACCGTCTCTCGGGACGCTTCTTCATCCGTGTGGAATTTCGTCAGCCCGAGGCTTTCGACGAGCAGGCGTTCAGGGCCGGGCTGAGCGAGCGCGGTGAAACGTTCGGCATGATCTTCGAACTCACGGCGCCCAACTACCGGCCAAAAGTAGTGATCATGGTCTCGAAAGCCGATCACTGCCTCAATGACCTGCTCTACCGCCAGCGTATCAATCAACTGTCCATGGACGTGGTCGCGGTGGTGTCCAATCACCCTGATCTTGAGCCATTGGCTGGCTGGCACGGCATTCCGTACTACCATTTCCCACTGGACCCGAACGACAAGCCCGCGCAGGAAGCCAAAGTCTGGCAGGTCATTGAAGAGTCTGGTGCAGAACTGGTGATTCTTGCCCGCTACATGCAGGTCCTGTCTCCGGACCTGTGTCGCAAGCTGGACGGCAAGGCGATCAATATCCACCACTCGTTGCTGCCCGGTTTCAAAGGTGCCAAGCCCTACCATCAGGCTTACAACAAGGGGGTAAAACTGGTCGGAGCCACGGCGCATTACATCAACAACGATCTGGACGAAGGTCCGATCATTGCCCAGGGCGTGGAAGTGGTCGATCACAGCCACTATCCCGAAGACCTGATCGCCAAGGGTCGGGACATCGAAGGACTGACACTGGCCCGTGCGGTCGGTTATCACATCGAACGGCGGGTGTTTCTCAACGCCAACAGGACGGTGGTTTTATAGCTGCAACGGCTTCTCTCTGCTCCACCACAATAAAAGCGAGGTGACATGTATGTCTGGTAATCGCGGTGTAGTGTATCTCGGCGCTGGCAAGGTCGAAGTGCAATCAATTCCTTTCCCGAAAATGGAAGACCCACGCGGCAAGCGCATCGAACACGGCGTGATCCTGCGCGTGGTCTCCACCAATATCTGCGGCTCGGACCAGCACATGGTACGCGGCCGTACCACGGCGCAGACCGGGCTGGTGCTCGGTCATGAAATCACCGGAGAGGTGCTGGAAGCCGGTCGCGACGTGGAGCATCTGAAAGTCGGTGATCTGGTTTCTGTGCCATTCAACGTGGCGTGCGGCCGCTGCCGCAGTTGTAAGGAACAGAACACCGGCGTCTGCCTGACGGTCAACCCGGCGCGTCCCGGTGGTGCCTATGGTTATGTCGACATGGGCGACTGGGTTGGTGGCCAGGCTGAATACGTGCTGGTGCCTTACGCGGACTTCAACCTGCTCAAACTCCCGGACCGCGACGCGGCGATGGAGAAAATCCGCGACCTGACCTGCCTGTCCGACATCCTGCCCACCGGCTACCACGGCGCAGTGACTGCCGGGGTTGGCCCTGGCAGTACGGTTTATGTTGCAGGCGCCGGCCCGGTCGGCCTGGCTGCGGCGGCGTCAGCACGCTTGCTGGGCGCGGCCGTGGTGATCGTCGGCGACGTCAACCCGACGCGTCTGGTTCATGCCAAGGCTCAGGGCTTCGAAATTGCCGACCTGTCCCAGGACACCCCTTTGCACGAGCAGATCGCTGCCCTGCTCGGCGAGCCTGAAGTGGATTGCGCCATCGACGCCGTAGGCTTCGAAGCACGCGGTCACGGCCATGCTGGCGCTCAGGCCGAAGCACCCGCCACCGTTCTCAACTCGTTGATGGGCGTGGTGCGCGTCGCAGGCAAGATCGGCATCCCCGGCCTGTACGTCACCGAAGACCCGGGAGCCGTGGACGCTGCCGCAAAAATGGGCAGCCTGAGCATTCGCTTCGGCCTGGGCTGGGCCAAATCCCACAGCTTCCACACCGGCCAGACCCCGGTCATGAAATACAACCGCCAGCTGATGCAGGCGATCATGTGGGACCGCATCAAGATCGCCGACATAGTGGGTGTCGAGGTGATCAGTCTGGATGAGGCTCCGCGGGGTTATGGCGAGTTTGATTCGGGCGTGCCGAAGAAGTTTGTGATTGATCCGCATCGGTTGTTTGGTGCTGTGTAGGCATCTAACAGAAAATGGGGTTATTGACTAATTACGTCAGCAGATTCAAGAGCGGGGAATGCTCTCTCACATCTGCTGGCGTATTAATCTTAACTCTTCTTCAGCATTAGAAATTTCAAGGGCTAATTTGTAAGAGGGTGGCGTCGATAGATTCTGAATAGGGTTAGCGAGGTTTTTCTGCGATTTCTTGTATTGTTGAACCAGATCATACTCATAAGAGAGACCATCCTCATCATACAAACTTAACGCAGTGTTTGCCTCTTTTTTCAGCTGTGTAGCCCTTTTAACATACTGTCTATAAAGCTTATCGTTGGCCTTAACCTCTTTTGCAGACTTTCTATAGTCAAGACCTGCTTGTTTATTCAATTTTTTTGCAGACACACTCACTGACTCGACTTGTCGCACCGCTACAGAGCGACTTAACTGTGGCGCACTCGCACTTAAGTTCATCCCGTCAGAACCGCGCAACACAGAACTACCAATAACGTCATCCGTAGACAAACGCCGGGAAGGCTTCATTATTTTAAAAGCTCTTAAAAGTCCCTTCATCAAGGTTGGTGTACTCCCTGTCAAGTCAACCCAATTAACCGGATCCCCCCCACAATACCCATACGCATTCACCCCACCCTCACCAAACGGGCTCAGACTGTCCGGGCTGTTGAACCTCATCAATACCGGGTTAAACGCCCGATACCCATTCCCCAGCAAATAGTGCCCCGTCACCGGGTCAACTCGCTGGCCGGTAAAGCCCGGCAGGCTCGCGAGGCCTGAAGGATGACGATGTCCGTAAGGCGTGTAGGCAAACTCCAACCCCTGAGCGGCAATCACTGACTGCTGTTGATCCGTCGCCAACACCGTGCCGTCGCGCTGATTATTTTCTGTACTCAGGCAAGCCAGCACATGCTCATCCGTGCGCATAAGCGTGTGCTGGACCTGCCCCTGAACCTGCGTAGCCAGATGTGTCTTCTGATAAAAAAGGCGAGTGCTGCCCTGCCCCGCAGGCGCGCAATCGGCCAGGCGATCCAATGGATCGTAGCGATAAACACAGAGCACGGATTGCCCGGACGAAGCCATCGTTTCACTCCTTTGAAGTCACCCATGGCAGCAAGTCTGGGCTGAGTCTCTGTTTCCGCCCAGCTAGCAGAACTACTAGGCTGTTCCGCCTGCGGGACGAAAAACACTGGAGACGTGCCCTACTGCCGCACGGGCCTCACCAATACCGAGTAGTAATGCTCCTGCACATAGGCATTGCTATCAGGTTCCGGCACCCCGCGCATGCTGTCGATCGAAGGGAAAAGACCCAGATTCCAGTTCCGTCTGGCGGGCAATTGCGGCGTAACTCCATTTTGATCAGGCTCACGTGCAGGCTCGGACAAGTCCGAGGCCAGCACGCCGGTAATCTGCCCGTTCCGGTCCAGTACTTTCCCCGCCACGAACATGAAATGAAACGGGTAGTCCGATGACGGGCTGCCTTCCAGCCCCCCTCGCTCGATGAAACCGATACCTTCGCCGATCTCGGGAAATGACTGCTCGCCGATAAAATAGTCAGAGTGGCCGCGTGCATTTATCCAAGGCTCAAGCACTGCTGTGGTGATATTCAGGCTCACCAACTGACCATCCTGCCTGGCGACGACCTCGACATTGGGCACCACTGGAGCCGGATCACCCAGGCTCTCGCCCTTGTAATCGAACGCGACTTGCCCTCCGGCATATTTCGATACCAGGAACTCGGTGCTGGAGATGCAGCTTTCAGGCACCGCTGCCCTGGCTTCCAGCCTCACGTAACCGTCACGATCCGCTGCGATGGAGTGGAACAGGCTCGATGGCACATTAAGCTTGCCGGGTACCAGAACGTCGTCGCTCATGATGTGCAGGTCTTCGTGGTGAACCTGAAGCGTTCCGCTCGCTGTGTCATCAGCGGAATGGGACTCGTGAGTTGCCAAACGACCGGCCGGCCGCCGGGTGCGGATGCTGCAGATCATCTGATCGATGAGATTGCCGCCCTTGAGCGCTGGACGGTTGATCAGCGTGAACTCATGTCCGCCGATGTGACGCACCCAGGGCAGTGCCAGGGTCTCGGCGCGCGACCTGCCTTGCGGTGGTACCAGCAGAAACACCCCGTTGCGCTCATCCCAGTCGGCGCGGTAGATCCTGCCGTTATCCAGCTTGATGTAGTCACGTCCCTCAATCGAGTAACTGCCACGCTTTGGCCCGCTGCTGAGCGCTTCTGCACCGGTCAGGTCGACAATCGCGCTGGCAATCCCCACACCTCGGGTCCGCTCGGGATAAAGGGCGTCATCGATGTGCAGTTGCAATTGCGCACCGCTCAGATGTGTATGCTCGTCCGGCTGCTCCAGACTGGTGACCGACTCATAGGTATAGCCGCGCTGCGAGGAGAGAAAAATGCGTCGCGCATCGGCTTCCGGGACGTCATCAAGGGACAGCACGGCAATACGTTCAATTCTCGACGGGTCGGTAAAACAGGCTTCGATATGATCGATGATCGACCCCGCATGACTCAGGTAAAACTCGTCGTGCAGATGCCCCGCCAGCATGCCGAGACGCCTGGCAGGCGAATGGGCGAACCAGGATTTTCCCCCTGACTTCAGGCTGACTTCTGCCATCATCAGGTTGTTGCGGGCCAGCTTCTCCTTAAGCTGACTGACGAAGGCGCTCCGCTCGCTGGCGAGCGGCGGAATGTTTTCCTGAGCAGCCAGAAGCGGCTCGCTCAGACGAAGCTGTCTGAGGATATTTTCCCCCAGGCGTAACTCTCTGGATCTCGATGCCGCTCCCCATTCAACGGTATGGCCCAGCAAGGTATTGGCCAAGGCCGCCTGGTTGCGCGCAGCAAAAAGAATGGCCAGTTCCTCGGGGGTATCGAGTACATAAAACGGATTTTCCACTGTGGTAATGGACGAGGGCAGCCGCGATTTGATTTTGGCCACAGCATCGATGTTCCTGGCGACCCATTGAGGGTTGCGCACATAGGCTTCGTTCGCCGCCTTCGCGCCATAGAACAGCTCCAGCGCAAAGTCATCATGGGCGATGCCGTTGCGATAATCCGACTGGTCGTGCCACAGCTGAGGCAACGCTCGTTTGGGATCGGCGTGCGGGCTGATTTTCTGCAGGCTCAGGGCAACAGGCTGCTGGTCGTGTAACGTCTCGCCCGGCGCCAGCGCCAGGAAGTGCTCGATGGGCAGCGTGCCGCGATAGTGAACGCCGCGATCCGCTTCGATCACCAGTTCCTGTCCGCTGCCATTACTGAGCGTCGCCAGAACACCCGCCACGGTCTTGCTGCCGACCAGACCTTGCAGCGTGTCGCTTATTCGGACGGTCACGAACATGCCTTGAGCCGCGACAATCTGTGCCTGAATTTCAGGCTTGTAGGCCGGTATGGCAGGCAACACCCTGGCGACTTCCATGCGGCTGCCGTCGGCGCGAATGAAGGCGGTCGTCTCAACATCGGTGCCCGCATGTTCGAGTACTTCGACATGACCATTACGCTCGGTGACGTATTTGTGCTCGATCACACCAAGCGCCATGCTCTGCTGGCTTACCCTGCCATCTGCGTCGATGACCCGCACGGAAGCTGTTTCAAGCGCCGCCACGCAGTTGTCATACCAGCTGACTGTGTTGGTGGGAGCCAGAAAACGCTCCGGGCGACCGCTGAAGCCAAGCGGAAAATCCTCGGTGTGGGCAAAACGTGAAAGCTGCGGGGCGTCGACCGTTGACTGCGGGTGCCTGCGCCATTGACCTGCTTCGAGGTCCAGCGCATGCAGAGGTCGCAATTCCGGCCCTGTCAGTCCGCTGACTGTCCGGCAGGCATGGCCGTTGAGCATGTAGATCTTCTCGCTGATTCCACCGAGCAGTACCGCCCGAGCGCCACCTTCGACCATCGCGTTGCCATTCCAGTCGAGGCTCGTGACCTTCCGGCCCGTCGGCAGCTCGGAGATCTGCCCATCCTCCGAGACCCGCCAATAGGAGCTGCTTGTGGATAGGCGACGCCGCGCGAGGTGTGCGCCCTCGGCTTCGCGTTCGATGGCATCGCCGTGCTCGCTGTGTCGGGCCGTTTCGTTCAGATCAGAGCGGTCAGAAACAGCGCGCTCGCTGACGGTCTGTTGATAACGCAGTATCGCGGACCGAAGCCCTTTCACCGCCGATATGCCGCAATGCAGCGCCGAATGCAGACCGACCAGCAGAAAACCGAAGTTCTTCACCGACTCCTCGTAGTCGTTGGCCTTGATCGAATCGCCGAGGGCCTGGACCTGCTGGCTCATCGTCCAGATAGTGGTGCCTTGCAGCATCAGCACACCCGCCACTCTGGGAGGGAGCGTGCGCATTTTGCACAGCACCAGCTCGGCAATGATGTTGAGTGCATCCAGCGCGATGCCGTCATCATTGCCGTCGTAAATATCGAATCCCAGGTTGATGAAGTTGCCCAGCACAGGAATCAGTCCGCCGACCTGATGCACCAGTTGCAGCACATGCTGCGCGCTGGTCGACATGTTCTGAATGTCATCGTCGTTCGCTCGGGCGCTCAACATCTGCCTGAACGCCAGAGCACTGGCTTCAAGCCGGACCTTCTCGTCGGCGCTCAATAACTCGATGCAATGAACCGGCCTGTCACTGTCCGCCAGCGCAATCCCTTCCAGAATCTGCAGGCGCTCGGCGGCAGTACCGGATACCAGCACCAGCCGCTCGGCCTCCAGCATCCGATAGGTTTCGGTCGCCTGAATGGCGTAGGTCTCGGCCTCGAGCCTGAACGCTGCCTGCGGTGCGGTCAGTCGAGCAGGCAGGTGGCCGTTGTTGACGAAGGCAATGTTCGCGTCGAATAAACCCGTCAGCTTCGCTTGCAGCACGTCCAGACTTGCCGTGTAACGTGTTTTAACGGCGAGCGCCTGAGCCAGTTGCCCGAGCCGTTCATCACGATTGTCGGCAAGCGCCAGCTCGCGGCGCAGGTCTTCGTCATACACCACACTCAGCAGGGTTCGATAACCGACCGACTCTTCGTGCCGGAAAAACGTTCCGGTATTGATCCAGCCGGCCCGATAACTGATATCGAACGAAGACCGTGCAATCACCGGCCAGCAGGCTTCATTCAACCCCAGATAACGGCATAGCTCACGCGCCACGAATTCCGGCTGGGTCGGCTGCAGAACGACTTGCAGGCGCTGTTGGTCCTCGAGGTTCTGCGCAATCACTCTGTAGTAGGTGTTGACGGCATCATTCAAGCGCCGGGTATAGGCCGCCTGACGCTGCGCGTGCGGCAACGCCGGCAGGTCCTCCTGGTAATGTGCCAGCAGGTGACGGACCGCACGCAGCAACGTGACAGAGTGGCCGACGTTCCATTGCGCCTCGCGCAACTCATCGGTCAACTCCACGAACCGTGACCTGATGACGTCATAAGCACCCAGCGCCAGGGGATCCACGTATAGAAATGGAGGTTCTTTGCTGCGGATATCGAAGGCTTCGATGTCGATATCGGACAGCGGATAACGACGCTGGACAGGATTGGGCACGATCACTTCCACGATCAGCCGCTCAATATTGATCGCCCCCTCGGCTTCGCCATAGCGAATGGTGTTGATCATGTAAGACGACAGTTCCTGGCGCGCCGCGTCGAAGTATTCCGCAAGGTCCTTCGCGCGCCAGGGATTGACGGTGTGCTGCTCGCGGTAGATGTCGTGGTGGCCATCGCTGTCGTAAACGACCAGTTTCAGCGTGATGCCACCGGTTTGCTGGAGCATTGTCAGCAGCGCGTTTTCGTTGTCTTGCAGCGACGCGCCAAAATGCCGGTAACTGTTCAGCAAGGTGCGGCATCGACCAAGATGCCACTGCATCTCTTTCTTCAGCTCAAGGTCGATGACACCGTAGTCGTCAGTGCCGTGCGCCTGAACCTTGTGCTGCCGAAAGGTGTAGACCTGCGAGGTATCGAGCATGAAACGCTGCTGTTCGGCGAGGGTGAAAGGCAACGCGGGTGCCATCCCCGCAGGATGGGCTTCGCGCTCTCCGGGCAACAGCGCAGTGATCGCCTGCAGCAGATGGTCGCGGGTGGCAGCCAGCGGAATGTCGACGCCGTAGTAATCGAGCAGACCATGCAGTGAGACGGTTTGATCGTCGCGAATGGCCAGGATGCACTTGGCATCTGCCGATTCAAGGTGCGGTACCAACCGGGCCAGGCAGTCGGTGAAACGGATAAATCGCAGGTGCAGGTCAGACAGCGTGGCGTGCGCAGGTTGCCGTCCCTCGGAGATGCCCTGCAGTCGCAGCGAGTAAACCGGCCTGCCTTCATTCATCCTGACATGCAGCACACAGGTGAAAGACTGCCTGAAGTCCACCTGAGACGTGTTGACCAGATCAAGAACGTAGCGCAGGTCTTTACGGCGTACCCCGGGCAACAGATCGTCATCGACCTCGCCAGCCGGACCCGCGCTGGCGATAGCCCTGAGCAACGCCTTGAACCGCTGCAATATCGAACCGCCAAAAGTGACGCCGGCAAACAGCGGCGAGTCGTCGGCCACGGTCATGAATACTCTGTTGGTCATACAGGTGCCGGTCTTCACGTCGCGCATTCGTGCCCGCAGCGTGTTCAGCAACCTGCGGTAATCGCCCCGCGTGCGGTCTATGCGCTCGATTCGGACGCTCGGCGAATGTGACTCGCGCTGATGACTCTGCGCAATATCGAGCGCCGCCTTGGCCAGTTCGTGCTCGGGGCCTGCCTCCAAGGCTGGCGAAGCGACGGAACGGGTAACGCGTTCTGCGCTGTCCCTGAGCACGTTCAGTTCATCGTCGAACAGCACTGATTTCAGGGTGTTCAGGAGCTCGATGTCGTCGGCCCATCGCCCGAACACGCTGGCAGCCCCAAGTACCTGGATCTCGTCCAGTAGCGTGAAACCTTCAGGCCGCGGCCGTTGCAGAATGGCGGCCAGTTGCTCGCTGCCTTCGGTTGCCAGCATGTGCTGAAGCCTTTCCCGGCCGGCGGCTGGCATGGAAGGAAATGATGAGGTGTGGGTATCGGTCATTGCTGATGCTCCGTGCATTCCAAATGACCGACACCATGCTGTTTCGCGGAAAAACGAGGTAATACATAGATGTTTTCGGACGACACGGGCCAGACACCGGGCAAATACAGGCTCTGCCGTTGTTCGCTACCGCGCGCTGGGAACAAGCTTCTGTTCCTCCAGTCAAACCCTGTGCTTCATCGCCCACTCACGGGCGGTTCGAGCTCGATAAAGGTGACGCAATGAAAACTGCACGCGCAATGGCTTTGGCAACGTTGATGGCAGCGGCTGCTAGCCCTGCATTTGCCTTCAATCTGAATGACGCCGCGAACGCGGTCTCCAATGCCACCAATGGCAATCAGAAAGCCACGGCGGCACCCGAAGTCGCGGGGCTGCTCAATACCCTCGGTACGCAGCTCAATGTCACCCCGGAACAGGCGGTTGGCGGGACAGGTGCGCTGCTCGGGCTGGCGAAGAACAAACTGACCAGCACCGATTATTCGCAGTTGGCCAAATCGGTCCCGGGCCTGGAGCAAATGTCCGGCACTTCCGCACTGGAAAGTCTGGGCGGCGCCAACGGGCTGGGCAGCCTGCTGGGCGGCAAGTCGGGCAATAGCTCGATGCTCAACAGCGCGCTGGGCAACGTGCAGAGCATGGGTGATGTGAACAACGCCTTCAAGGCGTTGGGCATGGACAGCACGATGGTCAGCCAGTTTGCCCCGCTGATTCTGCAATACCTGGGGCAGCAAGGTGCCAGTGGCTCGGCGTTGCAGAGTTTGAGTGGGTTATGGGGTGCCGGGAGCTGAAGCGGACCTTATACGTGTAGCGTTCCTCAATATATCTCCGGTCTTGTACTGCTTTTTTTGCACAGCGCCTGAGATCAACGCACCTGCTGAATTGAAGGCCACACCCACCATGGCGGTGCTGCGGTCTTCAGGAAATTGCCTTGCCCATTTGATAGCAGCCGCCCCAAAGGCGGCCGGGTCGCTTTTTTTCCCCGAATACACTTGCGACGCCAGCCCCGCGTAATACTCGGCGTGCTCAAAACTTAACCTTTCGTCTCCGTGAGTCGCAAAATGGCGATTCACTTGACGGAGGTTTTTGATGAAGGAAGACTGGCTGTCATTGAATCGCTCAAGCGCGTCATCAAGCCATTTTCTACTGCCTTGCAGAGGCATCGATGAGCCAACCGCAGGGATCAACCCTTTGCGGGCTGTTTCAATCACGTCGTTAAATTGCTCGCTGATCAGCTTTACAGACTTTATCGTACGCGTACTGAAAACTGCTACAACCACCTTAAATACTCGCCCCGTCGGATCGACATTATTGACAGGGTTTCCTCCACAGTAGGCATAACCATTTATCCTGCCCTCACCAAACGGGCTCAGCGTATCCGGGCTGTTAAAGCGCATCAGCGTCAGGTTGAATGCGCGAAGTCCATTGCCCAGCAAGTAATATCCAGTGATCGGATCAATCGTCTGCCCTGTAAAACCAGGTACGCTCAGTGCGGATGTTTGCAGGGATCGCAGGCCATAAGGGCTGTAGACAAACGCCTGATTGCGCATGGCATCAAGGCTGTGCAGCACCGAGTTGGCTTGATCTGTCGCAAGCAGCTCGAACAGGACCTGATCAGATTCCACACGGCGCAACGCCAGTAAAAGACCCTCTGCCTGAACGACAGAATGGTGGGAAGTGCCCTGTATTGCTGTGGTCAGGCGGTTGTTTCGATAGAAACGCCTGACGACCTCCTGCCCCGCAGGGGCGATGCTTGCCAGTCGGTTCAGTGCGTCGTAACGGTATAGGCCGATCGGCGCAACATGGGGCAATGACATGAGAGCGGATTCCGGCAACATTAAAGGCCAGTTTCATCCGCCCGTTTCGCCTCGTCTACCTGTCAGAACTGTCAGTGCCCAGGCAACTCCAGCCGCAACGCCGCAATACGCGCATCCTTTTCGTCCCAGAGCTGATTGACCCAACCCTGCACTTTCTCGCGAAATGCAGGATCGTTTTCGTAATCGCCCTGCCACAGCGCCGGGTCCAGCTCGCGGGTTCGGATGTCGACGATCACGTTGGAAACCCGGCCGCAGAGCATGTCCCAGAAACCGGGAATGCCTGAATCGGGATACACGACCGTCACGTCCAGGATGGCATCGAGTTGCTCGCCCATTGCCGCCAGCACGAAGGCAACGCCGCCGGCCTTGGGCTTGAGCAGATGGGTATAAGGCGAGCCCTGGGCCGCATGTTTGGCCGTGGTGAAGCGCGTGCCTTCCAGGTAGTTGACGATGGTCACCGGCTGGCGCTTGAAAAGTTCACACGCGGCCTTGGTGATTTCCAGGTCCTTGCCCTTGAGCTGCGGATGTTTCGCCAGGAACGCCTTGCTGTAGCGCTTCATGAAGGGGTAGTCCAGCCCCCACCACGCGAGGCCCAGCAACGGTACCCAGATCAACTCTTTTTTCAGGAAGAACTTGAAGAACGGCGTGCGCCGGTTGAGTGCCTGGACCAGCGCGGGGATATCCACCCACGACTGGTGATTGCTGATAACCAGGTAGGACGTGTCACCGCGCAGCCCTTCATCGCCACGGATGTCCCACTGCGTCGGTATGCAGGTGGCGAAGATGACCTTGTCGATCTCGGCCCAGGTTTCGGCGATCCACATCACCGCAGCCGAACAGCGATCGCGCATACGGCCTCTGAACAGCAGTTTGAGCAGCGCAAAAATCAATAGCGGACCGATAAGCACCAGCGTATTGATCAGTAACAGCAGGGCAACAAAACAGCCGGTGAACAGACGGCGCATGACGGACTCTTGAAGGTTCAGGGGCGGCAATAATAAAGACCCACGCGTTTTACGCCAATTACACAGGTGCTTACAAATGTTTCACGTCTCGGCCTTTATGCTGACGTCATATTCATCCTGACGAACCTACTGCAGGTTCGCTGTCTAAAAACGGGCGCCAATCAGGCGCTGACTATTGCGAGGAACCTCTCACGTGAAACCGATCCTGGCGCTATTGTCTTTGCTGGCCCTGCCGGTCATGGCCGCTGAACCGACGTTGTATGGTCGCTACGAGAACATTAAGGTTGCGGAAATAGGCCAGACCTTCAAGGCCAAGATGGACACCGGCGCACTGACCGCCTCGCTGTCGGCAAAGGACATCGAGTTGTTCAAACGCGATGGTGATGACTGGGTACGTTTCCGCCTGGCAACCAAGGGTGCGGACGACAAGGTGTATGAGCACAAGGTCTCGCGGATCAGCAAGATCAAGGGACGCGCCGAAGGTGACGACGACGATGACGAAAGCATCAACCCCGCCAAGCGCCCTGTCGTTGACCTGGAACTGTGTCTGGGCGACAAGAAGCGTACGGTCGAGGTCAACCTGGTGGACCGCAGCCACTTCAACTTCCCGCTGTTGATCGGTGCCAAGGCATTGCGTGAGTTCGACGCCGCGGTCAACCCGGCCCGCCGTTATACCGCTGACGAGCCTGATTGCTGAGGTTGTCCACAGTCCTCAGTATCGTGTGACGCTCCGCGCCCGATCCGGGATGTGCGGCGCGGCGCAGATCTGTGACGCAGAGCGTCACACACGGCATTCCCACGCTGGAGCGTGAGGAACGATCACCTTGTAACTATCGTGCCCATGCTCCGCGTGGGTATGCATTTCTGGACGCTCCGCGTCCTATCCGGAATGTGCGGCGCGGCGCAGATCTGTGACGCAGAGCGTCACACACGGCATTCCCACGCTGGAGCGTGAGGAACGATAGCCGCCCGCAAGAACACCATCGTGCCCATGCTCCGCGTGGGTATGCCGTTCTGGACGCTCTGCGTCCTATCCGAGATGTGCGGTGCGACGCAGATTGACTCAGACCGGCGGCTGGGTCGCGATCATCGACGGGCGTTGACTGACGTCCAGATACCAGGCGGCCAGTCGCGGATAAGTGCTGCGCCAGTTCAGATCCGGCTGGCGGAAATCCAGATATCCAAGTGCAGCGGCGACGCTGATCGATGCGACATCGAAGGACGTGCTGAGCTCGGTGACCGCGTTGCTTTCGAAGTAATGCAGCGAGCGCTCAATCTTCTGCTGCTGGTTGTCCAGCCACTGGTTCCAGTGTTTTTCCTGCGGACGCAAGGCAGTTTCGTAGCGGATCATTACCGCTGCATCCAACACCGCATCGGCCAGCGAAGCCAGGGTCAGGCGCCTCCAGCGTGCCGAGCCTTCCCGGGGGATCAGTGGCAGGCCCACGTGCTGGTGGTCGAGATAATCAAGAATCACCCGGCTGTCATGAATGACGTTGCCGTCAGCCAGCCTTAGCGCGGGAAGTTTACCGGCCGGGTTGTCTTCATTGAGCTCGGCAGACGGGCTGACCGGTGTCAGCACTGTGGTCTGCAACTCGACGCGATCGAGCTGAGCGGTTTCATGCAGCATCACCATCACCTTGCGGGCGAAGGGTGAAGCCGCGTTGAAGTACAACGTCATCGTGGGCGCTGACATGGGTATTCCTCGAATGAGACAGGATCCTAGACTAGTCAGCCTGTGACGCGTCTGCAATCAGCGTTTCAATCAGCCGCGCCGCACCAGCAAGCCCTTGATGCTCAACAGGGCAGCCGTCCCCATGCCCAGCCACGCCAGCGTATCCCACCAGCCATCACCCAGCAGCGCGGCGAACAAGCCGACGCCGATAAGCAGCGCTATCACGGCGGGTATCGCAAAGGTCCTCCAGAATCGCGATGGCCTGGAACTCATTGCGCCACCTGAGCCCGAACCACGCTCACCGAGCGCGCGGCACGACGCCTCACCCACCACAGGTAGACGCCGCTGCCGAGTACGATGATGGTCAGCACGTCCAGCACTGCCCAGAGAATCTTCATCGGCATGCCGCCGTAATCACCGAAATGCAAAGGTTGCGACATGCCCAGAGCGTCCATATACCAGGGACGTTCGACCACGGCGGTGACTTGCAGGGTCTGCGCGTCGATCAGCACCGGTGTGGCGAGGTGCGCAGTCAGGTGTGTATTGCCTTTGAGGAACACCGCGTAATGATGCTCGCTGGAGAAGCGCGTGCCGGGGAAAGCGATGAAATCGGCCTGCATGCCGGGCGCAGCGGATTCGGCAATTTCCAGCAATCGAGTCGCCGGGGCGCGCTGGGTCAATGGCGGCGCGTCCTTGTAAGGGGCAATCATGGTCGCCAGCGCATCATTGCGCCAGGAGGCAATCAGCAGATCGGCGCAGGCGCTGATGACCCCCGTCACGCCGACCACCAGCGCCCAGGTCAATGTCACTACGCCGATCAGGTTGTGCAGGTCCAGCCAACGCATACGCCTGGATTTATTGACCCGCACCTGGCCGAACTCCAGCTTGCGCATGAACGGCGCATACAACACGGTCCCGGAAACGATCGCCACCACAAACAGCAAGCCCATGAACGCCAGCAGCAATTTGCCGGGCAGGTTGGCGTACATGTCTACATGCAGGCGCAGCATGACCATCATGAAGCCGCCGTTGGCAGAAGGCATCTCCAGCGCCTCACCGGTGCGCGCATCGAGGGCGAAGGTGTGCGAGGAGTTGGGCTCGGTGCCGGCGGTTGCAGCGGTGATTGCCATTACGCCATTGGGGTCTTCGTCGTCCCAGCCGAAATACTGCATCACCTCGCCGGGGCGATGCGCTTCGGCAGCCCTGGCCAGTTGCTCCAGATCCAGGCGTGGTGTGTCGGCAGGCATCTCCCGGTAATGCGGAGCGTCGCCGAGCAGATGATCGATTTCATGATGAAAGATCAGCGGCAGGCCGGTGACAGCCAGCATCAACAGGAACAGGGTGCAAATCAGGCTGCTCCAGGTATGCACGATGGACCAGCGGCGCACGGTTTGGCTTTTCATGGTTTATCCACAGACGAAGAGACGCAACGCTACGCGCGTCCCCGAAATGACTTGTAAGACTAAGCCGCTCGAAACCGAAAAAGTGTCAGGGCGATCCGCTGTCTGCATGAACGGGTATGTTTCAGAGTTTTGCCGGAGGATTACCGGGCTGTTGATCCCTGGGCAGCACGGACACCCACCACGCCGTGTGTTGTTCTATCTGCACAGGCAAGGTCGGCAGCAGCGCCTTGAGCGCCAGGTCAGTGTCTTTCAACGGGAAGGTACCGGTAACCCGCAGATCAGCCACCTTCGGGTCGACGCCCAGATGTCCTGCCCGGTAACGCCCCAGTTCAGCGAGCATGTCCGCCAGTCGCGCGTTGTCCACCACCAGCATGCCGCGCGTCCAGGCGTCGACACCGGAAGGCATGCCAAGCAACGGGCCAAGTCCGTTGCGGGTCAGCAGCACCTGTTGGCCCTCGCGCAGAACCTGTTCACCGGAAGCATTGCGCGGGTGGGCGACAACTGCCGACTGCAACACGCTGAGCCGTGTTCCATCGGACTCGCGCCGGACCAGAAAACGCGTTCCCAGAGCGCGCATCTTTCCATCCGCCGTCTCGACGATGAAGGGCCGCGGGTCGTCATGATCGCCGGTCTGCACCAGTATTTCACCGTCCTGCAGAATGACCCGACGTTGCTGCGCATCGAAGCGCACATCGATTGCGCTGTGGGTGTTAAGGCGAATCAGAGTGTTGTCCGCCAAACGCACGTCACGCTGTTCACCGGTGGCGGTGCGCTGGTCGGCAAGCCAGTAATCTATCGGCAGATAGCGGTCGCCGACGAACAATGCCAGACCCAAGGCCATGAACACCCCGGCCAGACCGCCACCGAGCTTGCGCAAACTGTGTCGCAGGGCACCCGGCGACTGTTGCAACGCCTTGCGTGCCGGACCTGCGGGCAAAGCAAAGCGCTGATTGACCATGCCCAACTGGCTCCAGGCCCGGGCATGCTCTTCATCGGCAGCCAGCCAGCGCGCCAGTTCGGCGTCATTGCCGTCGTTGCTGTCCATGTTCAGTTGCCACTGGATGGCCGCATCGAGCACGCGGGCAGAGACCGGTCTGGCGTTCACGTCGGCTCACCGTAAAGTGCCACGTAGCACTGACGCATGGCCTGAGCCAGGTATTGCCTGACGCGCGAGACCGAAACGCCCAGCCTCTCGGCAATCTCAGCGTGACTCATGCCGTCGAGGCGACTGTACAGAAAGGCTGCCCGCGCCTTGCTGGACAGTGTGCCGAGCATGCTGTCGATCGCCTTGAGGTCTTCCAGAATCAGCATTTGCTCTTCCGGAGAGGGCTGCTCGGCCTCGGGCACCTGCATCAACTCCCCAAGATAGGCCTGCTCCAGCGCAGCGCGTCGGAAGTGATCGAACATCAAGCCTTTGGCGACGGTTGCCAGGAAAGCACGCGGTTCTCTGGGCGTGAGCAATTCATGGCGCCCCAGCAAGCGCACAAACGTGTCCTGACTCAAATCCTGAGCACGTTGCGGGCAGGCGACATTGCGTCTGAGCCAGGCCAGCAGCCAACCGCGATGATCGCGATACAGCGCACCAACGATCTCGCTATGAGTGCTTGGGACTGACGACACGAATGGCCTCGATGAGAAAGTTCTAACTAAAGAGAATCATTCGCGATTGTGGCAGAGCGGAGGGGTAGTGGCAATTCGCGTCTGTCGGGAGGCGGGTCTGAATCGAGTGGGCGCTCGTACCCATGCTCAGCGCACATTGCGAAGCGGAGCGTCGGGAAATGCAGTCTCACGCTGAAGCGTGAGGAACAAGAATCCTGTAACTATCGTGCCGATGCTCCAGTGTGAAATACATTCACGCTGGAGCGTGCACAACGACAGGCGTCCCGGGAGGACGCCTGGGCGTTAGATCAGGCCTGGTGGCTGATCTCGCGCAGCGGCTTGCCGCGTGCCGGCTTGTCGCCTGCGACGAAGTAGTCGGCCGTACTGCGTGGCAGCGGCTGGCGACCACGGATCTTGTCGGCGATTTTCTCGGCGATCATGATCGTCGGTGCATTCAGGTTACCGGTGGTGATGATCGGCATGATCGAGGCATCGACCACACGCAGGCCTTGCAGGCCATGCACGCGACCCTGACCATCGACAACCGCCATTTCGTCGGTGCCCATCTTGCACGAGCAGGACGGGTGATAAGCCGTCTCGGCATGCTCACGCACGAACTGGTCCAGTGCCTCGTCAGACTGCACGTCGATGCCGGGGCTGATTTCGCGGCCACGGTACGGGTCCAGTGCCGGCTGCTGCATGATCTCGCGCGTCAGGCGGATGCCATCGCGAAACTCCTGCCAGTCCTGCTCGCTGGCCATGTAGTTGAACAGGATGCTCGGGTACTCGCGCGGGTCTTTGGATTTGACCTGCACGCGGCCACGGCTCGGCGAACGCATGGAGCCGACGTGAGCCTGGAAACCGTGTTCCTGAACGCCCTTGGTGCCGTTGTAGTTAATCGCGACCGGCAGGAAGTGGTACTGAATGTTAGGCCATTCGAACGCTTCACTGGAGCGAATGAAACCACCGGCTTCAAACTGGTTGCTCGCACCGATACCTGTACCGAGGAACATCCACTCGGCACCGATGGCAGGCTGGTTCCACCACTTCAGCGAAGGGTACAGCGACACCGGCTGGGTGCAGGCGTACTGCAGGTACATCTCCAGGTGATCCTGAAGGTTCTGGCCAACGCCCGGCAGGTCATGAACCACCGGAATATCCAGCTTGTTCAGCACTTCGGCCGGGCCGACGCCGGAACGCTGGAGAATCTGTGGCGAAGCGATCGCGCCGCCACACAGCAGCACTTCCTTGCGGGCACGGGCCTGGATGCGGGTATCGCTGTCGCCTACCAGGTACGCCACGCCGACGGCACGCTTGCCTTCGAACAGAATGCGATCGGTCAGCGCGTGAGTGACGATGGTCAGGGTCGAGCGCTTCTTGGCCTCGTCCAGATAACCACGGGCGGTACTGGCCCGACGACCGTTAGGCGTCACGGTGCGGTCCATCGGACCGAAACCTTCCTGCTGATAACCGTTGAGGTCGTCAGTGCGCGGGAAACCGGCTTGCACGCCCGCCTCGACCATCGCGTGGAACAGCGGATTGTTGCCCGCCTTGGGCGTGGTCACGCTGACCGGACCTTCACCACCGTGGTAGTCGTTCGGGCCAATGTCGCGGGTTTCGGCCTTGCGGAAGTACGGCAGGCAGTCGAGGTAGCTCCAGTCTTCGAGACCCGGCTCCTTGGCCCAGCCGTCGTAGTCCATCGCGTTGCCGCGGATGTAGCACATGCCGTTGATCAGCGATGAGCCGCCCAGGCCTTTACCGCGGCCGCATTCCATGCGGCGGTTGTTCATGTGCGGCTCTGGCTCGGTCTCGTAGGCCCAGTTGTAGCGACGGCCCTGCAGCGGAAATGCCAGGGCGGCAGGCATCTGGGTGCGGAAATCCAGCCGGTAATCCGGGCCACCGGCTTCGAGCAGCAGAACGGTGACGCCTGCGTCTTCGGTGAGACGGGCTGCCAGGGTGTTACCGGCCGAGCCGGCACCAATGATGATGTAGTCGTATTCGGATTGAGTCGTCATAGAGGCTCCCTCATAGAGCTGCGAGTTTCAAGCCTTGGCCGCAAGCAGAAGCAGCGAGGCGATACTCGTGAAAATGGGGTGCGGCAGGCAGCTTTTGAGTGCGTCTGCTTGAGGCCTGCCGCGTGCCACTGAAACCGTGTTTAGAAAACCGAGGCGTAATCGCCCAGTTCGATTTGTACCGACTTGATGCGCGTGTATTGGGCCAGCGAGCTGATGCCGTTCTCACGACCGACGCCCGACTGCTTGTAGCCGCCGACCGGCATTTGTGCCGCCGACTCGCCCCAGGCGTTGATCCAGCAGATACCGGCTTCCAGCAGATGAATCACGCGGTGGGCGCGGTTCAGGTCGCGGGTCACGATGCCTGCAGCCAGACCGAAGTCGGTGTCGTTGGCGCGGCGCACCACTTCGTCTTCGGTGTCGTAACCGAGGATGCTCATCACCGGGCCGAAGATTTCTTCACGCACGATGGTCATCTCGTCGGTGCAGTCGGTGAACACGGTCGGCGCAACGAACGCGCCCTTGTCGAACACCCCGCCGGTCAGGCGATCGCCGCCGCACAACAGACGTGCGCCCTGCTCTTTGCCCTTGGCGATATAACCCAGCACGCTTTCCATGTGCTCGAAGCTGACCAGCGGGCCGAAATTGATAGTTTCGTCTTCCGGGTTGCCGGCGCGGATGCGCTTCACACGCTCGAGGATTTTCGCTTCGAACTCGGCTTTCAGAGCGTTCGGCACGAACACGCGGGTGCCGTTGGTGCAGACCTGACCGGAACTGTAAAAGTTGGCCATCATCGCGATATCGGCCGCACGGTCCAGATCGGCGTCGTCGAACACGATCAGCGGTGATTTGCCGCCCAGCTCCATGGTTACTTCCTTGAGCGACGAGCTCGAGGCGCTGGCCATGACTTTCTTGCCAGTGTCGGTGCCGCCGGTGAAGGAGACTTTCTCGATGCGCGGGTGCTCGGTGATCCAGGTACCGACTTCACGGCCGCTGCCGGTCAGCACGTTGAATACGCCGTTCGGTACGCCCGCTTCGGTGTAGATTTCT
>Ga0207655_1001194_pt1 | contig 25148 bp, 38 predicted proteins | sample KBSM44metaG_FD_184398 | JGI IMG/M metagenome (GOLD analysis project Ga0207655, IMG submission 184398) | Miscanthus rhizosphere microbial communities from Kellogg Biological Station, Michigan, USA - KBS M4-4 metaG (SPAdes) (version 2) | ecosystem: Host-associated > Plants > Roots > Rhizosphere >... | reverse complement strand
ATATTTGCGTTTCTTCATTGTAATGAAGTTTCATATGAAATGTAGAATCTTGATAATTTCCCCCTTCTAAATAAAATTTTGCTTCAACTCTTCCTTCGTTTAGGTTATCAATAAATGTGGGTTCTTTTATTTTAGGAATACTGCTTTTTATTTCTTGCTCAAAAAGATATTTTTGAAAAGATTCAATCACTTTCTTTGCATCTTCTTTTATCACTTGCTGATAAGCTTCAGGAAGTGGCTTCTCAAGTGTGCGAAAAGCCACGAATTCATAACACCGCTCTTGTGTAAGAGTCATATCTAAATGATAATGAACTTCTAGGAATCCTTTGATGCTAGCATTATCTACTATAATTCCAAAACCCATGTATAGTCGATACATATAGTAATATTTTTGTTCTATTTCATCGATGGAAACATACGTTCCTTTAAATGTTGGGAACATGAATTACACTCCTTGTCGTTTTTGTTTTACTTTTGGATAGAGATCACAAATATATTGCTGATGATTTTCCATCAAAGAAGTCCGTACACGAAACGTAGGTTCTTTTTTGAGAAAATCAATAATTTGATCATACATCATATCATAAAAAGTAATGCTTTTAGGATAAGGTTTGTAATTTTGGTGGACTTGATCAGAAACGTCACGAAGTCCAATAAATGGTTCTCCTCTCCAAATTCCCTCTTTTGAAAAAGAAAGGTTTGCAAAGAAAGTGGATGATGGTCTTTCTTTCATTTTAAATTCGACTTTAATTTTATCTCCAGAGGTGTAAGAGTCTGCATTTTTAAATACAACTGAATGAATAGGTATAAATGGAAAAGCCAGTTCTTGTTCAATAAGATCGTCGATGATTTTTTTACGTAGTGATTCAATTTCTCTTGTTAATTTTGTTCGAATTATAAACAAAGTTCCAATATCTACATGATCTTGGGAAAGAACGTTCAACGTTTTTTCGGTAATGACGCCGCTACTTACATTTAAGCGCAAATCGGATTTACCTCTGTACATGATATGATCTACTTTTACTTCAAATAAACAAAGTAGATTAAATTCATTTTCATTAACCTTTTTCATTGTAATGTTTGTAATAAATTCACCTTTAATAGTTGTTGTCATTTTTGTTCCTCTTTTCTTTGTTTAAATTTTGGATACAAGCTGCTTAAAAAGAATCGATTGTCACCCATTGATGCCATTCTTACCCGAAATGCGGGTTTCGTTTTTAAAAAATCAACTAATTGATCAAAAATACAATCATAAAACAGTACATGATCGGCGTTAGAACGATAATGACCTTGAAAAATGGATTGTTCGTTATAGGAATAAATAGAAGGCAACATGCTCCATACACCTTCTTTTGTAAAAAGAGTTTCTGTGTAAAAAGAAAATGATGGTTGATCTTTTAAATGGAAGGAAACATTAATGTTTTCTCCTAATTTATACGTTTGTTCATTTTTAAACACGATTGAATGAATGTACGGAAAAGAAAAGGTATCTTCTTTTTCAAAAATAGCTTCTTCTATTTTCGGACGCAAGGAACTAATATCCCCTACAATTTTCTCTTGAATAGATGAAGGTAAATTATCAACATTCTCGCACGTAATGTGATCAATATCTAGTTGTTCCTCTTCTTTTATCGTGTTACTTGCATCTAAAAACATGACACACAAACCGCGATATACTGTTCCTTCTAATATGATTTCAAAAGGGCATTGAAGCTCAAAATGAAAACCATATTGATGAAAAATGTTTACATCTGTGACATAGGTTCCTTGAATCTTTTTTTTCATCTCTCATTCCTCACTTTTTTCTTTATTGTATCATAGAGAAACAAAAAGATAGAAAAAAAGAATGTTTAATTGCATTTAAATTGGCGTTAAAATGCCCATATATGGTATAATAAAGAAAGAAAGAAAGAAAGAAAGAAAGAAAGAAAGAAAGAAAGAAAAGCGAAAAGGAGACTACATATGAAAGCATTTGAAGAGCGTTTAAACGAGATCAATCAAAAGATGAAAGAAGCGATTCAAGAAAAAGATGAACTGTTTAAAGAAATGAAAGAACAAGGCTATTATGTGGATGAAAATGATCAAATTCAAAAAAACAAAGCAACGATGGGATTTTTTTGGGAATTTTCTTACTGTGATTACTATGTAGGAGAAAAAGGCATGTACACAAGAGATGGGGAGGGTGCAGCTGAATTAACAGAAGAGCAATGTAAACAAATCAAACAATTATGTAACGATGGAGATTATGAAGCGGTAATAGAAATAATAGAAGAAGTAATGGATATAGATGGATACTTTTTACATGGTACGCTTGAAAAGGGTGTCATAACAGAAGAAGACGACACTTGGGAATGGAAAACAACAGATAAAGGTGAACTGGATGGACAAATGAATCCTGGAAGCTACTTTTTAATCAAAGAAACATCTAAGCAAGAAATACAAAGCATTGAATGGCAATATGATGAAGATGTTGCGCCATAAAAGGAGCCTTTTGGTTCCTTTTTTAAAAGAATAGAAAAGAGGGATAAAAATGAAATTAAACGGACGAATGAATATAGAAGATTTTTTTTATGATGAAGAAACCAATGCACAAGTAATTGAACTTGCTTTTTACGATCAAAACTGGGATATGCCTAATCGTGTGTTTCTTTCTTTCATGAATGATGTTATCGTTCATGAAGAATGGATGTGTGATCATGCTTACAAAAATCACACAATGGAAGAGACAATCAATACTCACAAAGAAGACATTCAAAGCATACACGATAGTTTAGTCAATTTAGTGAATGGAGAGTATCAAAATCCTATATCTGATGAGGAAATGGATGAAGATGAAATGCGAATTAAACTTTCATTTCGTTATCGCAACCATCCATCAAAAATTCTTTTTTATTTGTGGAAAGACTATACGAGAGAAGATGATGGAGATGATTTTTTAAAAAAGCAACTAGACGCAAGGGGAGAAATTTTTGGTGTTCAACATCATGAAAATATGGCGGAGATTCTTCACTGTTTTTTCACGCATTCAAAAAACCGATTACGACTGCTTCCCTATAAAGAAAGCATGCTAGAATTAACAGATCATAAACACATTATAAAACATAAAAAAACATTCACGCCACAAGAAGAAAAAACATTTGTACATGCGATGTATGCCTATCAAGCGTTTGTTAGTGGAAATATATCAGAAGAGGAATATGATGAATTCATTTTTGATCTTTTGGATGAACAAGTGTATATAAAAAACAAACTAAACAAAGAAAATGTAAGTGAAATTGTCTTGTACACTAGAAAAGATTATCATGTGGCAATTCATCACTTTATGGAACTAATTAAAGAATCAAACTATCAGTTTTCATATGCAAAAAAATGGAAATTAAATCTACCAGGTTAAAAAAACGCCACTAGGCGTCTTTTTTTTCAAGTATATGTTGGCTAAAATTAGATAAAGCAAAGGAAATTCCATTTGTTAGAAAACGAATCCGATGTTTAGGAATATATGTGGGAATAATTTTTTTCAATATTTTTATACTTTCATCTACAAGAAGGGCAACTTCAGCAATAAAAGGAGGATTGTAATCAATAACATCATCATCGATTTGAATATAAACTTCCCGTTCTTTTATAGTATATAAAATTTTATATCGTGCTAAATTAGTGAATGAAAATGTAATGATAAAACTAGTCGTAGAACGTCTGTAAGAATGTCTAAACCAACATTCTCGGATATAAAAGTGTGTAAATAAAGGTGATAAATAATCGTATAATTCATCTACCCATATTTCTTTTGTATGAAGTTCTTTAGAACGATAAATATCTAACACGTTTCCATTTCTAATAGGGTTGTACCAAGAAAGATCTTTTAGATAATTTATTTTTTCTTGAAATGCTTGTTCTTTCATTATTGATTCTCCTTTTGTAAAAGTTCTTCTGTTAATGAATCATATGTAAAAGGAATCATTCCTGTTACATACCGAATACGATTTTCTGGATAATAAATGGGTAATAATTTTTTGATACTATTGATACTTTCTCGAATAAGAATGGCTGCTTCTTTATGAATAATTTCGTGATGATGCCTAATTTCATCATCTATCGTCACTTTAATCTGATCTCCAATGAGAAAAATGAGATGAAAATCAGTTGAACCTGAAAATGAAAAAGCGATATCAAAACGATCGTAAGGTCTAAGTTTTTGATTAAAATATTGTATTAACCAACACTCGTCAATGGTTATTTTAGAAAAGAAAGAAGAAAGGTGATTATATAGAGTTTCTTCCCAAATTTCTTTTGAATCAAGTTCTCCATTTTTTCGTGTTTCAAGTGTGTTCTTTTTTTTGGAAACAACACGATTTGCAGAATGATTCATTTGTTCTATTCGTTTTTTAAAAGCAAGTTCTTTTTTATCCATATTCCATCCTCTTTTCTAAAAGTAGTTATTTTTTTCATTATACTACAAAAAATGTGCTATAAGAAAAGTACTCTGAAGAAAAGTAGGGATAGTGATGATGAAAAACAAACGATCCATTAAAGGGATAACCAAACAACAATATCGATTATTTATTGCAGGTGTAAAGCCAGCTATATTATTTTTAAAACCACTACCAAGTTACCAAAAAGAATTGGTGGATATTTTAATGGCACTTAATTATCCTTTTTGCGAGTATTCGGAAAAAAGAAGGTTGATGTTTTTTCAAAATGAAGAGATGAAAAAAGAATTTGAATCATCAAATGAATTTATTTCAACAAAAGAAGGTCTAGCTTTAGGGTTTCCTAAACGTTCCGTTGAAGATCATTATTTTAATTTGGTCCATAATAGTAGATTTGTGTTAGTTGATTATCACGGAATTAATTTTGTAAGTGATCAAGAATATGTGGGACAAGAAATTGAAGAAATTCAGAAAACTATGCCTGTGCCCGAACATTTGCAAACAGGAATTCGACTGAATTTAGAACGCGGAAAAACAGAATGGTTCGACTACGAAGAAATCATCGATATTTTGAACATGCTAAACCTACAAAAAACAACAGTATAAACATAAAAAAACTCCTAAAACGGAGTTTTTTCGTTTATAATAAGAGAAGATGAAAAAAGAATAGGAGAGATAAAAATGGCATTAATTCCAGTATTTAAAAACGTAACGAGAGAGTATTTAATGGAAGAATGGGAACTTGAATTTCCGCTTGCAGATTCTGTAGAAGTAGAAGTAAATGAAAAAAAATACAATTGTAATCGGTATGATGTAGAGTATCGCGATAGCGTAATGGGTAAAACCATTTCGGTCTATTTATATATGAATGAAGATTCCAATAAAGTAATTGCAATTGATGAAATCGTAAAAGATAAAGAATTAAACGTTTCCTACTTATTAGAAGATACACCATTTGCTGATATTTTAGAAGATATGCAAGAAGCGTCTTAAAAACGCTTCTTTTTTTATTCTTTTTCTTTTATCTGTGTATAATGGCTACGTAATAAAAAATTATACTACAAAGGATGGGGAAAAATGAAAGGTGTAGAATTAGTATTTCAAAACGGTAGCAGTAAACGACTACGTAAAGAGATGGAAAAAGGAAAAATTGATCGAAATATTCATGCTCATATGACCGATTCTCGAAGAGAAGATTACGAAAATGGATTTGAAAAATTCACGATTTTAGTAGAACTTTCGGATTCGCATCTTTATAAAAACGTAGAAACAATTCTGGAATTAGCGACTGTTAAACCAACAGAAGAAGAAATTCAGTTAGCATTACTTCAAGCAGCTGTACATGGACAAGATAAAACAGTTCGTGTTCTACTTCGACATGGCGCTATTCCAACGAAAAAAATTGTAAGGGCTGCCGTTGGAGATTGCCAATATCGTTCATTTTTTGAATTAGCGAAAAAAACGGATCCAAAAGATTTATTGAATTGGAAAGAAGAATTTATCCAACTATGCGATAAAGAAATTGACTATTATACAAAAGATGTTGATTATTTATCAGCAAAAGCTAATCTCACCTCAGCTAGGTACGCTAAAAAAATAAAGAAAATGTTAATCAATTTATAAAAAGAGAGAGAAATATCTCTCTTTTTTTGGTAAAATAAGACTATCAAAAGAAAGAAGGAAGGAGAAAAAAGATGCAAAATTTTGGTGTAGGGATAATGTACCTTATCTTAGGGTTAGCGCAGTATAAATTTGTAGATCGTCTCCATTTAAAAACCAATGTATTAAGTTTGAATATTGGGAAAACGTTTTATTATACAGGATTTATTATTACGGGCGCATCTCTTGCAACACTATTTCCATTTGTAAGTGACTGGGTTTCAATTATTGCGCTCGTTGGAAGTGTCTTGGTGTTAGGTGTAGTATGCATTAAAAGTGTAAGAGAATTTAAACAGCAAATGAAATACAGTTATTTTTATTTTGCGAATGCGGCACGTGAAGAAGACAAAGAAGCGTTTGAAGAAGCGTTTGCAAAATATCCTAACGTTATTTGTACGGATATGGAAAGTGATTTATTATTTCGCTATCTTGTAGAAAATGGGAATTTAGAAAAGTGGCTCGGAGATAAAAAACACCATTTTAGTCCTGAAATTTACAAAATGTATAGTAAATATCGCATTCGTGCTTTATATAATCAACCTAAATAAACACAGTATATTTTTCGACAAGACGTCTATTGACGTCTTTTTTATGATAAAATAAACAAAAGGAGGTTACTTGATGTCAAAAGGTCGTATTCATCATATCGAGATATATGTTTCTAATTTAAAAAATTCAACTGATTTTTGGGGATGGTTTTTAAAAGAACTAGGATATGAAGTTTATCAAAAATGGGAAAATGGACAAAGCTTTAAAATGGAAGAAACCTACATCGTTTTTGTTCAAACAGATGAAAAATTTTTGGAAATACCTTATCATAGATGTCGAGTAGGTTTGAACCATTTAGCTTTTCACGCAAGTTCTAAAGAACAAGTGGATGATATTACTGAAAAATTAAGAGAAAAAGGTATGAAAATTCTTTATGAAAAAAATCATCCTTTTGCTGGAGGAGAAGGGCATTATGCTGTTTACTTTGAAGATCCTGATAGAATTAAAGTTGAACTAGTTGCACCCTAAACATGGAGGAATTGCAAATTGGAGATTTCTTTTTCAAATCATAAAATTAAAATTAATCAAAAAAAATCAGTTCGTTTCTTATCGTATGCAAACATTCAAATTGAAGCCTATAGTTTGGTATTTTTGATTGGATATGAAATGGAAGATGGGAAATTCAAAGAACGAATTTTTAAAGGTGAGACAAAGTTCCCTCTATCTATTGATAAGCTTTTTGATTTATACGATAAAGAAATAAAAGAAAAAAATCTTTTGCATCAAATACACTTTTTAGTCAAAGAAACAGAAAAAATCAATAAAATTCAACATAAAGAAAATGTGAATTGTCAAAACGAAACAACTTTTTTAGGATGTTCGAATTTTATATTTTCTACAAATGTGTTAAATGAAACAACGAAAATTGAAGCAAAAATTCCAAATTTAGAAAAAAGATTTGTCTTTGAACTAACAATTTCTAATGAAAAAGTACTTGATATGGTAGTGGAAACTCAGTTAAAATATCTTTGCAAAGAAAAAAATTATGTAAAAATAAAACAAGCTTTTCTTTCTCATTCAAAGGATAAATTAAGATTATTATTTTATAACTAAAAAGGCGAGGGAAATCATGAACGGAATTATTATTTATGTAGGTTTAAATCAAATGGATAAATATTTAAAAGGAGAAGAGTTTTTTGGATGGACAAGAGCTTGGAATGATTTTGATTCGCATACTACGACACAATTGATCATTCAACCTGAAGATATTGTAAAAAAAGAAAGAATTGCACAAGATGGATATTATCGTTTGAAATATACAGTTAACATCAAAAAAAGACTAGAATTCTAGTCTTTTTTTGATGTTAACTGTGTTAATTAAAAGCTAAAAATGGTATAATAAAAGAAGAAATCAAGAGGGGGAATGCTCGATGAAATATACATTATCGAAAAAAGAAGAAAATTTAAATACGGTAAAAGTGACGATTGTAGCCGACTCCAATGATGCAGATTACATAACTGAAATTACAACTTATTCTAAAGAAGAATTTGATGAATGGGTCATTGATGAATTAATTGAATTAAAAAACTACAGCGGATCTTATGAACTTCCTGGTTTCCCTGGCGATTTGGACATTCCATATAATGGTTTTGATGGAAGATGTCACTCGTTAGAATATGTGGAAGTTGAATATACGGATAAAAATGGTCAAGTGTGGGATGTTAATTATTAAAAAGGCGCTTAAAGCGCCTTTTTTGAAAGGAAGAAAACATGGAAATCGTTTATGAAAATATATCAATGAATCTAAAAGAAGTGCAAGAAGATGAAATGGATTATATTCAATTCTATTTTGAAAAAAATGGAATAAGGTTCGTGGTTTATTTCAATAAAGAAGAAAAGTATTGGATTCTTTCTATTGATCGAAACAATTGGGAAGACGTTTTTTCCAAAACAAATACACCTCTTCTGCAGTGGTTAAAAAGAACCTATGACAATCAACCGCTTGAAAACAAATTTGGAGATTTTCTTGTAAAAGAATCACCCCTTCGGGTGCGATTATTAACTCAGTTTGGTCCTCATCAATTTGATGTAACACCGATAAATTTTGGAGAAATTCAAGAAAAATTTGAATTTGATCATTTTTTGGGAAATCGACATTTTTATTCAAAAGTAAATGAAGAAACGCAGTTGATCATAATGGCAAAAAGAGAATATTGGCGCTACTATATTCAAACGCCGTTAAAGGTTGAAAGTTTTTACCTTGAGGGAAATCAATTTCATCCGTTTTTAGAAAATGATTCACCAGAAGAGAAGAGAAACATAAACAAATTATTTCATCCTTTTTTGCGGGATATAAAACAAAATAAGAAAGAATATCTAATAATTGAAGATATGTTAGATCCTGAACTAGTAGAAATATGGAAAAGCCTATAAATTGGAGAGATGGTAAATGCATATAGTATATCAAAAAATGCCGCTTGTTTTTAAAAACGTAAAAGATAACAATTTTACTATAAAAGTATATTTTGAAAAAAGAGGATTTGAACTTGTGGCTACCTATTATAAAAATGAAAAAAAATGGGGTGTTACTGTGGATCCTGATATTGTGGATACAATTGATGCAGCATCTGTAGATCCTTTAGTAGATTTTTTAATTAATTTAGTTGAAAAATCTACTGCTCATAACGAATTCGGTGAATTTCTTGTAAAAGAATCGCCTTTACGAGTCCGTTTATTAACCAAATTTGGTCCAAATGCATTTCAATAAAAAGTAGGCTATGCCTACTTTTTATTAGTGACTACTCGTTTTATTCGCATTTTTTGCCAATACTCATTAAGTTCAGAAGAAAGACTTAAACTTTGATCAAATATGCTTCGGAAATTTTCTTTTTTAATATCATCAACTAACTGCTTTTGCAAAGAAAGAATTTTTTCATTTTCTTTTAATAAATTTCTTAATTGTAGTTGTGTGAAATGTTTGTGTTTATCTACAAATACTTGTTCATAGTAAACGTACGCTTCATTTGATAAAAAAGTGAAAATTTTATCATTGATGTTATTTTCAAACGTTAAAAATTTTTCATTTGACTTATCATATACTCCACTCGGGAATTGCAGTAAATCATTAACTAATTTAAGTTCAGCGAAATGAAAAGCTTCTTTTTCTTTTAATGCATCTAATGATCGTTCAAGTGACGGATCTAAAATAAAGTTATATTTTCGATAACGAACAAACACTTCTCCTATGTAGATAATGGCTTTATTCATGATTTTTTGTTTATGTTGAAGCAAGTGGTTCATAATATTTGTTTCTAACGTATTCATAGACATGCATCCTTTCTTGTTAACCTCTACCTAAAGTATATAGAAAATAAGCCATAAAATAAAGAATTATATTTTATTTTCACTTATACTTCTTTTTTTTGGCTATAATGGGTATGTAAATCCAAATTTTGGGAGGAATGAAGATGTTAGGAACAATTGTGAAAGTAGAAATGTTAGGTGAAAATGTATTAGGAGTTATTATTGGAGAAAAAGAATACGAATATAAAAATCCGTATTATACAATCGCTCGCTCTACATTAAAAGCAACAGATGAACACATTGAACAATTAAAACAAACATCTTTACATGAGCTATTATCTTTTGATACAAGTACGCGTGTTAAAAACCAAGTGGAAGAAGTCGGAGAAATTGCTGAAAAAGAAGAATTTGTAGAAAAAGTAAAGCATTATACAAATTTATACAAGCCGCTTCGCACCATTGAATTAGTGGAAAAAAGCAAAGAACTTCCTAAAGACCTCGATCCTTTGCATCGTCATATCTTTTTAGAGATTGCAAACGATAAAGGCGTTTATAATATCGTTTATTCTATGTTAGCCAGTTAAGTAGTTAAAAAACGACCATATGGTCGTTTTTTTTATAAATAATATTTAAAATCTTCCCCTAACATCCATTGATCATGGGTTTCAAAAAAAGATAGCGATTTTTCTACACTATGTTATACTCTCAACAAAATAAAACAGTCGAGGTGTATGAAATGAAACAAGAAGCAAGAGAGTATATAAAAGAAAAAAAAGGAATTACAAACTCCATAAACGGAAAAAAAAGCTGTAGCAAATGTTTATATCATCAGCAAAAAATTTGTCAAATTCATATTCTTAAGACGAAAACAACAGAGACATGCAAAACATTTCAATCGCAACGAACACATAAAGTCTATCGCGGTGGAAGCGTTTCGCCTAAATAAGCAAAAGTTTATGGATTCCATAAACTTTTTTTCTGTTACAATAAAAAAGAATACGAAAAAAGAAAGGAAGGATGAAAGTGATAGGTCTAAACGAAGAATTACTATACGTAGTTGATGAAAGTGGAAAAAATGTGATTCAAGAAATTGAAGATTTATTAAAAAAAGGAGCGGATATTACGTATAATGACGGCATAAATGATGTGCTAATGATTGCAGTTTTTCATGATGATGAAGGAATGGTTGATTATCTGTTAGAAAAAGGCGCCGATCCTTCTTTTGTTGCAACAGATGGAAATAATGCTCTGTTAGAATGTATGGAAGGTCATCGTAATATAAACATTATGAAAAAATTAGTAAAAGCGGGAAGCATCCTAAACATAAAGGCAACAAACTCTAAGTATGCTACAACTCGAACACTGCTAACGAAAATAGATCACATGTTACAACAAAATTATTCCTCTTTTACAGCTAAGTTTATTCAAAATGAATGTGATGAAATTTTAGATTTTTTCCAAGAATACTATGATCAATTATCAAAAGAAGATCAAAAAATTATTCAAAAATACCGACTAAGAAGAATGTTTAAGACGAATTAAAAGCAGAGAACATATTCTCTGCTTTTTTATTATTTTTTTTCTAATTTTTGATACATTTCTATTGGGAATGTATGAACCAATTTTAATAATTTATCCATTAATTGTTGCTGCGTAAAATTTAACGAACTAAGGTGATGATCCACTGTGTAAGGTATGTCAGGCTGTCCATATACAAGAAGTTCAAGTGCCATTGAAAAACTATAAGAGTATCCATCTGTCACTATACCAAATCTAACATCTTCATAATCAGGATGGGTAAGTCCCATGGAGTACGTACGACCATGTTCATCGTGTTTTACATCACTAATCGTGAGATTTGTTAAAATGCTTAAAAACTTTTGGTTAAAATGATAAATCCACGCTGTTTTGTTCTTTCGTACGGCTTTATCCCATTTTACTTGATATTCTTCTAATACTTCCTTTTCATTTTTCCAAATGGATTGACTTATTTCCATAGGCTCAATTTCTTCATAAGGATGTTCTAAAAAGAAGTTTTCATCCAATTCGTTTTCCCAACTAGTTTTCAAATAAAGCACCTCTATTCTTTATCTTTACCACTATTATACTTTTTTTTATGCAAATTGTGATATAATTTTAAAAAAGAAACAGAGGAGGAAAAATGGATGTGTAGAGAACTTTTTGATGAAAAAATTAAAAAAACGTTACCTTATGATTGGAAGCTCGTTAGCGATGAAGGAGATGTGTTTAAAACGATCAGTGATAAAGGAAATCCTCATAACTGGATGTATCTTGAAACGCCAAGCATACATGCTTCTATAAGACTTGTGGAGTCAGTAGCGATTGTAAGATGTTCTGTCTATGCTTCTACTACGTTATTGTTTCATGATTACTACATGGTTCCCCAATTTGAAGATCCTGAAGTTATTCGTTTAACTAAACCTTCTGAAAAAAAAGAAGAGTTTACGTATAAACAAGAAATATTAAAAGAAAGCTTAATGACACTAGATCAAATGCGACTACTTATTTTAACAGGCGCTAAGACATTTGAACCATAAAAAAATCCGCAATAATATGCGGATTTTTAGTGTAAGAAAGCAAAAAGGGGGGAGTTTAATTGATAAAATTAGATTTATCAACCATCAAACAAATTGAACTTTGTTACGAAAATTGCGAGGTTTTTTTGATACAACCTCAGTTTATTAAATACATACTTGTTTCTGAAGAAAAAATGAAATATGATGTACGTGAATTTCCCAAACGATATAAAGAAGCTTCCGCCATAGAATTTTTTATTGCAAGCGATTCTGATCAAATCGGAGGATTGTGGATGGAAAAAAAGAGACAACCCTTTGAACGAACGAAATGTTTCGATGATATTGTTTGTATCGATATTGAATACATAAACGGAGCAAAAGAAGCCATTTATGCTTCTTGGGACGGGACGGATGAAATTAATAACAATCAAACAACTGAAATTGATCAAAACGGAAATTTACTTGTTATAATTAAAAAAGATGCGTAAAGGCATCTTTTTTATTGGTGTGAAATTAAAAATGTCTCAAATTCATTTATTTTTATATTGTTTTCATGGAGTATTTTGTTTACTTTTTCCCATTTCTCAGGATAGATATCTTTCTCTTCTTCCAGTGAGTAAAACTCAGAATTAAACCTAAATTTTCGACTATTTCCCTCTTTGTCTTCAACGGTTAGCATCATAACCTCTTCGTCAAATGGAAAATATTCAGGAATAAATGGACTCATTTTATAAAGCGTTACGTTTTCATCTAACGTTGTTTCTAATCTCGTTTCAATCATCACTTCATCTGAAAATAATTCTTCATCAAAACAAAGTAACAATAATGGTTTTTCAAATGTTTTTTTATTTGCAAATAATGCTTCAAGTGTTTTTTCTTTTCCGCTTCCAACTTGTTCAAGATCGAACTCACTGTAAAAATCATTGTATTCACAAATATGCGAATCGGCGTACTCTCCGTATTGTTCAAAAATCATTTTTATACCATCCTTTCTTTAGATTTTTCTTTTATTATACCATGAAATAAACTGCCAAGATGGGCGTTTTTGATGTATAATATAGATCGTAAGGATAAAAATATAAAAATAAAAAAAGGTGGCTTATGAATGATAGAATTCAAAGGAAAGCATAATAATGGAAAAATTTTAATCGATTATGTCGAAACAAATGTGATCTCACAGCTAAAAACAGTATTGGATACAGAGTGTTTTAAAGATTCCAATATCGTAGTTATGCCAGATTGTCATATGTCAAGTGGTGGCGTAATGGTAGGCTTTACAATGACGTTAAACGATTATATTATTCCATCTATCGTAGGTGTTGATATTGGCTGCGGCGTAAGTGCATATAACCTTGGAAAAATGAGAACAGTAAAACCAGAAAAATTAGATAAATTTATTCGAAAACATATTCCAATTGGCATGAATGTACACGACGAACCAGTAGATGAACCAAAAGAAATTGCAGAAGCAGTAGAAAGACTAGGATTAAACTATGACTATGTCATGCGAAGTTTAGGAAGTCTCGGTCAGGGGAATCACTTTATAGAAGTTGATCGAGATGATCAAAATAATTACTGGCTTGTTATTCATACGGGCTCGCGAAACTTTGGATTTGAAATTGCTCAACGCCATATGAATATTGCCAAATCGAACATGAAAGAATTATTTGGAGAAAAATACAAAGGCTTTGAATATTTATCAAAACCAGAGGATAAAGAAGCATACCTTCAAGATCTTTCCATTGCGCAGCATTTTGCAGCGTTAAATCGAGAAATTATTGCTGAAATTATCATCGGTAAATATTTTAAACAAGATATCCATTCTCTTAAAAAAATTGAATCTGTTCATAATTACATTGATCTTGAAAACAAAATTCTACGAAAAGGTGCTATTTCTGCTAAAGAAGGAGAAGAGCTTATTCTTCCTTTTAACATGGCATATGGATGTGCAATTGGAAAAGGAAAAAGCACAAGCGAACATAACTATTCTGCCCCTCACGGAGCAGGACGAATTATGAGTCGAACAGACGCTGTTCATAAAGTAAGTTTGGATATTTTCCAAAAATCAATGAAAGGCGTATTTACAACATCCGTTAACAAACATACACTTGATGAATCACCAATGGTGTATAAAAAACCAAAAATGATACTAGAAAATATCACAGATTTAATTGATATTGATTTCTTTATGAAACCAGTTTACAATTTAAAAGCTGTGAAATGACCTTTCTTTTTAGAAAGGTTTTTTTTAATCCATTGAGTTCTTTTCATGATAAAATAAACCATAAATAAATATAGAAAGGAACGATGACATGGAAAATTTAAATGAAGCTTTATTGATTGCTGCAGATGATCATTCCAAAAGTGCCGTAAAAGAAATCAAACGGTTATTACGAAAAGGAGCAAATATTCATTACCATAACGAAAGACGAGGAAATGCGTTATTAATTGCCGCTTGGCATGGAAATGAAAAGAGTGTCGCTTATTTGTTGAAAAAAGGAGCGGATCCAAACTTTTTAGATCATGAAGGTGCAAATGCACTGCACAGATGTATTGATCACAGTCGAAACGCAAATGTGATAAAGATGCTTTTAAAAGCGGGCAGTTCCATTCACATCAAATTGCTGGAACCTGATTATATTACGCAAATTAATAAAGCGTACATTGATGATGAGGAATTAAAGTGGAATACAACACGTACCATGTTAACAAGAATCGATGAAGTGATTAGATATGTTAAAAAAGAAAAGAAAGATAGTTTGGATTTACTTCCAGATTGTTATACCATTTTAGATGCTTTTAATGAACGCTACAAAGAATTGTTAAAAGAAGATCAAAAAATTATCCAAAAATACCGACTAAGAAAATTTTTTAATATGATTTAAACCAATATAGAAAGGAACGATAATATGGAAAATATAAATGAAGCTTTATTGATTGCTGCAGATGATGATTCAAAAGATGCAGTAAAAGAAATTAAACGTTTATTACGAAAAGGTGCGGATATACATTACCATGATAAAGAACGGGAAAATGCATTATTACTTGCAGCTTGGAACGGAAATGAAAAAAGCGTTGCTTATCTATTGAAAAAAGGAGTAGATCCAAACTTTGTAGATCATGAAGGGGCAAATGCACTACACAGATGCATAGAACGCACTCAAAATGTAAACGTTGCAAAGACGCTTTTAAAGGCGGGAAGTTCCATACACATCAAATTAATAGAACCGAATTATATTATGCAAAAGAACCAAGCATATTTAGGGAATCAAGTGTTTAAATGGAATACAACTCGAACGATGTTAACAAAAATCGATGAATTAATGAGCTATATAAAAAGAAAAAATAGAGATACGCTGGAAGTACTTCCAGAATGCTATGCCATTTTGGATTTATTTAGTGAGCGATACGAAGAATTGTTAAAAGAAGACCAAAAAATTATTCAAAAATACCGACTAAGAAAGTTTTTTAATATGATATAAAAAAAGCAGAGAAAAAATTTCTCTGCTTATTTAATATATTTAAGCCATAGCGATTTAATTCGCTGTGCTCGTTTCGGATATTTTTCGTTGTTTCGATATTTATTGTTATATAGATCTAACAAACCATTTAAGAATTTATTATATCTTTCTTCAAATTCTTGATAATTTTCAGGTGTATTGTCTGTTTTTTTATTTTCGATCTCTTCTTGTAATTCAAGTAATGCTATAAAAGGATTTCCTTGAATGTGACTTTCTCTAGAACGCAGTTGATTTAATGTTGTTTTATCTAAACAAATGTTAACAATGCCATGCGTAGAAAACAGATCGAAAATATACTTCATAGCAGCGAGGCGATCTTCATGATTACTAAAATCATAACAAATATGATGACCTAGTTTAGATAAAGTGTTGGTATCTTCGGTTAACATATCTGGTCGAATACAAAACGTATAATTCCATAAAGAAGTATCGCGTGTAATACGTACTGTTTTATTACTGTGAAGGATATATGTTAAAAATTCTTTTACAATCGGATCACAATCGTTATGTTGTAAAAAATAACGAATGTAACACTTGGCATTTTTCCTTTCTGCAACAAACGAAGATTGTTTGTATTCTTCTTCTGAGTTCCATAACATATTTTCTTCAAATTCAAAGTTTGGTACCATTTCATTTCTTCCAGAACGCGTAATACCTTTTCTTTCTAAAAACCATGGATAGTTTTTAAAAAGTTCATGATGTTGATCTCGTTTAAATCCAAAAGAAATCGGTTGTTTGTTTAATTCTTGTAGTAAAAAGGCTTCAAATTTAAAATAAAATTGTTGAATATCTTTTCTTCTTTTTTCATCTTTTAACACATCATTTCCAAATGAGAGAAATTGACCGTTTTTTGCCATAATTGTTGAAAAACCTAGTTCTACAATTGGCGTTTTATCTTTTTCATCAATCCAGTTTCTTCGTACTTTAGCTGTAAACTTAAACGGAAATATTTCATCATTATCATGATACTCAAACCAAAAGTGTTCTACTTTTTCATCTAACATACCATTTTGTTTAAATGATTCTAAAAATGTAATGTTTCCTTCTACTATTTCCTCTACTTGAACTGGTGCTAAACTGGTGATATTCATCCTTAAATTCCCCTCTCATACATCAATGTAATGTTAGTATATACCAAAAAAAGATATTTTGGGAAAAATAAAAAGAAGATGAAAAATTAACGGGTTCGGTTGAGAGGTGCAAATTGATATTAACAATAAAATAGCATTAGAAAAAGTGATGGATTGCTCCATCACTTTTTTAGTTTGTTTTCTTTAACTAACGCACTCAAATCAATAAGTCATTCAAACTAATTATCTTGCATCCTTTACTTTTATAATATTCTATCATGCCTTCAATTTTCTTTTTATCATAACTGGTAATACAATCTGATAATACACTAACCTCATAGTTCGATTTACGTAGATTATAGCAAGTTGACTTAACACAAGCAACGGCATCTGCTCCAGTGATGTAGAAGTCGTTTATTTCATTTATACTAATAAAGTCTGTGAATTCTTCACTTGTTAATGCGTTTCCTTTATATTTTGTAAAAACATTTTCTGATACTTTTTTCAAATCTGGAGCCAATTCTGCACCTCGTGTACCTGTTTTAAACGTTCTCGTACCAGGTGATAAATTCTCATGTCTTATATAAACAACGTGAATATTATTTTCAACCGCCCAATCAATTGATTTATTGATATTGTCAATGACACCTTTGTAATTCTTTGTTATATCATTTTGAATATCAATTATCACTAATGCCTTTTTCTGCATAATAATCCCTCCTAAAAAATAAAATGATATCTTTCTTTTCAATCCTGCTCTGTTAGTTTAAGCATCTTGTTTCACAATCTCTATATTCATTTTAACATAAATTTTCCATTTACCTTCAAAAATAAGTTCGCAGTATCGTTAAGACCATTTGATTTGCATACTTCGAATTGAAATTGGCATAAAATAAAAGAGATACCAATTCATATGCGAATTGCATCTCTTCTTACTAATCTAAATTACTTTTTGCACCTTTCAACCGAATTCGTTAATGAAAAATCATCTTCTTTTTATTGCATCGAAAATTGATGAAAATCAAATTTTTCACGAAGTTCGTTTGCATAATCTAGCGCTTCTTGTCGGCTTAAATCAATCTTGGAAAGCGTTTTGTATTTCTCTGTTTTTACATGAAAGATATACGGGCGTTTTTCATCAATGATGTCATCACTATACCGAACTTCGATATCAAGGATCGGTTTCACCTCTTTATCTATTTCCTCCATGCGATCCATCATTTTTTGCAAAAATACTTGTTCTTCTGTAGCTACTGTTTTCATTTCAGCAGCTACATATTCTTTTAACGTATCCCAACGCTTATCTACTAGCACTTCTTTATCAACATAATGCATCGTAACACATCCTTTTTATTTTTTCGGTTGCTTTCCAAATAAAATGGCAATGGCATCTTTAATCGTATCTACAGGAAACACGCTCATTGATTTTACTTTATCTTTCACTCGATCATAATTTCGATTTGGCAAAATACATTTTGTAAATCCTACTTTTTCTGCTTCTCGCACCAATTGTTCAATGTTTCCAACAGGACGAACTTCTCCTGTTAATCCAATTTCACCGATAATAACGGTTTGTGGATCAAGCGGAATGTTTTTATCACTTGAATAAAGCGCCATCGCCACACCAAGGTCAGCACTTTGTTCTTGGAAAATATCCATACCACCAACGACGTTTACGTAAATATCTTTATATGTAAGAGGAACCCCACAACGTTTTTCAAGTACAGCAATAATGATGTTAAGTTGATCACGTGAAAATCCTTTGCTTGTTCGTCTTGGGATGGCATTTTGAACAACAGGAGGTGACACAAGTGCTTGCACTTCAATTAAAAGTGGGCGCGTATCACTAATACATACAATCGCAGAACCTGACTCATTGGCTTGACGATTGGCAAGAAGGTATTCTGAAGGGTTTTTAATTTCAACAAGCCCTTCTTCTTTCATTTCAAACACGCCTAGCTCACTTGTATTACCGAAACGGTTTTTATTAACGCGCAATAAACGCAAATCATTAAATTTTTCTCCTTCAAGATACAATACAGTATCAACCATATGCTCAAGCGTTTTAGGACCAGCAATATTAGCATCTTTAGTTACTTGCCCTACAACAAAAGTCGTAATTCCTTGTCCTTTAGCAATGTTAACGAGTCGAGCCGTACACATTTTCACTTGAGCGACTGAACCTGGCTCACCATTTAGTGATGAATCGCCAATGGTCTGAATCGAATCGACGATTAATAAAACAGGCTTTAATTCGTTTACATTTTGCTCAATGATATCAATATCTTTTGTATGTAAAACTTTTAAATTTTTAGGGAAAAGTTTCATACGTTCGTGCATACGCTTTTTGATTTGACCTTCTGATTCTTCTCCAGAAACATAAAGCACTGTTCCATATTTGTCGAATAGAAAACTAACGGTCGAGAGCAATGTACTTTTCCCTTTACCAGGTTCTCCGCCGATTAATGTAAGACTTCCTCGTACAATTTTTGAGCCTACTACTCTATCAAATTCACTAATTCCTGTGATATACCCGTCATATTGAATTTCTGAAACTTCATCTAAATATTTTGCTTTTAAGTTGCCGTCTGTAATAATAGTTTTTGCGCCCTTCGCAGCACTTGAATTTTTTGTATAATCTACTGATTCAACTGCTGTATTCCATCCGCCACAACCGTAACACTTTCCGAACCATTTTGGTTCCTCATGTCCGCAGTCTTTGCAAGCAAAAATAACTTTTTCTTTTGATTTTGCCATTTATGTTCCCCCTTAATAATATTTCTAAATAACATTTTAGCACGTCTATAAAATAATATAAATATGTACTATAATAGTATTTAAGATCATAAATAACAACATGGAGGGAAAATATGATTATTGAAAAAGAAAAAACGGTAAAATTGAGAAAAAATACAAGAGAATATTATGCAAAAATTGGATATGAGGAAGCGATGTATCAATATGAAATAACGGTTAAAACGGAAGATTTAATGCCAGGTTCGCATGAAAAAGTAAAAGTACAATGTGATTATTGCACTATTCAAAAACAAATGGAATATCGTAATTATTATTTTTATATAAACAATCATATTACGGGTAAATACGCTTGCCAAAAACACACTAGAGAAAAAGAATTGGAAGCAACAAAGATAAAACACGAACGAGGAATTTTGGAGAAAAATGATCGATTTTATTACTATATAAGAGAAAATCGTTTAGAACTGTTGAGAGAATTTATTGAAAAAAACAATTCAATAGACGGAATATGGGATGAAACTGTTTATAGTTACTTCTATAATTATAACGATGATATAATACAAGCTGTAAAAGATTTAGGATACGATCCCGATTCCTTAAGAAACAATTCCTCAAAAAATAAGTGGGAAAAAATCGAAGATGTTAAAAAAGCATTAGAAGATTTCATATCAATTTATGGATATTTTCCTACAAGAAAAGAAATAATGTATGAAGTTGGTATTAGTGAAAGTGCCTTAAAAAAATATGGCGGAGCACTAGGGCTACGTAAGTTGATTAAATACAAAGGCAATGATGAGCTAATAGATAATAGAGGTGATTACAATCGCTCCACTTTTGAATTAATCACAGCTAATTTTTTAATCGCTCAAGAAATTGGTTATAAACGAGAACAATCTCCTTTTTCAAAAAAAGAAAAAAAATTCCGAAGTGATTTCACATTGTATCCGAAAAATGAGATGCCTATTCATATTGAAGTGTGGGGATATCCTGAAGATGACTATAAAAGTGAACACGCCACATTTTACAACGAAAGAAGAAAAGAAAAAGAGGATTTATACAAAAAATACAATGTTAAATTAATTTCTGTTAATGCGGAAATTTTTCGAAAATCATACAAGGAAATTGAAGAAGAATTTCATCAGATTTTTAATCCCGTATTAAATTTAAAGTATGATAAAATTGATTTTCGTTTGCTAGTTCCTCCGACTAAATTAAGTGATGAAGAATTGCTTGCAAAAGTAATGAAATATAGCATTTCTGATGAAACGTTACCTAAATCAGAAGATATTTCTAAAGAAGAAAATGGAGTGTATAAAGAATTATTAAAAAGGTATAAAAATATGAGAAATGTGGCAGAGAAATTTAATTTAAATTTACCTGGTTCTTCTCAAAATTTTTGGTCTAAAGAAATGGTAGAAAAGAAAATGATTGAGATGATGAAAAAACACAATAAAATGATTTCTAAGGAAGAATTGAAGGAAGAAAAATACAAAGAATTTGTGGGAATCTGGGTTCAAGCTGGGAAATATGGCGGAACGATGTATCACAGAATGAAAGCTTATCAATATTGTTTGAAAAACAATATTGATCTTCCAGAGTCCGAGCTAAAATACATTCGTTCCAAATGTCGTTCACTTAGTATCCCGAAAACAACACCTATTGATGAAATTATTGAGCTTTCGTTACAAAAAACCAGCTGTTAACAGCTGGTTTTTTTATTCATTGACAGACAATACATGATAAAATAAAGAAAAAAGAAGTGAGGGAATAAGATGAAATTTGTTACAGAAATTGATGAAACGTCATTAAAAAAATTAAATGATACATTTTTTTATAAAATAATTGGAAATTTAATGGAAGATACTCAAGATTATTGTAAATCTTTTATTTATGTCATTACATTCAATGAAAATGGTCAAATAATAGATGAAGAATTAACAATTAGGTGTCAAACTTTTCATACATTAAACTTACTAAGAAAAGATGATGATATAAAAAAGAATGTGGAAATGATTGAATTTCTTATTAAATCCATGAAAGAGCTTGAAAATATAAAAATTGAAGAATTAAAACTAACAGGTGAAGATTACGAATTCGATCGAGAGGGAAATTATGAAGTATTCTTTCAGTGGAAAGAAAAAACAGAATTTTTATTTATTATTCAATTTTCAAAATCAACTACTCCTGCCTTTTTATTACAAGCAGAAGATAATTATGTGTTGTGTAATATTTGCGAGATAATATCAGAAAAAATGAAAAAAATGATGGAAGAGAAAATGAAAATGCATTCCAAAGAAAGAGTTAGAATGCTCACGAATGGATACCAATTAAATGTATAATAAAAACACGCATTGCGTGTTTTTTTGATAAAATAAAGAAAAAGGGAATGAGGGATCAAATTGGGACTTCAAATAGGGATCAATAAAAAAACATTGACGAAAAAAGGGAACCATTATTTACTTGGAATTGTAGGGGAGGCAACAAACATTGTAGAAGAAAGTGATTTTATATATTCGATTTTATTTGATGAAAACGGAGAAATTTTGGAAGAAAATATCGATTTTAAAATACCATCAAAAAGCTTATTAGATAAATGGAAAAAAAGTAATGCAATTACAGAAAAAGTTGATTTAGCTAAAGCCAGCATAAAAGCTTTAAAGGTATTACCAACACTCTCTACCGATGATTTAGTATGTGTAGAAGAAAACTGCAAGTATTATGCGAATAGAGGTAGCTATAATTATGCTTGTGCGATGAAAAATAACACTGAACTAGTTTTTTCAGCGGTAATTTCAAAACATGAAAAAACTCAATTTTATACAGAATTAAGAGATGATGTTCATACATTTTTTCGAATAGATGAAATTTTAACAGAAAAGATAAAAAAGATGCTTATTGAAAATATGAAAGTGCATTCAAAAGAACGAGTGCGTTTGCTTGCGAATGGATTTTATTTCAATGACTAATAAAAAAGGAAGAGGGATTAAAATGGGACTTCGAACAAATATTGAAAATCAAACATTAACAAAAAAAGGTGATTTATATTTACTTCGACTTGTAGGAAGAATAACAAAAGAAAAAGAGGAAAGTAGCTTCTTTTACACATTGTTATTAGATAAAGAAGGAGAAGTAGTAGAAAAAAAGATAGATTTAAGGAACCCTGAAAAAAGTGAAGTAGAAGGTTGGGAAAAAAGCAATGTCATTACAGAAATAATTCATTTAGCGAAAGAGAGTATAAAAGCGTTAAAGGTATTACCCGCAATTTCTGCCGATGATTTAGTGTGTGTAGAAGAAAACTCTAGGAATTATGGTCATGGTAGTTATGGTTATGCTTGCATGATGAAAAATAGTACGGGACCTGTGTTTTCGATTTTACTTTCAAAAACAAATCAGCCTTATTTTTTTACAGAGATAAAAGGAAAACACCAAACATTTTTTCGAATGGATGATTTTTTAACAGAAGAGTTGAAAAAATTATTAATTGGAAATATGAAAAAGTATTCAAAAGAACGAGTACGTTTGCTTGCAAATGGCTATATTTTAAATGATGAGGGAATCGTATGAGTTTACAAATAATTATTCGAGAAAATTCTCTTAGAGAAAAAGAAGATCATTATATTTTCATAATAAAAGCGTATGTATTAAAAAACATCAAGCATTATGAATTTATGGGGAAAATTATTCTAAATGAACAAGGAAAAGTGTTGAAAAAAGAAATAGAAGAACCTATGTTATGTGAAGAACTTGTAAATGAAGTTTTTGAAAATGAAAAAATAATAAACTATGTAAAACTGGTAAGTTGGGTCATAAAATCAAGGAATGATTTACAAAAAATAACCAAAGAAGACATTCAATGTGTTAAAAAAGAATGTAAATATATTTCGGATAATAACCATTATGTTTTTATATGTAAGATAAAAAACCAACCTGAATTGAAATTTAGAACAGTTTTTTCTAAGGACGGAGGACCTGTATTTTACGTGAAATTAAAAGATGAAATAGAAACTTCTTATCTTGTAACTAATATTTTGACAAAAAATATCAAAAATACGATCATTAACAAAATAAAATATCATTCAAAAGAAAAAGTAAGATTGCTTATAAATGGATTTTACCTACATGAAAAAAGAAATGAGGAATAATAATGTTTAAAATAAATTTTTTGATAACTAAAAGACGAATAAAAAAAGCCGATCGATTAATTATCAAAGTTCATGGTTTGTTTAATAAAGAATGGAAACCAAAAAAATTTATTTATACAGTATTAGTGAATGAAGATGGAGAAGTAGTGAAAGATAAAATAAAAGTGGATTCAAATGATTCATCCTTATTAGAGAAAATGAAACAAGATAAAGATGTAAAAGAAGCGATTAACCAACAAATTATTGTTTGGAATCTTGTGAGAACGATAGAACAATGTAAAGAAGATGAAATTGTCATAACAAGAGAAAGATTTACAGAAAATCAAAATTTCAATATTTTTTCTATCCAATTTATGTTAAAGGGTTTAGACTACGCAATTTTTGAAATAAATTTTTACAAAAATGAAAAACGCTTACCCACTATTATGTATAATTATGTGAAAGATGTTGATGATATGAAAGGTTCTATAGAAAAAAGATTAGAAGAAAAAGCAAGAGAAAAATTGTATAAACAAGTACTGAGGCAATCAACACAAAAAGTAAAAATGCTTACAAAAGGATATCAAACACAATACAAATAAAAAAACACGCATATGCGTGTTTTTATTTGTATTGCAATTCTAAAATGGCTAATTTTTGAATAAATTCATCGGCTTCTTCATGAGAACAATGATTGAAAATATCCATTTGTTCGTACATATTAAAGTCAGGGTTTTTTTCACTTAACGCTGATAACCGTTTATATACTTCATAGTTTTTCCGAACGTGCGGACTATCCATCTTTTCTAAATCCGTTTCTTCAATTTCGTCCATTGTTGCCATATGAAAATCCATATTTCCATAAAAGCTATCACATATATCACAGTGGTATAAATAAGCAGTAACACCTGGTCCATTATTATAATCCGAGAAAAGATGAAGTGGTTGATCGCAACATTTTGTTTCCATGTTTATTCCTCCTACATTTTTTATACTCATTAAGTATAAAGGAACTTCAAGCATATCGGAGGAAAAAACAGACATTTTATGGTATAATAAAGAAAAAAGAAATGGGGAGTCTGAGTGTTTACAGATAGTGAAAAAGCTGTATATAAAAAAGTGAAAACACGATATATGTATCAAGTGAAAGGTCGTGTAATGGATGAAAAATTAGGTGATAAAGATTGGAGCCCTTTTTTATACCACTTGTGGTTTAATGAAAAAGGAAAAAAAGTAAAAGAAACATTAGAGGCAGATCAA
>Ga0207655_1001190_pt1 | contig 25175 bp, 17 predicted proteins | sample KBSM44metaG_FD_184398 | JGI IMG/M metagenome (GOLD analysis project Ga0207655, IMG submission 184398) | Miscanthus rhizosphere microbial communities from Kellogg Biological Station, Michigan, USA - KBS M4-4 metaG (SPAdes) (version 2) | ecosystem: Host-associated > Plants > Roots > Rhizosphere >... | reverse complement strand
GTCAGCCAGCTCTTGGCGGTCAGCTTGTTGCCGCGCGATGCACGGATCTCAACATTGCGGAATTTTGTAGGCTTATTGTCAGTCACGAAAAAGACTCCTCAGCGATCAATTCAAACCAACCCTGGCGATGGGCAAGCGGCTTGTGCGCTTCAATGCGCGACAAGCGAATCAGTGGACGCTGCGGAGAATCTCTGACGACTCATACGCATACGTCTTTACTTGTACATACAAGCATATGCAATCGAGCGGCCAACTTGTTGGAGGGCTGTTCAACAAAAATGCCGGACACGACTGGAGGACGCCTATATCAAGGGCTGTGGCGTGTATGAATTTTTTCGCGAGGTGGGTCTGCGCGAGCAGTGAGCTGTTACAGAAGCGTGGTTTTGCGCCACGCTGGGGCGTTCGGTAACAAGTTGGTGCGCGTTCGGGAACGTCAGGATGAAAAAAAAACCGCCCCTTTCAACAGCCCTGCCGGGACTGTTCAAAGCGGCGGTTTTTCAAGGGTCGATCAGCGTGCAGTCAGTTCGATCACACAGCAGCCGGCATTCACGGCGACTTCCACCAGACCGATGTTGCCGTCCAGTTGCAGGCAATCATGCCGTCCAAGTTGCGCAGCACTGTCACCGACCTGCACTTGCAGCAACTCGCTGACGCTGAAAACCAGAACGGTGCCGGCGGAGCTGAAAAACCGTTGCTCGCCGTCCAGCCACTGTAAGCGCGCGCTGTAACGCTGCGGCGCATAAATCAAATTGAAGTCGCGGATCGCCCCGCCGAGCAAGGTGCAAGACACCTGGCTTTCACCGCTGAAGGCAAACGGGTCGAGAGGTAACAGCGGTCGTGTGTCGTCACCGTCGACGCACAAGGTCATGCCGTCGCCCTGCAACACCGTGATCACCCGTTGATAACCGGTGAATGTCGAGAAACCGCCGGATTCAGCAATGTCGGCAATCGACAGGCGCCAGCCGAAACCGTCGAGGCCGGCACCGGCGTCACGGGTGATTTCTTCGGTGCTGCCACCGCCGTTTTTCCACGGCATGCGCGGGTAGCCTTCGGCGCGTAAAACCTTCACTTCACTCATTTATGAAAGCGTCCTTCCAGACGATGACGGGAACCGGGGTGAATCAGGCGCGCCGCCGTCACCGGCTGACGGCCCGACCAGGTACGGCGACGGATCAGCAGGCACGGCTCGCCCTTTTCAATCTGCAGCAATTTGCATTCGGACGGCTCGGCCAGGATCGCTTCAACCACGTGTTCGCCTTCGGTCAACGGCGCAACCTGGTTCAGATAGGCGTATGGCGTTTGCAGGGTGAAGTCCTGCTTGAGGTATTCCGGGGCGACGAGCGCGTTGACGAAGCGGTCTTCGATTTGCACCGGAATGTCGTTTTCGTAATGCACGATCAGCGAGTGGAACACCTTCTGCCCTTCGCGCATGTCCAGCGCCAGGGCGCGCTCGGAACCGGCGGCCTCTTCTTCCAGGGTGATCACCTGGCAGGTGTGGCGATGGCCACGGGAGGCGATTTCGTCGGCGATGTTGTGCACTTCGAACAGCGCGGATTGGCTCTTCGGCTCGGCGACGAAGGTGCCGACGCCCTGCATGCGTACCAAAAGACCGTCGGCGGTCATCTCGCGCAGCGCGCGGTTGATGGTCATGCGGCTGAAGCCCAGCTGGCTGACCAGCTCGCTTTCCGACGGTACTCGGTAATGCGGCGGCCAGTTACCACTGTCGATCTGCTGGGTGATCATCTGTTTGACGCGGGCGTACAAGGGCGCCGGACTGTCGCCCATGTTCGCGGCCAACGGAGAAACTGGAGGCGGAGTCGGCACGATGGATCCCTGTTCATTGGATAAGGTTGCTAGCTTGCCGGAGTTTACCGGGCAGGCAAACGTCTGTATATGTATATACAAATAACACACGATGGGGTGCTGAACCATGTCCGCCTTCTTTGCCGAACGCGCGCTGCTGCCTAACGGATGGGCCAACAATGTACGTCTCGAGGTCAGCGCCGACGGCGTATTGACCCGAATCCAGGCCAACTCCACCGCAGATGGCGCCGAACGGCTGAGCGGTCCGCTGCTGCCGGGGATGCCGAACCTGCACTCCCATGCATTCCAGCGAGCGATGGCCGGGCTGGCAGAAGTGGCCGGCAACCCCAACGACAGTTTCTGGACCTGGCGCGATCTGATGTACCGGCTCGTCGGAAAAATCAGCCCCGACCAGCTCGGCGTGATCGCCCGTCAGCTGTACATCGAGATGCTCAAGGCCGGCTACACCTCGGTCGCCGAATTCCATTACGTTCACCACGATCACAACGGTCAGCCGTACGCCGATCCGGCCGAGCTGGCGTTGCGCATCAGCCAGGCCGCCAGCTCCGCCGGCATCGGCCTGACGTTGTTGCCGGTGCTCTACAGCCACAGCGGATTTGGCGGCCAGTCGCCGAACGAAGGTCAGCGCCGCTTCATCAACAGCACCGAAAACTACCTGAAGCTGCAATCGCGCCTGCAACCGCTGCTGGCTCAGCAGAAGGCGCAGTCGCTGGGCCTGTGCTTCCACTCGTTGCGCGCAGTCACGCCGCAGCAGATCAGCGAAGTGCTGGCGGCCAGCGACACGCAATGCCCGGTGCACATCCACATCGCCGAACAACAGAAGGAAGTCGACGACTGCCTGAGCTGGAGCGGTCGCCGCCCACTGCAATGGCTGTACGAAAACACCGAAGTCGATCAGCGCTGGTGCCTGGTGCACGCGACCCACGCCAATCCGGAAGAAGTCACGCTGATGGCCAAGAGTCGCGCCATCGCCGGCTTGTGCCTGACCACCGAGGCCAACCTCGGCGACGGGATTTTCCCGGCAGTGGATTTCCTCGCTCAGGGCGGACGCATGGGCATCGGTTCCGACAGCCATGTGTCGCTGAGCGTGGTGGAAGAGTTGCGCTGGCTGGAATACGGCCAGCGTCTGCGCGACCAGCGACGCAATCGCTTGTATGGCGCGGATCAGCCGATGGTTGGCCGCACGTTGTATGACGCCGCACTGGACGGTGGCGCTCAGGCACTGGGCCAGCCGATCGGCGCGCTGGAGGTCGGCAAGCGTGCAGACTGGATTGTGCTCGATGGCAACGATCCGTACCTGGCCACGGCCAGCGGTGACGGGATCCTGAATCGCTGGCTGTTTGCCGGCGGCGACCGTCAGGTGCGCGATGTGCTGGTCAACGGTCAGTGGGTCGTCCGTGATGGCCGGCATGCCGGGGAAGAGGACAGCAATCGCGCCTTCACCCAGGTCTTGCGAGACCTTTTGGGCTGACACAAAAAAACCTGTGGAGGGCAACCTCCACAGGTTTTTTGTTGCGCGTCAGTTGGACGTCTTGGCCATCTGCTGATCCGACGTTCGCCAGATCAACCGCGTGGTGTCGTAACCCTGCTGGCGCGCCTTGCTCAGCAGTTCTTCGCGCACCACACCGTTGACGGTCGGTGTACGCGACAACAGCCACAGGTAGCGGCGGCTCGGATCGCCAACGATGGCGGTCTTGTAGTCGTCGCTGACGTACAGCACCCAGTATTGGCCCTTCGCCGATCCCGGAATCAGTCGCGAAAACCAGGTATCGAACTCGACCCACAATTTGTCGGTCTTGCCCGGCACCTGGGGATAAGCCGTGCCCTTGACCTCTTCCCATTGCCAGTCCTTGGTCAGGCAACGGTTGAACACGCCCAGGTTGCCGTCCGATTCGAGCGTGTAACGGGCTTCGGATTGCGCGCAGTTGCGCTGGAAATACATTGGCAACCGCGCCAGCTCGTACCAGGTGCCCTGGTAACGTTTGAGGTTGACGCTGTTGACTGTCTTGGGCGCCAGCGGATCTTCACCGGTCGTGGCGCAGCCGGCCAGTACCAGGCCGGCGAAAAGGATAAGCAATAACCGCTTCATTGTTTTTCTCCCGTGGGCGCGTAGCCCCGGTTTACTTCAGGCCTTGGCCGGAAAACATCAACACTTTGTCACCGGCGTACTGCACGCTGATAAAGCTGTTCTTGTCGCCCCAGGTGCAACTGGACATGCCGAGCGCACCCGAGCAGTCGGTAGGCTTGCCGAGCAGCGTCTCCACTTCAGCCTTGGCCATGCCGGCCGAGAGCTTCGAGTAGTTTTCCTGATTGACCTTGCTGCATGCGGCCAACAGCACACAAAACGACAGAAGGGCGATAGATCGCAGCGACATGGTGTAACTCCTGGAACGGAAGGGGAATGGCCTGGCGCCAACCAGAAGCTTAGAAGAGAAAACCCCTGTCTGGTTCCCTCGGCGGGCGGCTATTTATTGACCCGCTCGTCCGGCTTTCATCGGTAAATCAGACACTTTGTAGGGCCATTGAGCATTTCGTCGCCTTTAACAAAAGCGTTCTCATCTTTGTCGCGCGGCGGTCGAAATAAGAGCAGCGCAAAGCCCGAGAGTGTGGCAAATTGCCGCCCTTTCTTGACCAGCCCCTTCGCGGTAGCTTCCTTAATGACCAGAAACATGAAATTCAGCCACAAAATCTTGTTGGCTGCCGCCCTCGTGGTGGCCGTTGCGTTCGCCTGTTTCATTTTGTTCAATGACTATCGCCAGCGCGAAGCCCTGCAAAGCAGCACCGAAGCGTCGATGCAGGAACTGGGCAGCCTGACCACCAGCAACATCCAGACCTGGCTGGAAAGTCGCATTCAGTTGCTGCAATCGATGGCCCAGCAGGTTGTCGCCGACGGCAACGCCCCGGCCAGCCTGAAGCGCATCATTGATCTGCCCGCCTACACCGGCAATTTCCAGCTCAGCTATTTCGGCGGCGCCGACGGCGTGATGTTCTCGGTCCCTGCCGGCAACCGCGCACCGGATTACGACCCCCGCGCCCGTGGCTGGTACAAAGCGGCGAACAGCGCCCAGCAGACCATCGTCACCGAACCGTACATCGCCGCTTCGTCCGGCAAACTGGTGATCACCGTCGCCACCCCGGTGCAGCGTCAGGGCCAGATGATCGGTGTGGCCGGCGCCGACATCGATCTCACCAGCGTCAGCGCGATCATCAACTCGCTGAACTTCGGCGGCCACGGTCACGCGTTCATCGTCAGTGCCGACGGCAAGATCCTGATCCACCCGGACAGCAAGCTGGTGCTCAAGACTCTGGCCGAGGCCTATCCCAACGGTGCGCCGAAAGTCACCCCGGGCCTGAAAGAGGTCGAGTTCGACGGCAAGACCCAACTGATCTCCTTCACTCGCGTCAACGGCGTGCCGTCGGCCGACTGGTACGTGGCGCTGGTGCTGGACAAGGACACCGCGTTCTCGATGCTCAGCGAGTTCCGCACCTCGGCGCTGATCGCCATGGTCATCGCCGTCGTCATCATCATCGCCCTGCTCGGCATGCTCATTCGCGTGCTGATGCAACCGCTGCTGACCATGGGCCGCGCCATGCATGACATCGCCGAAGGCGAAGGCGACCTGACCAAACGCCTGACCATTCATGGCCACGACGAATTCGGCGCGCTGGGGCTGTCATTCAATCGTTTTGTCGAGCGTATCCATACCTCGATCCGCGAAGTGTCCTCGGCCACCGGGCAGGTCAACGAAGTCGCCCTGCGCGTGGTCGCGGCATCGAACTCGTCGATGTTCAACTCCGACCAGCAAGCCTCGCGCACCAACAGCGTGGCCGCTGCAATCAACCAGCTCGGCGCCGCCGCCCAGGAAATCGCCCAGAACGCCGCGCTCGCCTCGCAACACTCCAGCGACGCGCGCAGCCTGGCGGTCGACGGCCAGCAGGTTGTGGATAAAACCATCCACGCGATGCAGCAACTGTCGGCGAAGATCAGCGACTCCTGCGGCAACATCGAAACCCTGAACAGCAACACCGTGAATATCGGGCAGATTCTGGAAGTGATCACCAGCATCTCCCAGCAGACCAACCTGCTGGCGCTCAACGCAGCCATTGAAGCAGCCCGCGCCGGGGAGGCCGGTCGTGGTTTCGCCGTGGTGGCCGACGAAGTGCGCAACCTGGCGCACCGCACCCAGGATTCGGCGCAGCAAGTGCAGAGCATGATCGAAGAGTTGCAAGTCGGCGCGCGTCAGGCGGTCGGCATCATGACCGAGAGCCAGCGCGAGAGCGAAAGCAGCGTCGGCATCGCCAACCAGGCCGGCGAACGCCTGGAAAGCGTGACCCAGCGCATCGGCGAGATCGACGGGATGAACCAGTCGGTGGCGACCGCGACGGAAGAGCAGACGGCGGTGGTTGAATCGATCAACGTTGATATCAATGAGATCAACACGCTGAACCAGGAAGGGGTGGAGAACTTGCAGGCTACTTTGCGGGCTTGTGCGGATCTTGAGCAGCAGGCGGCGCGGTTGAAGCAGTTGGTGGGTAGCTTCAGAATCTGAAGATCAAGAGCTTACCCCCTCATCGGAACGCCGCCCGCCCAACCCTCTCCCCCAAGGGGGCGAGGGGAAAGGGAGCCGATCTCTGTCGCTTTCCAGACCTGAGTTCAACTCGGTATTTCAAGTCAGCATAACTCGAACATCCAACTCGGTCAGTCCCCTCTCCCTCCGGGAGAGGGTTAGGGTGAGGGCTGGTTTTTGAGATTGCCGAAAATCGCCCTAAAAACGCGAACCCGGCTCTCTCAAAAACGCCAACTCCTCAGCCGTAGACTCCCTCCCCAACACCGCATTGCGATGCGGAAACCGTCCAAACCGCGCAATCACCTTCTGATGCCGCTCGGCATAATCCAGGTTGTCGGCAAACACCCCGCGCTCCGCCTCCGGCTGTTCAGCCACCAATTCGATGAATCGCGAGACCGCTTCATTCTGCACCGCGAGGTTTTCGCAGTGTTCGAAGACGAGGTAGATGAAAACCCGCTGGATCGGTTTCAACTGCCGATCGAAGTCTGCAGCAATCCCCTGAGCAACCAGCTTCTGCGCTCGCAGATCACCGGAAAAAGCCTTGGGCGTATCGCGAAAAATCATGCGCGGAAGCTGATCGAGTAGCAGCACCACTGCCAGCCAGCCTTCGGGACATTGCGTCCATTCGGTCAATTCGCCAGCGAGGGCCTGATCGACAAAGACCCCGAAACGCTCTCGCGCCTCGAGGTCCTGGCTGTCATGCTTGCCAAACCACAACTTGCCCTGTCGCGCCGAAACTTCACTGGCTGATTCGGCATGACCGAACCACCAATCGAGCAACGGCTGCCAGGGCGCGGTCATGGTTTATTCCTTGTGGTAGGCCGTGGCGCGGGCGACTTCTTCTTTCGAGCCGAGGAACACCGCTACGCGCTGGTGCAGGCCTTCAGGCTGGATGTCGAGGATGCGCTGGTGACCGTCGGTGGAAGCACCACCCGCCTGTTCCACCAGGAACGACATCGGGTTGGCTTCGTACATCAGGCGCAGTTTGCCTGGCTTGGACGGCTCGCGGCTGTCGCGCGGGTACATGAACAGACCGCCACGGGTCAGGATGCGGTGCACGTCGGCAACCATGGCCGCGACCCAACGCATGTTGTAGTTCTTTTTCAGCGGGCCTTCTTCACCGGCCAGCAGTTCCGAAACGTAGCGCTGTACCGGGGCTTCCCAGTGACGCTGGTTGGACATGTTGATGGCGAATTCCTGGGTGCTTTCAGGAATGGTGATGTCTTCGTGGGTCAGGACGAAGCTGCCCATTTCGCGATCCAGGGTGAAACCCTTCACGCCGTTGCCCAAGGTCAGGATCAGCATGGTCTGCGGACCGTAGATCGCGTAACCGGCAGCCACCTGCTGGGTGCCTGGCTGCAGGAAGGCCTTTTCGTTCAGGGCTTCGTTCTGGCTCAGGTATTCGTTCGGGCAGCGCAGCACGGAGAAGATGGTGCCGACCGGGGCGTTGATGTCGATGTTCGACGAACCGTCCAGCGGGTCGAATACCAGCAGGTAGGCGCCTTTCGGGTATTTGCCCGGGATCTGGTAGGCGTTGTCCATTTCTTCGGACGCCATGCCGGCCAGGTGACCGCCCCACTCGTTGGCTTCGAGCAGGATTTCGTTCGACAGCACGTCGAGCTTCTTCTGCACTTCGCCTTGCACGTTTTCCGTACCCATGCTGCCCAGAACGCCGCCCAGGGCGCCTTTGGATACGGCGTGGCTGATTTCCTTACAGGCGCGCGCCACCACTTCGATCAGGAAACGCAGATCGGCAGGAGTGTTGTTGCTGCGGGTCTGCTCAATCAAATAGCGACTCAGGGTAACGCGGGACATGGACGGCTCCGGTGGAATGGGGGGCTAAAAACCCGCGCAGTTTACAGGGAGTCTGAAACCGTAGCGAGCAATGACGCCCGGTAACGTGCGTCGGGTGCAATTCCTGCTATCAGACGTGATCGAACCGAGAGAGTTCAGGCACCGGATTCAGCGTAGTTGGAAACCCGACGGGTGTAGAGGCCACACCCGTCATATTCAGGACTTGGCCGGCGGTTTGCGCAGCAGACTGAAGGCCATCGCCGCCAGAAACAGCACACTGAGCAGCAACACCGCCCACAGGCCGAACTTCTTCCAGTTGGTATCGGTGGTCGCCGCTGTGGTGGCCGTCGAAGTCTGGGGCGCGGCCGCTTCGCCCTGCACCGCGGCCTTGCCCAGCGTGGCCAGTTTCTCCGGTTTGAAATCGGGGATCAGCGTACTCAGCGGCAGGTTTGCCGTTCTCACCGTCGGATTGCCCAGCGCCAGGCTGTAGGGGCCTTCGCCACGGGCAAGGAAGATGACTTGTGTGGCGCGCACCGCGTATTTCACGCTCGGCGCCTGTTCGCCGAGACCGCCACCGCGTTCGTCGACCGTCAGCTTCAACTGCTGCACGGTCTGCCCGTAGAGCTGCAATTCGTTCTGCACCACGTCCTGGCCGTTCTGGGTCAGTCGGTAGAGCAAGCCGCTGCTCAACGGCTGCCACGGCAGACTGGTTTCCCGGCGTCCCGAGAGCGTCACTGGCGCCAGGCTGTTGGGCTGTTTCAACTCGACCTGGACCCGCTCGACATTCAGTCCCATCGGCAACTGCCAGGTGTATTCCCCGGCCTTGGTGCTGCTGCCGGCCAACGCCGGCGACCAGACCAGCGGTAACGGCAGGTTTTGCGGGTCACTGCTTTTCAATTGCGCCGAGGTCAGATTGGGTGCCGCGTTGGGCGAATCCCACAACAGCCGCAGGTAACGCGCCGATTGCCCCGGCAGCGCGACTTCATGCTGTTCGATGCGCTCATCGGAAAAAGTCAGGCGCGCAACCTGCCCTTCGCCCCAGGCCTGCCAGTGCTGCAAGTCGTCACTGGCCTCGATGCTGAAACGCTGGAAGCCGTCGCGCTCGCTGGTCCAGTCGAGGATCAGTTGCTGCAACGGCGCCTTGATCGCACTGGCATCGAGCAGCCAGCCGCGCAGCACTTCTTCACCGGCTTCGAGCTGACTGGACGGCTGCACCTCCACCAGCGTGCCGGTGGTGGTGGATTGCACGCGAACGCTCGGCGCGCGCTCGGTGGCATCCGCCGAGTTGTACAGCGGGAACCACTTCACCTCATGCAACTGGCCGTCGTCGCGGGTCTGCGCCGATTCCCGGGCCAGCGCATAGGCCTGCGGTTGTCCGGCGGCGTTGAACACCCGCAGATCGCTGAGATCAGTCTGACGCGCCTGCAACTGCACGCTCAGCGGCAGTTCGAGGCGATACCACGGGCCCGCACCGCTGACCGACAACGGCACCTGCGCGGCGAAGTCCGCCGGTTTTTCCTGAGCGCCGGCCGTCATGGCCACGCCCAGCAACAGCCACCCGAGATTAAGCTTGCGACTCAAGACGACACTCCTTCGGTTTCCGGGGTCGGCTTGTCCGCCTCCGGTGCAGCTTCGACGCGTTTGGGCGGCAGCGGCGCAAAGTAGCCCACCACCAGCAGCAACACACCGACGCCGATAAACGAGACGATCCGCGCCAGCCCGCCACGGTTGCTCAATTCGACAAAAATCAGTTTGGCCACCACCAGCGCAATCAGCGCCGCGCCGATCAACCACACTTCGCGGCGATGGCGCAGGTGCCCGCCGATCATCAGACCGAGCGCCATCAGCGTCCAGACGATGGACAACCCGGCCTGCACCAGCATCGATTCGAGCAACAGGTCCAGCTCGAACGGAATCCCCGCCCAATGGTGCGCGGCGCGGGTCACCAACGCGGTGCAGAACGCGAACAGCGAAACGCCGGCGATCAGTTGCGAGGCGTGAGCGGCGTAGTCCTTGCGGATCGACAGCTCGGTTACCGCGTTGCGCGACCAGACATAAACGCTGAACAACGCGATCAGCAGGCCCAGTTCCAGCGGGTTGATCAGCGGCACGTAAGGCAGCGGTTCGGCGTTGCCGTCGCTCACCCCGTTCGCCAGCCAGAACCAGACCAGCATCAACACCGCCAGCGGCAACGCCGCGTACAAACGGTACTCACGGGGGAACGCCGCCACCGGCCACGGCCAGGTGCGCGGTGCGGCCATCAGCAACAGATACACGCTCGGCAGAAGCGCCCAGCCCAGCCAGCGCCAGGCATTGTATTGCTCGGACAACAGCAGCAGGCCGTAGCGCAGTTCCAGCGCCAGCACGCCGATCAGCAGCCAGCAACCGAGCACATGCGCCGTGCTCAAGGCCCGCGCCGGCAGCATTGGCACCAGACGCCGCAGGCTGATGAAGTGCACGACGAACACCGCCGTCCAGGCCAGCCAGCCGAAGTTGGCCGCCGGGTGATAACGCGAGTGCCACGCGGCCAGCAACACCAATCCGGCCGCCGGAATCAGTAAAGTGCAGAGCAACCCGAGCGACGGCCATTTCAGACGCAAGGCCAACAGCGTCCACAACGCGACACTCAACGCGGCGACCAGCAGCAACAACGTTGCCTGCAGATTCAGCGGCGCAAACCGCAGCACTTCGCTGACCCACGCCAGCGACCACCAACCGGCGCCCCACACCAGCAACACTTCGGACAGCCGCTGCAGACTCAGTACATCGAACGCCGAAGCGTGATTGCCCAGTTGCAGGCGCCACGCCCCGATCATCGCCGCCAGGCCCAGCACCAGCGGCGTCCAGAATCCGCCATGGGCCAGCGGTCGCAGACCTTCGCTGGACAACGGCCCGAGCAACTCGGGGCCGGCCAGCAAAAACGCCGCGCCACCGATCAACTGCAACAACAGACCAAAGACAAAACTCACGCGCTGCCTGAGGTACAGGCTGAGCCAGATGATCAGCAAGCCACTGGCCGCCCACACCGCACTCGCGGTTTGCCACGGCAGTACGAACAACACCGCCAGATTGATCAGCACCAGCCCCGCCAGCAGCACCACCGACAAGCCGCGCAGCAACCGAACATCGCTGCGCACCATCTCGTCACGCGCCGCCAGCAGCATGCCGGCGATCAGCGCCAGACCGATCAGCGAGGCGCTGAGCAGACCGCTCCAGCCGGCGCTGAACACGGCTGCCGAGTCCTCGCCCGCCCCTTGCAGGCGCAACAGGAACAGCGCCCCGCCGAGCAGTTGCACGGCAAACGCAGTGAACAGGAAGGTGCGCGATTGCAGGCGCAAGCCGACGAACAAGGTCACCAGCCCGGCCAATGCCCAACTGATCGCCGTGCCCTGAGTGAAGAAGAACAATGGCGCCAGCAGATAGAGAAAGGTCAGACCGAGACTCGCCAACACCGGCAGGCCTTGGCGCTCCCATGGTGAAACCTGTTCCGGCAACGCCTTGCGCAATTGATAGAAGCTGAACAACAACGCCGCGCCAAGCATCAGTGCGCCCAGCGGCGCTCCGTCGAGCAGGCTGCTTTCGCCAATGCGCAACTCGCTGAGAAACGCCAGCGCCGAGCCCAGTTGCAACAGCAATGCGAAGGCCCGGGCCAACGGCCGTTGCTGACGCAAGCCCAGCCAGAAAATCCCCGCCCCCTCCACCGCCCAGGCCGCGGACGTCCAGCGCGCATCCAGGCCCAATGGAATCGCCAGGCTGGCGAAAATCACCCCGAGCGCCAGACAGGTCTCGCCCAGCAGCAGCGCCCGGCCGCCCATCAGCACTTTGGCGAGAACCATGTAAATCATGCCCAGCGCCAGCGCACTGAACGCGGCGGCAAATTCCAGAGGCTGCACCAGCGCCAATTGCAGGCCGAAACCCACCAGCGGCGGGCCGAACAGCATCGTGCCGTCAACGTAGTCGCCCTTGCGCGCCGACCAGTGCAGCAGCGCTTCGCGATCGCTCTCTGCCGGTGCATCCGGCATGTCCAGCAACTTGCGTCGGGCGAACAGCAGGCCGATGGCCAGGTACATCAGGAAGAACAGAATCAGGAACGGCTCGGTGCTCCACAACAGTTCCGGCGCATACGAACGCACGCCCCAGGCGAAACCGATGCCGAAAGTGCCGGCGAAACCGATCAGGTTGAGCAGACGCCAGGCCTTGAACCACGCAATGGCGAGAATGCCGGCGTTGAGCAACGCGAAATAGCTGAACAGCGCGACATGGTTGCCGCTGCCGGTGGAGGTCAGGATCGGCGCGGCGAAACCGCCCAATGCGGCGACGCAGGCCAGGGCCAGGGAATCCTGGGTGATGGCCAGAATCGCCGAAAACACCGTCACCGCCACCAGCAACCCCAGCGCGGCGGACGGATCCAGCAGCGGGTGCAGGCGCATCGCCGCAAACACCGTCAGGTACAGCACCGCGATCCCGGTGCCTTGCAGCATCAAGGCGTAGCTTGTGTTGCGATGGCGCAACCACCAGCCCAGCGCCAGCAATCCCAGCGCTGCCGCCGCGACCCCGGCGTAACGCAACTCGATCGGCACCACCATGCCTTCAGTGGCGTAACGCAACAGAAAGGCCAGGCCGAAGAACAACAGCACCACGCCCACCCGCAGCACGGTGTTGCCACCGAACAGCCAATTTCGCGCCGCGCTGATGCCGCGCTCGATGAAGTTCGGGCCACGGGGTTCGGCGGGTTGTCGGGGTTCCGGGGTTTCAGGGGTAACGGCGTCGAGACGCCAGACATCGGCCGGCAACGGCTGACTGGTTTCGCTGACGACGACTGAGAGAGGTTCGAGTTCGGGCGGCAGCTCCCAGACCAGTTCGGGGGGCGCTGCTTCTTCGGCGACCTCGGCGGGCTCGACCAAAGGCTCGGGGACCGATTCCACGCCTGACGTCGGCACCGCGTGCGAAGGCGATCCCTCCAGCAGATACAGACGCTGCGCAACGCCTTGCAAAGCCACCTTCGTCTGTTCAAGTTGCCGCTGTTGCTCCACCACCTGCGAGCCAAGCCGCATGATGCGGATCGTCTGCCCGATTGCCAGGCCCAGCAGCGCGCCCAATAGCGAAGAACTGAACGACTCGTCGAGCAGCCAACCGAGCAGCAGCCCGATCAACATGAACATCCATTGCATGGTCGATATCCCTGAGCAGCCCCGGAACGGGGCGGAACCAAGGCTCAGTATATCGGCCCGGCCCAACAAGCGTGGGGCCGGGCGCACATTTGTCGCTAAAAGTTACTCCAGTGCCTTCCAGATATCCGTGGCGTACTCGCGGATCGTCCGGTCCGACGAGAACCAGCCCATCCGCGAGGTGTTCAGCACCGCCGAACGCCACCAGTTGTTGGAATCATGCCAGAGCGCATCGACACGCATCTGCGCCTCCCAGTACGAGTCGAAGTCGGCGCAGACCAAGAAGCGGTCGTAGTCCACCAGCGAATCGATCAACCCGGTGTAGCGCGACGTGTCGTCCGGCGAGAACACCCCGCTGCGGATCGCCTGCAACACATCGTTCAAACGATGGGACGCCGCGATGTCCGGCACCGCGCTGAACTCGTGGTTCTGCTTGCGCGCTTCGACCTGCTGGGCACTGAGGCCGAAGATGAACATGTGCTCGGCGCCGATGCTTTCGCACATCTCCACGTTGGCACCGTCGAGGGTGCCGATGGTCAGCGCGCCGTTGAGACCGAACTTCATGTTGCTGGTGCCCGAGGCCTCGAAACCGGCAGTGGAGATCTGCTCCGACAGGTCCGCCGCAGGAATGATGCTTTCCGCCAGACTGACGTTGTAGTTAGGCAGGAACACCACTTTGAGCAGGCCGCGCACGGTCGGGTCGTTGTTCACCACCCGGGCGATGTCGTTGGTCAGTTTGATGATGAGTTTGGCCTGGTGATAACTGGCCGCTGCCTTGCCGGCGAAGATCTTCACCCGCGGCACCCAGTCGGTTTCCGGCTCGGCGCGAATCGCCTGATACAGCGCGACCGTGTGCATCAGGTTGAGCAACTGGCGCTTGTATTCGTGGATCCGTTTGACCTGCACGTCGAACATCGCCGCCGGGTTGACCGCGATCCCCAGTCGCTCGTGAATCAGGTAGGCCAGCGCTTTTTTGCTGTGCAGCCGTTGCTCGGCGAAGGCTTTGCGGAAGGCTGGTTTTTCGGCGAACGGTTCAAGATCGAGCAGACGCTGTTCCGGGTTATCCAGAACGTCCGGGCCGAGGGCATCGACCAGCATCGACGTCAGCTCCGGGTTGGCCTGGTACAGCCAGCGGCGGAAGGTGATGCCATTGGTCTTGTTGTTGATCCGCTCTGGATACAGCTTGTGCAGCTCGGCGAACACGGTTTTGCGCATCAACTGCGTGTGCAGCCCGGACACGCCGTTGACGCTGTGGGAGCCGAGGAACGCGAGGTTGCCCATGCGCACCCGGCGGCCGTTGTCTTCCTCGATCAGCGACACCGCGCGCAGCACGTCAAAATCGTGGATACCCTTGGCTCGCAGCGAATCGATGTGCTGGGCGTTGATCAGATAGATGATCTGCATGTGCCGCGGCAGCATGCGCTCCATCAGCCCCACCGGCCAGGTTTCCAGCGCTTCGGGCAGCAGCGTGTGGTTGGTGTACGACAGCGTATCGACGGTGACTTGCCACGCCGCGTCCCAAGCCACGTCATAGACATCGACCAGTTGGCGCATCAGTTCGGCGACAGCGATCGAGGGGTGGGTGTCGTTGAGCTGGATCGCCGCGTGATCGCCGAGGGTCAGCACCGAGGTGTGCATGTTGCGGTGACGGCGCAGCAAGTCCTGAAGCGAGGCGGCGACGAAGAAGTATTCCTGACGCAGACGCAGTTCCTGCCCGGCTTCGGTGCTGTCCGCCGGGTAGAGCACGCGGGAAATACTCTCGGCCCGGGCCACTTCGGCGACGGCGCCCAAGTGGTCACCGGCGTTGAAGCGCTCCAGGTGCAAGTCTTCCATCGCTCGGGCCCGCCACAGGCGCAAGGTGTTGACGCTCGCCCCGCGCCAGCCGACCACCGGTGTGTCGTAGGCAATGGCCCGGACGGTTTCCGCCGGTTGCCAGACTTGCCGTGACTTGCCGCTGGCGTCGGTGACGGTTTCGACACTGCCGCCAAAGCCGATCGGATAGACCACCTCCGGCCGCTCGAACTCCCAGGGGTTGCCGAAATCCAGCCAGTGCTCGGTCTGTTCCTGCTGCCAGCCATCGACGATGGCCTGACGAAACAGGCCGTGCTCATAACGAATGCCGTAGCCGTGGCCAGCGATGCCGAGGGTCGACATGCTTTCCATGAAGCACGCCGCCAGCCGCCCAAGGCCACCGTTGCCCAGCGCCGCATCCGGCTCCAGGATGCGGATGCGCTCCAGATCGACGCCCAGCTCGGTCAGTGCTTCACGAGCAACATCCAGCAGGCCGAGGTTGCTCAGGCTGTCGTAGAGCAAGCGGCCGATGAGAAATTCCAGCGAGAGGTAATACACCCGCTTCTGACCTTTGCGGTAGATCTGCCGGGTGTGATCCATCCAGTGCTCGACCATGTGATCGCGCGCCGCCAGGGCGATGGCTTCGAACCAGTCATGGTCGAAGGCGTGATCCGGGTCTTTGCCCACCGCGTAGGTGAGTTTGGTCAGGACGGCGTCGCGGAATGCGGCCACCTCTGCTTCGCGAACTAGTGGTTCTTGAGTCATCGATAGGACCTCGAGCGAGCGGGGAGTTGTCAGAGCCTAGACGGTCTGACCGACGGTAAGGGCTCTGGTTCGGCAGTTTTTACCGAGAGTGTGAGATCGACCGGCAATACTCTGGCGAATGCCTCAATGAATGCAGGGGCCGTGCCGAGTTGTCGGACGATGCGGGTGCATGAAGAAAAAATCTGGCGAAAGGTTGTTCAAAAATCCACCCGTCCCGGTATGATCGCGCGCCCTGATGCACACGCCTGGTAAACCCCGATGATGAAGCCCAACCTGATCGCCGCAGCCGAGATCGACCGTCTCGATACCTGGGCCAAATATTCAGCCCCGATGTGCGGCTCGTGCGTTTCCAGCTGCTGCACGCTGCCGGTCGAGGTCAAGATCAAGGACCTGGTGCGCATCGGCGTGGTCGACGAGTTCGAACTGGGCGACCCGCCGAAGAACATTGCCAAGCGTCTGCAAAAGGAAGGGCTGGTGGAGCGCTTCAACCAGAAGTCGGGGATCTTCACCCTGCAGCGCATGAGCAACAACGATTGCTACTACCTGGATCGCAAGAGCCGCCTGTGCACCATTTATGACAAGCGCCCGGACACTTGCCGCAACCACCCGAAGATCGGCCCGCGGCCGGGGTATTGCGCGTACAAGCCGAAGGAAGTGGAGCGGGTGCAGAATTCGCGGTCGATCGAGAAGTTCTGATCTGCCCTGAGATGTTCGGCGGCTGATCGGCCGCCTTCGCTGGCAAGCCAGCTCCCACAGTGATTTTTGCTGTACACAAACTTTTGGTACGACTGAAAACACTGTGGGAGCGGGCTTGCCCGCGATAGCGCCGGAACAGAAACCGCGCAAATCCCGGACAAACAAAAACGCCCCCGGTCTCTCGACCGGGGGCGTTTTTTTCAAGCCTGGCTAAATCTTATGCCTTGGCTTTCTTGGCAGCGCGGGTACGCTCGCTTTCGTCCAGGATCTTCTTGCGAAGACGGATGGACTTAGGAGTGACTTCGCACAGCTCGTCTTCCTGGATGTATTCCAGAGCCTGTTCCAGGGTGAAGCGAACAGGTGGAACCAGAGCGATGGTTTCGTCTTTACCCGAAGCACGCATGTTGTCGAGCTTCTTGCCTTTGGTCGGGTTTACACCCAGGTCGTTGTCGCGGGAGTTCTGACCAACGATCTGACCGTTGTAGATCTCCTGGCCGTGTTCTACGAACAGCTTGCCACGAGCCTGCAGGGTTTCCAGGGAGTAGGTCAGCGCCTTGCCGGTTTCAACCGAAACCAGAACGCCGTTCTGACGGCCGGACATGTGGCCCGACTTCACTGGAGCGTAACGGTCGAAGATCGAGGTCAGGATGCCAGCACCGTTGGTCAGGGTCAGGAACTGGTTACGGAAACCGATCAGACCGCGAGCAGGGATGTTGTATTCCAGACGAACACGGCCCTTGCCATCCGGCACCATGTTGCTCAGGTCGCCTTTACGCAGACCCATCTCTTCCATGACCTTGCCCTGCGATTCTTCAGGGATGTCGATGGTGACGTTTTCGAACGGTTCCTGCTTCACGCCGTCAACTTCACGGATGATCACTTCAGGACGGCCCAGGGCCAGCTCGAAGCCTTCGCGACGCATGGTTTCGATCAGTACCGAGAGGTGCAGCTCACCACGGCCGGAAACCTTGAACTTGTCAGCCGAGTCGCCTTCTTCAACGCGCAGTGCAACGTTGTACAGCAGCTCTTTGTCCAGACGATCCTTGATGTTACGGGAGGTCACGAACTTGCCTTCTTTACCGCAGAATGGCGAGTCGTTTACCTGGAAGGTCATGGAAACGGTTGGCTCGTCAACGGTCAGAGGCTTCATCGCCTCGACGGTGTTGATGTCGCACAGGGTGTCGGAGATGAACAGCTCGTCGAAACCGCTGATGCAGACGATGTCGCCGGCAGCTGCTTCTTCAACGTCCACGCGGTGCAGGCCGTGGTGACCCATCAGCTTCAGGATACGACCGTTGCGGCGCTTGCCGTCAGCGGTGATCGCGACAACCGGAGTGTTCGGCTTGACGCGACCACGAGCGATACGGCCAACACCGATAACACCCAGGAAGCTGTTGTAGTCCAGAGCGGAGATCTGCATCTGGAACGGGCCGTCACGGTCAACGGCTGGCGCTGGAACGTGGTCGACAACCGCCTGGTACAGCGCGGTCATGTCTTCGCCCATTTCGGTGTGGTCCAGACCGGCAATGCCGTTCAGGGCCGAGGCGTAGACGACTTTGAAGTCCAGCTGTTCGTCGGTGGCACCCAGGTTGTCGAACAGGTCGAAGATCTGGTCCAGAACCCAGTCAGGACGCGCGCCCGGACGGTCAACCTTGTTGATCACGACGATCGGCTTCAGACCGGCTTCGAAAGCCTTCTTGGTCACGAAACGGGTTTGCGGCATAGGGCCGTCTTGAGCGTCGACCAGCAGCAGAACGGAGTCGACCATCGACATCACGCGCTCTACTTCACCGCCGAAGTCGGCGTGGCCAGGGGTGTCGACGATGTTGATGTGGTAGCCATTCCAGTTGATCGCGGTGTTCTTCGCGAGAATGGTAATACCGCGCTCTTTTTCCTGGTCGTTGGAGTCCATCACGCGTTCGTCGTTGAGCTCGTTGCGCTCAAGAGTGCCGGACTGACGCAGGAGCTTGTCGACGAGGGTAGTCTTACCATGGTCAACGTGAGCAATGATGGCGATGTTACGTAGATTTTCGATCACTTGTGTATCTCGATCAGAGGATTCGGTGAGCTGACTGATTGTAGCCAGCTATGAAAGCGAACAACCGGCGAAAGCCGTTACGGCTGACGACTGGTGTCGGGGGGCCGGTGACGCAAGCCACAGGCAAACAGCCCCGGGCACTTAGCTCGGTCGATAAACGCGCACATTGGCATGCCCCTCACTGAGCAGATGGTGAGCATGCAGGCGACTCATGACGCCTTTGTCGCAATAGAGCAGGTACTGGCGCGTGTCATCCAGTTCCTTGAAACGGCTGTTCAATGCAAAGAACGGCAGCGTTTGTACTTCGATGCCTGCCAGCTCCAGCGGGCGGTCTTCGGCCTCATCCGGGTGACGGATGTCGATGACCACTTGTCCGGCCAGGGCCTGGCTGACTTCCTCGACCTGGACGTCCTGGCCCAATTCCTCGATCACACGGTCGATAGGCACCAGACGGGCGTTTTCGAGCGCACGCTCGAGCACGGCCATGTCGAACTCTTTTTCTTCATGCTCGACGCGGTGGCGCTTGGCTGCCGTTTTCGGGTTCACCGAAATCACGCCGCAGTATTCAGGCATGTGGCGGGCAAAAGCGCCGGTGCCGATCTGATCGGCCTCATCGATGATGTCCTGCTTGTGACTGGCGATCAGCGGGCGCAAGACCAGCTTCTCCGTCACGCAATCGATGACCGACAGGTTGGGCAGCGTCTGGCTGGACACCTGGGAAATCGCCTCGCCGGTGACCAGCGCGTCGATTTCCAGCCGGTCGGCAATATTGGTCGCAGCGCGCAACATCATACGCTTCAATACTACGCCCATATGACTGTTATCGACTTTTCCGAGAATTTCTCCCAGAACTTCCTCGAACGGTACGCTGACGAACAGCACACGCTGGGAACTGCCGTACTTCTTCCAGATGAAGTGCGCGACTTCCATCACGCCCAGCTCATGGGCCCTGCCGCCCAGGTTGAAGAAGCAGAAATGGCTCATCAGGCCGCGGCGCATCACGTGGTAAGCCGCAACCGTGGAGTCGAAACCGCCGGACATCAGTACCAGGGTCTGCTCCAGCGAGCCCAGCGGGTAACCGCCGATGCTGTTGTGCTGGCTGTGGATCACGTACAGGCGCTGGTCGCGGACTTCGATCCGCACCTCGACCTCAGGGTCCTTGAGGGAGATGCCGGCCGCACCGCACTCGCGGCGCAGCTTGCTGCCCACGTAACGCTCGACGTCCATGGAGCTGAAGTCATGGTGGCCGCCGCGCTTGCAGCGTACCGAGAAAATCTTGCCGGGCAGGGCATCGCCGAAGTGCAGTTTGCACTTCTCATAGATGTCGTCCATGTCGCCCAGCGGGTACTGATCGACCTGCAGGAAATGCGCGATGCCGGGCATGCAGCTCAGGCGCTCGGTCATTTCGTGCAAAATTTTCGTGTCCTCGACCCTGGTTTCGACCTCAAGGTTGTCCCACACGCCATCGACCACCAGCGCCGGGTCCAGATCACGGAGCACGGTGCGGATGTTCTTGGCCAGCTGCTTGATGAAGCGCTTGCGTACAGGCCGGCTTTTGATGGTGATTTCCGGGAAAACTTTAACGATTAGTTTCATGAAAACAGCGCGCGAGGTGCCGGTCGAAAAAGGGGGGCGCGGATTATAGCGGAAATTGCTCAAGGTTTGACCAACTATCTCACAGCCGATCATCAGCGCACCAAAATGGCACTGTATACAATCCATGAGCACCAATAAGGTGCATCTATTTTCACAATTGCGACGTTTAACGCCCTAAAACAGGTGGTTTTGGCGGAAAAACCCATGACGGGGCACTGGCATGCAAATTGCTCCCTTGTGAGGCAGGTTGCCTTGGCCGACTATTCGCGCCCGGCATCACCCAAATTTAAGGGCCCACAACTACCCGCCCTAATCCACCCCGGAGGACAACATGTCGAAGTCGGTTCAACTCATCAAAGATCATGACGTTAAGTGGATTGATCTGCGCTTCACGGACACCAAAGGTACTCAGCACCACGTGACCATGCCTGCTCGCGATGCGCTGGAAGATGACTTCTTTGAAGTCGGCAAAATGTTCGACGGTTCGTCCATCTCCGGCTGGAAAGGCATCGAAGCCTCCGACATGATCCTGCTGCCAGACGACGAAACTGCCGTTCTGGACCCGTTCACCGAAGAGCCGACCCTGATCCTGGTTTGCGACATCATCGAACCTTCGACCATGCAAGGTTACGACCGCGACCCACGCGCCATCGCTCACCGCGCCGAAGAGTACCTGAAGACCACCGGTATCGGTGACACCGTATTCGCAGGCCCAGAGCCAGAATTCTTCATCTTCGACGAAGTGAAGTTCAAGTCCGACATCTCCGGCTCCATGTTCAAGATCTTCTCCGAACAAGGCTCCTGGATGTCCGACGCTGACATCGAAGGCGGCAACAAAGGCCACCGTCCAGGCGTCAAGGGTGGTTACTTCCCAGTTCCTCCGTTCGACCACGACCACGAAATCCGCACCGCAATGTGCAACGCCCTGGAAGAAATGGGCCAGGTCGTCGAAGTTCACCACCACGAAGTGGCAACCGCTGGTCAGAACGAAATCGGCACCCGCTTCAACACCCTGGTGAAGAAGGCTGACGAAGTTCAGACCCTGAAGTACGTTGTTCACAACGTTGCCGACGCTTACGGCCGCACCGCTACCTTCATGCCTAAGCCTCTGTACGGCGACAACGGCTCGGGTATGCACGTTCACATGTCCATCGCCAAAGATGGCAAGAATACCTTCGCTGGCGAAGGCTATGCCGGCCTGTCCGACACCGCTCTGTACTTCATCGGCGGTATCATCAAGCACGGTAAGGCACTGAACGGCTTCACCAACCCGTCGACCAACTCCTACAAGCGTCTGGTCCCAGGTTTCGAAGCTCCAGTAATGCTGGCCTACTCGGCTCGCAACCGTTCCGCCTCGATCCGCATTCCTTACGTCTCCAGCCCACGTGGCCGTCGTATCGAAGCTCGCTTCCCGGATCCGGCTGCCAACCCATACCTGGCTTTCGCAGCTCTGCTGATGGCCGGCCTGGACGGTATCCAGAACAAGATCCACCCAGGCGATGCTGCTGACAAAAACCTGTATGACCTGCCGCCTGAAGAGGCCAAAGAGATCCCACAAGTTTGCGGCAGCCTGAAAGAAGCCCTGGAAGAGCTGGACAAAGGCCGTGCGTTCCTGACCAAGGGCGGCGTTTTCAGCGACGACTTCATCGATGCCTACATCGCTCTGAAATCGGAAGAAGAAATCAAGGTACGTACTTTCGTACACCCACTGGAATACGAGCTGTACTACAGCTGCTGATCCGGTGACGCTGGCGCAAGCCGCGTGATTTGAAAGAGGCCTCCTTCGGGAGGCCTTTTTTATGCCCGCGATTTTGTCCGCAGCATAAAACGCGGTATCAAAGGCAATATCCTGATACCGCACACTCACCGAATGATCAGGGAATAATCGCCAGCACGGCCCGACACGCTTCCCACACCAAGAAGGACCCCGACATGTTCAAGCCCATTGCCTACATCCTCACGACCCTGGTCCTGATCTCAGGCTGCGCCACGGCGACGCCCCCCGCGCCTGCAGCGCTGCGCCCCCTGATCGATGCCCTGGGCCAGCGGGCGGAAGTGGCCAACGATGTCGCGCTGAGCAAGTGGTACAGCGGCAAGGCGGTGCAGGACAGCGAGCGCGAGCAGCAGGTGATTCTCAATGCCGAAAATCAGGCCACGGCCTACGGTTTGGCCAAGGACGATGTACGTCGCTTCATGACCGCGCAAATCGAAGCCAACAAGCAGGTGCAGTACGCCCGCATCGCCCAGTGGCACGCGACCGCCCAGGTTCCCGCCGAGCCTGCGGCCAGCGCCTTTCAAGGTATTCGCGCCCGCCTCGACACCCTGCAACCGGTGATGATGCAGAAGTACGCAGCCTTTCTGCCCTGGCAACATGACGCCGCCTGCCCGGACTGGGTACAGGCGGAAATACACCGTCACACATCCGACCCGATCATCGTGACCGCAATGCAGACCGCCACGGCTACCCTGTGCAGTGCACCCGGCAAAGCCTGAGTCCAGGCTCGCCGCGAATGACACGATCGCCACGCTTTGCTCTATGCTGGCGCCTGTGCCGCGCGTCGTACGTGCGCGGCACAACCAGTCGTTCTCCTGATCGTGGTACTGGAGCAGTCATGCGTCAAAGCCTTGCCCTTTTGCTGCTGTTTTTAGCCTTGCCCGCCGTCGCGCAGATCTACAAGTACACCGACGCCAACGGCAACACGGCGTACACCAATCAGCCGCCCGATGGCATCAAGGCCCAGACGGTGGATCTGCCGCCGCTCAACAGCGTGCCCACCAACACGCCCCCGGCCCCGTCCGGTGCGCCTGCGCCACAGGGCCAGGCACCGCAGAACACAGCGGCCTATCAGGTGCTCGCCTTGACCGACCTGCCCACCGAGGAGGCGCTTCGGGCCAACAACGGCAACTTCACCGTTGGCGTGGCGATTCAGCCGCGCCTGCAACAGGGCCATCTGCTGCAACTGATCATCGACGGCAAGCCTTACGGCCAGCCGACCAACGTGCCGCGCATGCAGGTGATGGAAATCGACCGTGGCGAACACAGCCTCTCGGTGGCAGTACTCCAGGGCAACCAGGCGATCCAGCAAAGCCAGACCATCAACCTGACAGTGCAGCGGGTCCATGTCGGCAAGCCTTGATGTGAAGCGATTCGGAACAGTCCTCGTCTGCCTGCTGATGCTCTGCTGCCAACTGGCCGTAGCCGATGTGTACACCTACGTCGATGCCGAGGGGAACCGGGTCTACACCGATCAGCCCCACCGTGGCGCGAAGAAGGTCGATATCGCCCCCAGCAACCAGATCAAGGCTGCCCCCAAGGCCCCTCGCCAGGCAGCCAGCAGCAAACCGCAACCCGGGCCGCTGTTTCGTTACCAGTTGCTGCGCATTCTCGCCCCGGAACCGGACAGCACCATCCGGGACATCCAGGGCAACCTGATCGTGACCGTCACCAACGATCCCGAACTGCAACCTCGCCACACCTACCGCCTCTTGCTGGACGGCAAGACCTTCAGCGAGCAGGGACGCAGCCCGGTGTTCCCGATGACCAACATCGACCGCGGCACCCACCAGTTGTCCATCGAAATCGTCGACGAGTTTGGCCGGGTGGTCGAGCGCACTCCCAATCAACCGTTTCACATGATGCGCATCTCACTGGCGCAGAAACGTCTGGCTCAACCGTGCAAGACGGACGACTACGGCGTGCGCCCCGAATGCCCGCTCAAGGACAAGCCGCCAGAAGAGAAAAGCAGCATCCTGCCTTTTTTCTAATGGCGCCCTTTTCAGGGTCTAAGCTCCAAAATGGTGCATAAGCTGAACGAACGACCTGACCAAAACACCATTTTGGGTCACAAATTGCGCCGCTCGGCCGCCCACTCGATCAAACGGTGCAGAAAAGGCCCGAAATGACTCGGCCAACGCTTCTTTTCGGAGCTTGGTTTGGTTTTTGCATTTTCCAGCGAATATGCGAGGAATACGCCCCTGAATCAGTGGCTTTTCCACGCTGGCCAAGACCAACCAGAGCCTGCACTTTCGGGCTTGCCCCAGTGCGATGTGCCAAAAGAGGTCAACGAGATTCATGACTATCAGCGATACGTTGCACCGACTGCTGCTCGACAACCTGACCACTGCCACGATTCTGCTCAATTCGGATCTGCGCCTTGAGTACATGAACCCGGCTGCCGAAATGCTGCTCGCCATCAGTGGCCAGCGCAGCCATGGGCAATTCATCAGCGAGCTGTTCACCGAATCCGCCGAAGCCTTGAGTTCGCTGCGTCAGGCGGTGGAGCAAGCCCATCCGTTCACCAAGCGCGAGGCGATGCTGACCGCGCTGACCGGCCAGACGCTGACGGTCGATTACGCCGTGACGCCGATCCTGTCCCAGGGCGAAACCCTGCTGCTGCTGGAAGTCCACCCTCGTGACCGCCTGCTGCGGATCACCAAGGAAGAGGCGCAACTGTCCAAGCAGGAAACCACCAAGATGCTGGTGCGTGGCCTGGCTCACGAAATAAAGAACCCGCTGGGTGGGATACGCGGCGCAGCGCAACTGCTGTCCCGCGAGCTGCCCGACGAGGGCCTGAAGGACTACACCAACGTCATCATCGAAGAGGCCGACCGGCTGCGTAATCTGGTCGACCGCATGCTGGGTTCGAACAAGTTGCCTTCGCTGGCGATGACCAACGTCCACGAGGTGCTGGAGCGTGTCTGCAGCCTGGTGGAGGCCGAAAGCCAGGGCTGCATCACTTTGGTGCGCGACTATGACCCAAGCATTCCTGACGTCCTGATCGACCGCGAGCAGATGATCCAGGCCGTGCTCAATATCGTGCGCAACGCGATGCAGGCCATCAGCGGGCAGAACGAGCTGCGCCTGGGCCGCATCAGCCTGCGCACCCGGGCCATGCGCCAGTTCACCATCGGCCACGTGCGCCATCGCCTGGTGAG
>Ga0207655_1001189_pt1 | contig 25183 bp, 24 predicted proteins | sample KBSM44metaG_FD_184398 | JGI IMG/M metagenome (GOLD analysis project Ga0207655, IMG submission 184398) | Miscanthus rhizosphere microbial communities from Kellogg Biological Station, Michigan, USA - KBS M4-4 metaG (SPAdes) (version 2) | ecosystem: Host-associated > Plants > Roots > Rhizosphere >... | reverse complement strand
CGCCTTGAGATCCTTGGCGGAGTTAACTTCCTGGACGATCTTGCGCAGCGTATTGAGCATGGCTCGGGGTCGAACTCCGTCGTCAGTCGCGCGCTAAAAGGCGCGGGGCAAGCTCTTTGAGAGCGCGTCGATACACCTCGCGCTTGAATGTCACCACCTGGCCCAACGGATACCAATAGCTGACCCAGCGCCAGCCATCGAATTCCGGTTTACCGGTCAAATCCATCCGCACCCGCTGCTCGTTGGAGATCAGGCGCAGGAGAAACCATTTCTGCTTCTGGCCGATGCACAGCGGTTGGCTGTGCGTTCTGACCAGACGTTGCGGCAAACGATAACGCAACCAGCCCCGGGTGCAGGCGAGAATTTCAACATCTTCGCGCTCCAGGCCCACTTCTTCGTTCAACTCGCGGTACAAGGCGTCTTCCGGCGTCTCCTGGGGGTTGATCCCGCCCTGTGGAAACTGCCAGGCATCTTGATTGATTCGGCGAGCCCATAGCACCTGGCCAGCATCATTCGTCAGAATGATCCCGACATTGGGGCGGAAACCATCGGGGTCGATCACGGCAACAACCTCGCAAACGCATGTCGCCGCATTGTTCCACAAAGGTTGTGAAAGCAGCAACGAGCCGACCTACCTTATGTGCACTCTTGTGAAAAGTCCGTATTCTGGAGACCTTTCTACAGACTTTTCAGCGAGTAACTGCAATGCGGCTGGCTTTATTCGACTTGGACAACACGCTTCTGGGCGGCGACAGTGACCACGCCTGGGGCGATTATCTGTGCGAACGCGGTTTCCTCGACGCCGTCGCCTACAAGGCACGCAACGACGAGTTCTATCAGGACTACCTGGCCGGCAAGCTGGATCAGGCCGCCTACCTGAACTTCTGCCTGGAAGTCCTCGGCCGCACCGAAATGGCGACACTGGATCAATGGCACCTGGACTACATGCGCGACTGCATCGAACCGCTCGTGCTGCCCAAGGGCCTCGAACTGTTGGCCCAACACCGTGAGGCTGGCGACAAGCTGGTCATCATCACCGCCACCAATCGCTTTGTGACCGGGCCGATTGCCACGCGTTTAGGCGTTGAAACCCTGATCGCCACCGAATGCGAAATGATCGACGGCCGGTACAGCGGGCGCAGCACCGATGTCCCGTGCTTCCGTGAAGGCAAGGTGACCCGGTTGAATCGTTGGCTGGAAGAAACCGGCCACAGCCTGGAAGACAGTTATTTCTACAGCGACTCGATGAACGACTTGGCGTTGCTGGAGCAAGTGACGAATCCGATCGCGGTCGATCCGGACCCTAACTTGCGGGCCGAGGCCGAGAAACGTGGCTGGCCGGTGATCAGTTTGCGCGATTGATTAAGCCTGTAGCAGCTGCCGAGGTACGAGGCTGCGTTGCGGTCCGCAGGACCGCCCTTCGGGGCCGCTTCGCAGCCCATCGCAGCCTCGTACCTCGCAGCAGCTACAGATTCCGCGCTATACCGGCTTGGCCCCCATCAACCCCGCAATGGCGATCAAGCAGACAAAACTGAACAACGCCAACGCCAACGTAAACTTCCCATTCCCCGCCGCCGGCGCCTTGCGCAGCCGATTGAGCCGCACCAGCAGCCAGAACCAGCCCAGCGCCGCCACGGTGTACAGCACACTGGACGCCAGCAACCAGGTCTGCCCCAACGGCCAGCCCACCAGATGCACCATCCACCAGCCGGTAAACGGCATGCTCAACAGCGCCAGGCCCATCAACAGCCAGATGAACACCTGCGGTCGCTGCAAGGTACGCGCAGGCGCCGTCGCATCACCGTTACGACGAGTGCGCCAGACCCAGATTGCCAGCCCCAGTGCGCTGATCAACAGCAGCACCGTCGCCACGCCATGCGCGACTTTGAGGGCGGTTAACGTTTCCATTGTTCGAATTCCTTATAGGCTGCCCATCAGCGTAGCCGCTCAGCCGAGAAACAGCTGATAGGCCGGGTTGTCGCTTTCGTCCCAGTACGGGTAGCCGATTTCTTCCAGCGCCGCCGGTACCAGATGACGCTCGTCGTGGGGCACTTGCAGGCCCGCGACCACACGGCCATCCGCCGCGCCGTGGTTGCGGTAGTGGAACATCGAAATATTCCAGCGCCCACCGAGCTTGTTGAGGAAGTTGAACAACGCACCCGGACGCTCCGGGAACTCGAAGCGCAGCACCACCTCATCGACCACCTGGGCGGCACGCCCGCCAACCATATGGCGAATGTGCAATTTGGCCAGTTCGTTGTCGGTCAGGTCGAGTACCGGGAAACCCTGCTCGGTCAGGCTGGCGAGCAGCGCACTGCGCGGGTCGTTTTCCGGATGGGTCTGCACGCCGACAAAGATGTGCGCTTCGCTGCCGGTGTTGTAGCGGTAGTTGAATTCGGTGATCTGGCGCTTGCCGATGGCTTCGCAGAACGCCTTGAAGCTGCCCGGTTTCTCGGGGATGGTCACGGCGATGATGGCTTCGCGGCCCTCGCCCAGCTCGGCACGCTCGGCGACGTGTCGCAAGCGGTCGAAGTTGACGTTGGCGCCGGAATCGATGGCCACGAAGGTGTGGCCGGTGACGCCACGTTGCTCGACGTATTTCTTGATCCCGGCCACGCCCAAGGCGCCGGCAGGTTCAGTGATCGAGCGGGTATCGTCGTAGATATCCTTGATCGCCGCACAGATTTCATCGGTGCTGACGGTGATCACTTCATCAACGTAGTCTTTGCAGATATCGAAGGTGTGCTGGCCGATCTGCGCCACCGCGACGCCATCGGCAAACAGGCCCACGGTCGGCAACACCACGCGCTCGCCGGCCGCCATGGCGGCTTGCAGGCAGTTGGAGTCATCCGGTTCGACGCCGATGATCTTGATGTCCGGACGCAGGTATTTCACATACGCCGCAATCCCGGCGATCAATCCGCCGCCGCCCACCGGAACGAAGATCGCATCCAGACGCCCCGGGTGCTGGCGCAGAATCTCCATGGCCACCGTGCCCTGCCCGGCAATGGTGTGGGGATCGTCGTAGGGGTGAATGTAGACGTAGCCTTTTTCGTCGACCAGTTTCAGCGAGTAGGCCAGGGCTTCCGGGAACGAATCGCCGTGCAGTACCACTTTGCCGCCGCGCGAACGCACGCCTTCGACCTTGATCTCCGGGGTGGTCTTGGGCATGACGATGGTCGCTTTCACGCCCAGCACTTTGGCTGCCAGGGCCAGGCCTTGCGCATGGTTGCCCGCCGAAGCGGTGACCACGCCACGGGCGCGCTCTTCATCGCTCAGTTGCGTCAGCTTGTTGTAAGCGCCGCGAATCTTGAACGAGAACACCGGCTGCAAGTCTTCACGCTTGAGCCAAATCTCGTTGCCCAGCCGCTCGGAGAGCTGGCGAGCAGTCTGCAATGGGGTTTCTACGGCAACGTCATAAACGCGCGAGGTGAGGATCTTTTTGACGTACTGTTCGAGCATCGGAAAGCATCACTGAACGGGTTGGGCAGGGCCAAGGAGTCTAACCCGGCTTTCGGGCGGGCGACCACACTAAACAGGTGGTTTTAGCCACTCGCAAACGCAAGAGACTCATTGTGGCGAGGGAGCTTGCTCCCGCTGGAGTGCGAAGTGCTCCCCAAAACAGGCAGCCCGTTTCTTCAAACACACTGTATTGGCAGGTTTTACGACTGCTGCGCAGCCGAGCGGGAGCAAGCTCCCTCGCCACAGACAAGCCCCCCTCGTCTCCATTCGACACACTGGCAATGACCTTCCACATCGCGAGGCCTATAATGCCGGCCTTTCGTCCCCCTCTTCGGCACCTCGGAGCCCGCATGACCCAGGATCAACTCAAACAGGCAGTGGCTCAGGCCGCCGTCGACTTCATCCTCCCGAAACTCGATGACAAGAGCATCGTCGGGGTCGGCACCGGCTCTACCGCCAATTGCTTCATCGACGCCCTGGCCAAGCACAAAGGCGCGTTTGACGGCGCAGTGGCCAGTTCCGAAGCCACCGCCGCGCGCCTCAAAGGCCACGGTATTCCGGTGTATGAGCTCAATACCGTCAGCGATCTGGAGTTCTACGTCGACGGCGCCGATGAAAGCGACGAGCACCTGCACCTGATCAAAGGCGGCGGTGCAGCCCTGACCCGCGAGAAGATCGTGGCGGCCGTGGCCAAGACCTTCATCTGCATCGCCGACGCCAGCAAACTGGTGCCGGTGCTCGGTGCGTTCCCATTGCCGGTGGAAGTGATCCCGATGGCTCGCAGCCACGTGGCCCGCGAACTGGTGAAGCTGGGCGGCGACCCGGTTTACCGTGAAGGCGTGCTGACCGATAACGGCAACATCATCCTTGACGTGCACAACATGCAGATCACCAACCCGGTGGAGCTGGAAGCACAGATCAACGCCATCGTCGGCGTGGTCACCAACGGTTTGTTCGCGGCCCGCCCGGCGGACTTGCTGCTGTTGGGCACGAGCGAAGGCGTGAAAACCCTCAAGGCCTGATGCCACACCCATTTGTAGGAGCGAAGCTTGCTCGCTCCTACAATTGGTTTTGCGGTGTTGGTCAGGGCTGTGCCGGTTTTTTGAAGACATAGAACAGGTTCGGCTCGCTGACGAGGTACAGGGTGCCGTCGTCATCCATGGCAATGCCTTCCGGCTTGTGCAATCCCTGACGACCCTTGCCCAGTGACAGGGTGCTCAGCGGTCGCCCGTCCACATCCAGTTCAAGAATCAACCGCGACTCATCGGACAGTGCCAGCAAATGGCCGCTGCGCTCGTCATATTGCAGGCTCGACAGGTCTCGCACGAACATTCCGCCATCGCGCTTGGGATTGTTCACCACGTGCACCGCGTAGGACTTCTCCGGGTTGTAATGGGGAAAGCCCTGCACTTCGTAGATCAGCATCGGGTCGCGCTCCTTGGCGACGAACAAGCGCTTGCCCACCGAGTCATAGGCCAAACCCTCGAAACCCTTGTTGCCGCTCATGTGCACGCCGAGGGTCATCTGCTCGGCGTCCGCGGCATCGAGGAACGTCGTGCCCTTGCGCAGATGAATCTTGATCAGCCGTTGCTCACGCTCATCGGTGATCACGTAAGTGTCAGCGCTAATGAACTCCACTGCTTTCGGGTCGCCGAACCCGACCAGCGCCACACGCCGCAGGATTTTGCCTTCCAGGGACAACTCGATCAGCTCGGCGTTTTTTTGGGTGACCGTGAACAGGCTTTTGCGCACGGGATCGAAGGTCAGCGCTGAAACATCGTCGTCCAGACCGTCAATGACTCGCGCCTCGATCGCCACCTGATACTGGTCCAGGCCAATGGGCTGGGCATTCATCGGCTGCCATAGCGCCTGCACATTGAACCCGCTGCGCTCGAACAGGCGCTGGTACTGGCCGACGGCAACCAACACGATCAGGGCAATGACCGACAGGATCAGCATCAGGGGTTTGGGGCGGACAAGTCGACGCATTCAGGCAAACTCGGAAACAGGACGGGCGGATGAAACACCACGGCTGCCTGAATTAAAACCCTAATGGCCCGCGACCTTCTACCGCAACTACCGAACCTGTTGCTTTTCGAAGCGGTAGAACAGGTTCGGCTCGCTCACCATGTACAGCGTGCCCGCTTCGTCCATGGTGACGCCTTCGGCACGGGGAATGGTTTTCTTCAGGCCATTGAACCCTCCGAGCAAGGTCATGAAACTGACCTGCTCGCCCTTCTCGTCCAGTTCCAGCAACAAGTGAGAGTCGGCGGACAGCACCAGGGTGTGACCGGTGCGCGGATCGATGGCCAGGGCCGACAGGTTACGGACATCCAGTGCGTCGCTGGAGAGTTTCTGCTTGTCACCCTTCAGGATCTGGCTGCCATCGCTTTTCCAGCTGAACAGCGCTGGTGGACGCTCTTCACCCAGCAGCAGTTGCTGGCGACGGGCATCCCAGACGACGGCTTCGAAGCCTTTATTCTGGTTTTTCGAGGGGCCAAGATCGTATTTCGGGAAATTGGCGATGTTCAGCTCGCGCGTATCGGCATCGACCTTGACGATCGAGAGCAGGTGTTCGCGCTCATCGGTAATCGCCAGCAAACCATTGCCCATTACCGTCACCCCTTCCGGGTTGCTCCACCCCACCAGCGGCATTTTGCGCAACACGTCGCCTTGCAACGTCAGCTCGACCAGGAACGGGTTCTTGCCCATCACGGAGAACAGGGTTTTGGTCTGCGGGTCGTAAGACACGTCCGACGCTTCGTCCTTCTCCATGCCCGGCAGCAGTTTGGCGTCGATCACCGCCCGATAGTCCGGCAGCCAGACACTCTCTTTTCGTTCGGCTGGGCTTTCGAAGCGCTCCTTCACCCAGAGCACACCGCGATCATCCCAATGCATCGCAAACGCAAGGCCATAAGCGGCGACCGCCACCAGTAAAAGCCAGAAATACCAACGCATGACAAAGCGCGAGCGGCGGGCAGTTTTCAGCTTGGGCAGCGATTCGATGGCCATTCAGGGATGCGTTCCAGAAATTCAGGCTATGGGTAATAGCACATTGGGACAGGCTCAGATGCCATAAGCCCCGGAATTATCCAGACAAAATGTGAAAAAAACGGGAAATGGCCGGATTGCCCTGTGTGGGCAGCCAAGATCAAAAGATCGCAGCCTGCGGCAGGCTGCGATTTTTTGCTTTTTAGAGAACGCTACTGGTAAAGCGGCTGACACCCGGCAATTCGAGCACCAGTTCGTCACCGACGTTCAGCGGGCCAACGCCCACCGGCGTGCCAGTGAGGATCACGTCACCGGCCTGCAGCGAGAAGCAGCCGGCCATGTACTGGATCATCGGCACGATCGGATTGAGCATGTCCTTGGTGTTGCCATCCTGGCGGACTTCACCATTGATGGTCAGGCGGATGCCGATGTCGGTCAGGTCGGTAAACGTGCTGCCAGCCACGAATGGCGCAATCACCGCCGCACCGTCAAAGCACTTCGCGATTTCCCACGGCAGGCCCTTGGCTTTAAGCTCGGCCTGCTTGTCGCGCAGGGTCAGGTCCAGGGCCGGGGCGAAGCCGGAGATGGCATCCAGCACTTCTTCGCGGCTCGGCTTGGTCGACAATGGCTTGCCGATCAGCACCGCTATTTCTGCTTCGTAATGCACCGAACCGCGCTCGGTCGGAATGCTGAAGCTGCCTTCCAGTGGCACCACGCAGCTGCCGGGCTTGATGAACAGCAGTGGTTCGGTGGGCACCGGGTTGTCCAGTTCCTTGGCATGTTCGGCGTAGTTGCGGCCGATGCACACCACTTTCCCCAGCGGAAAATGAATACGCGTTCCGTCGACATACTGGTGCTGATAGCTCATTGACCGACTCCTGCTTCGTGCTCTTAAAGTTCGAAGAATCAAACAGCGAAAATCTTGCCCGGGTTCATGATGCCATTCGGGTCGAACACCGCCTTGACGGCTTTCATGTACTCGATCTCAACCGGTGAGCGGCTATAGGTCAAGTAGTCACGTTTGGTCATGCCCACGCCGTGTTCGGCGGAAATCGAACCGTTGTACTTCTCGACGGTTTCGAACACCCACTTGTTGACGGTGGCGCACTTGGCGAAGAACTCATCCTTGCTCAGGTTATCCGGCTTGAGGATGTTCAAGTGCAGGTTGCCGTCGCCGATGTGGCCGAACCAGACGATTTCGAAGTCCGGGTAGTGTTCGCCGACGATCGCGTCGATTTCCTTCAGGAACCCCGGGACTTTCGACACAGTGACCGAAATGTCGTTTTTGTACGGCGTCCAGTGGGAAATGGTTTCGGAGATGTACTCGCGCAGCTTCCAGAGGTTCTGCAACTGGGTTTCGCTCTGGCTCATCACACCGTCCAGCACCCAGCCCTGCTCGACGCAGTACTCGAAGGTTTCCAGGGCGTGATTGGCCACTTCATCGGTGGTCGCTTCGAATTCCAGCAATGCATAGAACGGGCAGTCGGATTCGAACGGCGCCGGCACATCGCCGCGTGCCATGACCTTGGCCAGGGCTTTGTCGGAGAAGAATTCGAAGGCAGTCAGGTCAAGTTTGCTCTGGAACGCGTGCAATACCGGCATGATCGAATCGAAATCGGCGGTACCGAGCACCATCGCGGTAAGGTTTTTCGGCGCACGGTCCAGACGCATGGTGGCTTCGACGACAAAACCCAGGGTGCCTTCAGCGCCGATGAACAGCTGACGCAGGTCGTAGCCGGTGGCGTTCTTGATCAGGTCTTTGTTCAGTTCCAGCAGATCGCCCTTGCCGGTGACGACTTTCATGCCGGCCACCCAGTTACGGGTCATGCCGTAGCGAATCACCTTGATCCCGCCGGCATTGGTGCCGATATTGCCGCCAATCTGGCTGGAACCTGCCGAAGCGAAGTCCACCGGGTAGTACAAACCGTGCTCTTCAGCCTTGCTCTGTAATTGTTCGGTAACCACGCCCGGCTGACAAACAACGGTGCGATCGGTGAGGTTCACGTCGAGAATCTGGTTCATGTAGTCGAAGGACACGACCACTTCGCCATTGGCCGCCACTGCTGCGGCAGAAAGCCCGGTACGACCGCCGGACGGCACCAGCGCAACCTTGTGTTCATTGGCCCAACGGACAATGGCCTGGACCTGCTCGATGGTCTTGGGGAACACAATGGCCGTCGGGGCCGGGGCGAAATGTTTGGTCCAATCCTTGCCGTAAGCGTTCAGGGAGTCGGCGTCGGTCAGCACCTTGCCAGGCTCAACCAGGGTCTTCAGCTCATCAATCAGCGCAGGATTGGTCATCGACAGAACTCTCGAACAATTCATGGTCATCCTGAGTACGCTTCACGTCGCAGAATGAGTGTTAGCAGGTCGCATATGCTAGCATACCGACCCCGCAGGATAGTGCCCAAAGGCTGTTCTGCGGCGACGGCTTTCCTGCCGTCCGGGTCAGCTCTGGCTGCTCCCTTCCCTGCCATTTTTTCTCCGGGACACAGGTTTACGCAGATGAGCAAGACTTCTCTCGATAAGAGCAAGATCAAGTTCCTTCTTCTCGAAGGCGTCCACCAATCGGCTGTCGACGTCCTCAAGGCGGCGGGCTACACCAGCATCGAGTACCTCACAGGTTCTCTGCCGGACGCCCAGCTGAAGGAAAAGATCGCTGATGCTCACTTCATCGGCATTCGCTCCCGCACTCAACTGACCGAAGAGATCTTCGATCACGCGAAGAAACTGGTGGCTGTCGGCTGTTTCTGCATCGGCACCAACCAGGTCGACCTCAACGCGGCTCGCGAACGCGGTATCGCGGTATTCAACGCGCCGTACTCCAACACTCGCTCCGTTGCCGAGCTGGTGCTGGCCGAGGCGATCCTGTTGCTGCGCGGCATCCCTGAGAAGAACGCTTCCTGCCACCGTGGCGGCTGGATCAAAAGCGCAGCCAACTCCTTCGAAATCCGCGGTAAAAAGCTGGGTATCGTCGGTTACGGCTCGATCGGCACTCAACTGTCGGTCCTGGCTGAAGGCTTAGGGATGCAGGTTTACTTCTACGACACCGTGACCAAGCTGCCATTGGGCAACGCCACCCAGGTCGGCAACCTGCACGAGCTGTTGGGCATGTCCGACATCGTCACCCTGCACGTTCCGGAAACCGCTGCCACCCAGTGGATGATCGGCGAGAAGGAAATCCGCGCCATCAAGAAGGGCGGCATCCTGATCAACGCCGCGCGCGGCACCGTGGTCGAACTGGACGCCCTGGCGGACGCGATCAAGGACAAGCACCTGATCGGCGCGGCCATCGACGTATTCCCGGTGGAGCCACGCTCCAACGAAGAAGAGTTCGAAAGCCCGCTGCGTGGCCTGGACAACGTGATCCTGACCCCGCACATCGGTGGTTCTACCGCTGAAGCGCAGGCCAACATCGGCCTGGAAGTGGCGGAAAAACTGGTCAAGTACAGCGACAACGGTACGTCGGTATCGTCCGTGAACTTCCCGGAAGTGGCCTTGCCGGCTCACCCTGGCAAGCACCGTCTGCTGCACATCCACGAAAACATTCCGGGTGTGATGAGCGAGATCAACAAGGTCTTCGCCGAAAACGGCATCAACATTTCCGGTCAGTTCCTGCAGACCAACGAGAAAGTCGGCTACGTCGTGATCGACGTCGATGCCGATTACTCGGAAATGGCGCAAGAGAAGCTGCAGCACATCAACGGCACCATTCGTTGCCGCGTGTTGTTCTGATCGCGACTTGAGCGACAAAAAAGGGAGCTCCTCGGAGCTCCCTTTTTTACGGCTGCTTTTTTATCGCTGTGGAAAAGTTACTTCACCGTCACGGTGATTTTCTTCGACACGATCGGCGGCTCGAACGGCATGTGACCGCTGTCGCCCAGTTCGAGCTGCAAGGTGTGCTTGCCCGGTGCCAATTTGATTTCAGCGTGAGTCTGCGCTTTGCCAAAGTGCATGTGATTGGCATCGTTTGGAATCGGAGCGCCGGCAGCCGGTAGTTTGTCGACATCGATCAGCAGATGGTGGTGCCCAGTGTTTTTGGTGGTGTCGCCCGCTGGTGCCAGTGCGATTTCCTTGACGCCGAAATTCACTGTAAAGGTTTGCGCGACCGTGGCTCCGTCCGCAGGAGATACGATGAACACTTCTGCCCCCTTCGGAGCCGGGGTGGCGGCACCGGCCAGCACCGAAACACCCATCAGCACACCAGCCAATGCTGCTCGTGACATAAAGCTTTTCATTCTCTTCTCCAGTTTTTCCGTAAAATTCGCTCGACCGTGAACAACTTAACGGCCATTCGTTGTCGAAGGCACTCAATAACCATAGCAAAGCGAGCCTGAACAGCGCGTCGCGATAGATAAATGAATTCAAAGGAGTGACCATGCGCTTTTTGCCTGGCCTGATCTGCCTGCTACCCCTTTTGAGCCCTTTGGCTCATGCCGAACTGATGGACGATGTAAACGACCGCGGCGAATTGCGCATTGCTCTTGAGGCTAATACACCGCCCTTCAATTTCAAGGATGACGGCAAACTGACCGGGTTCGAGGTCGAGTTGGGTCAACTGCTGGCCAATGAGCTGGATGTACGGGCCGACTTCGTCGTCACCGATTCCGACGATCTGATGACCGGCGTCGAAAGCGGCAAATACGACGTTGCCATCAATCACATAGCACTGACCCCGGACCTGAAGGATCGTTTCGACTTCAGCGAACCTTACATTCACACCAACGCACAATTGATCGCGCAGAAAGAAGAGCAACCACGATCAATCCTGTTGGTGCAGTCGCTGACGGAACAAAAACCGAAGGCCACCCCTGTGAGCCTGGCGATTCCGTTTCAGAAGGGTAATCCGGCGTTTCATGCCAGCCTTGAGAATGCAATGCAGCGGATCAAGGCCGATGGCCGGCTGGAGGCGCTGGAGCAAAAGTGGTTTGGGGCAGATGCGGGTGTGGCGCCGAAACCTTGATTCGGGCGAATGAGTAACCCTGCGGGCTGTTACTTCAGGGTTGCCAGGGCCTGCGCCGCTTGCGGCAACTCCAGCTCGCTGAAGACTTGCACACCATGGCGCTTGAGCAGCGCGGCGGTCACGCCCTCACCGCTGACCTTCACTCCACTGAACGTCCCGTCATAGGTCAGCAGATTCCCGCAAGACGGGCTGTTGGCCTTGAGCACGGCAATCCGGATGCCGTGCTGTTGCACCAGCTCCAGCGCCTGAGAAGCCCCCGATAGAAACTCGGCACTGACGTCCTCGCCCTCGGTGGTGATGACCGATGCAAGGCCATCAAGCACTTCACCGCCCTGCCCGCCGGGAATTTCCGCCGCAGCCCTGGGTGTCGGCAACCCGCCGGCGACTTCCGGACACAACGGCACCACCCGGCCCTCGGCAATCCACTGTTCCAACAGATCGAACGGCCCGCTGGCCCCGCCGTCGTAACGGACGCGGTGACCGAGCAAACAGCGGCTTACCAGAATTTTTTGCATGATTAGAACGGCTCGTTGCCACGACGGCGGAACCAGCCCGTCAAGGACAGGCGTTCTCGGGTCGCGGGCAGGACTTCGTGGGGCACGTCGCCCGACAGGAACACCACCAGGCATCCGCCGGTGGGCACCACATCGTGCTCGACGCCTTCGTCCAGGTACATGCGCAACTGACCGCCATGCTCGGGCAGCCAGGCGTCGTTGAGGTAGATCACCGCCGAGACCATGCGCCGGTCGTCGTCACGGAAACGGTCGACATGCTTGAGGTAGAAAGCGCCGGGCGGGTATAGGGCGAAATGGCTTTCGAAATCTTCCAGGCCCAGGAACAAACCACGATTCATCGCCTCACGCAGGCTGTCCATCAACCCCAGGTAGCTGTCGCAGGACTCGGCCTGGCCGGGTTCGAGCCACTGGATATGGTCGCCGCGAATGCCCTCGCGAATCTCCGAAAACGCCCCGCGCCCCACGGCGGCCGGGGCGAGCTCACCCTCGGCGGCACGTTTACGACATTCGGCGGCCAGCGCCCGGGTCAGGTCCAGGGGCAGGAAAATATTCTGCTGCGACCAGCCGTGTTCGGCCAGGTCGTCGACGATACGTAACAGCAGTGGATGATCAGAGGGTATGTGCATGGCGCGCATAGTATTCCTGTGCCCGCAAATCCGACAGAGCCACGCAGCGGAGGATTGGTCGGATAAGGTACTCAACCTGATACGAATTCTCGACAAGTACGAATGCCGCACGGAGAATAGTCGCCTGCTGACAGGAGTCCCTATGCGTCGCTTGCTTTTCTCACTGTTGATGTTCTGCGTTTTGCCCGCCTGGGCGGACGGCCACGACCAGTTGTACAAGGTCGCCGGTTGGCCAGAACAACGCGCGCATTTCAACGATGCTCTCTCGGCCGCTCAGCAGCGCTATCAGAACAGCTTGCCACCGGCAGTGTTCCAGGCCCTGGTCGACAACAGCAATCTGCGGTTCGCCCCCAAGGCCATGGACCAGCGCGCCGAAGCGCAACTGCGCAAGAAGCTCGCCGACCCGAAACCTGCGCTGACCTTCTTTCAATCGCCCCTGGGCAAGAAAATCGTCGCCGCCGAACTGCTGGCGACCCGTCGCGATCAATTGGCGAAAAACGCCAAGGGCTTGCCGAAGATGCAGGCCAGCGATACCCGTCAACTGATCATCGGCCACCTGGCCCAGGCCCTGCCCGCCCGCGAGGCCGGCGCTGAAGTCAGCCTGGCGATCGCAGGCGTCGCGGCCGACAGCCTGAGTTCGATGATCCCTGGCTTGCTCGGCAACGGTCAGGCTCAAGGCATGTTGAACGGTCAGCGCCAGCGCCTGATGGAGCAGATCGGCGCCGACCTGAACAACACGCTGCTGTATGTCTATCGCGACCTGTCGGATGACGAACTGGAAGAGTTTTCGACCTTTGCCGAGTCCTCTGAAGGCAAGGCTTATTACCAAGCGGCATTGGCGGCGATTCGGGCGGGGTTGGCAGTGGGGCAAAGTACGTCGAGCCTGACCCAGTAATTTTTGGCGTCCGTGAAATGGCCCGCGAAGACTATCGAAATGTCACCGCCGATCCCGACTCATGCGCTTGGTCAAAAACCCGAAATACTCCTGCCGCAACCCCGGCGACTCATTCGCCAGATGATGCCGCGCCTCAGGCAGCATCAACACCTGGGGCCGATCGAACTTGCCTCGCAGCACTTCAAGGTTGTGCTCCCAATCCACGGTCATGTCCGCCTGCCCCTGCACGATCAGCGGCCGCCGCGGGCTGCTCGGTGCCGCTTCGATACGCTTGATCCACCGTCCCAGCGCACCGACCCAGGCCGTTGGCAGACGCAGCGGTTGCAGCGGATCGGCCTGCAGGAAAGCGAGGAAGTCAGGGTCGTTGGAATTCTCGCTGAAGCGCCGGGCGATGCCTTTGACAAACGGCTTGAGCAGGTAATAACTGAGCCGCGACCAACCCCAGGCTCGCGGCCGCACCAAGGGCGACAGCAGAATCACTTGCCCCTGGGCCGGGCTGCTCGCACCTTGATTGAGTACATGGTCGATCACAATCGCCCCGCCGGTGCTTTGCCCGCACAAGTGCCAGGGCTGCGGAAGGCCCAACGACTGCGCCTCGGCCAGCAGGCCTTGCAGGGCGCTCTGGTACTCGGCGAAGTCCTTGATACTCGCCCGTTCGCCACTGGACAAGCCATGCCCCGGCAGGTCGCAGGCGATTACCGCAAACCCTTGGTCCAGCGCCCACTCGATCACATGCCGGTAGAGCCCGGTGTGATCGTAGAAGCCGTGAAATAGAAACAGCGTCGCCTTCGCCCGCTCGGGCCACCAGAGCTGGCTGACCACTTCATAACCATCGATCTCGAAACGCCCCAAGCCACGGCGCAGGGTCCGCTGTGGAAAATCCAGCCCGTAAAAACGCTGATAGGCCATGGCCTCCGTCGACAGCGGCCGCCACTCGGCCAACGGCCGCAGGCTGGCACGCAAATGATCGGGATCGAAAGTGGCAGACATGGGCTATTCCAGAGCGCTAAACGGACTTTATCGGCCTGCGATATTCATCTGTCGCAGCAAGCATGGCAAGCTAGCCGACCTTCGAGGATTGAAACCCATGCGCCCGGCCTATCGCACCACACTGCTTGCCAGCCTGCTCGCCCTTGTGTGTGCCAGTGTGCTGTGGGCCGCTTACGACTGGTTTCAGGGACGCTACCTGCGAGCCTTCAGTTCGCACACCGCCGTGTTCTCCGGCGACCCGTTGCGCCTGCCCGACGAACTCGCCGGCCCCGGCGCCATTCGCCTGGTGCACTTCTGGGACCCGGCCTGCCCATGCAATGTCGGCAACCAACAACACCTGACTGAACTGGTTGAGCAATATGTACCGCAGGGCGTCGAGTTCTATACGGTACAAAAGCCCGGCAGTCACGGCCAGTTGCCCGGCACCTTGAGCCGCCTGAAAACCCTCGCTGTCCTGCCTGGCTCCGAACAGATCCCCGCCAGTCCGGCAGTGGCGATATGGGACCGCGACGGCAAGCTGGCATATTTCGGCCCGTACAGCGAAGGCCTGACCTGCAATTCGAGCAACAGTTTTATCGAGCCCATCCTGCAAGCGCTGAACGCAGGCAGGGCGGTGAACGCCACCCATACGATGGCGGTGGGTTGCTACTGCCCGTGGCCTGCGAAGGCGAAGTAAGGCATTCCTGACTTTTCCAGGACCGCGATGCCCGACACAGGAGGTCTGTGCTACACGTTTGCAGCCCGCACGGGGGCAACCCCGAAAGAACAAGGAGTCACCATGAAACGCGTCCTGACCGTACTTGCCTTGCTGATCGTCGCGCTCGCCGCCGGGGGCGGCTGGTATGTGTACAGCAAACAACCGACGCGCCAGGGCCAGGTGGCGTTGCAGCATCTGCAAGGTTCAGTGACCGTGCGCTACGACGAGCGCGGCGTGCCGCATATCCGCGCCGAAAACGAAACCGACCTCTACCGCGCCCTCGGCTACGTGCAGGCCCAGGACCGACTGTTCCAGATGGAAGCCGTGCGGCGCCTGGCCCGTGGTGAGCTGGCCGAAGTCCTCGGCCCGAAACTGCTCGACACCGACAAACTGTTTCGCAGCCTGCGCATCCGCGAACGTGCTGACAGTTACGTGGCCGCGCTGGATCGTCAGTCGCCGGCGTGGAAGGCCCTGCAAGCCTATCTGGACGGCATCAATCAATATCAGGACAGCCACGCCGCGCCAGTAGAGTTCGACGTGCTGGGAATCCCCAAGCGCCCTTTCACCGCCGAAGACAGCATCAGCATCGCCGGCTACATGGCCTACAGCTTTGCCGCGGCGTTTCGCACCGAACCCTTGATGACTTACGTGCGTGACCAACTGGGTGCCGAGTACCTGAATATCTTCGATCTCGACTGGCAACCCAACGGCGTACTGGCCAAAAGGCGCGCCAGCCCTGCGCCGGTCCTCGCCGCCAGTGACTGGAAAGACCTGAACGCCCTCGCCCGCCTGAGTGAGCAGGCCCTGGCCGACCACGGCCTGCCGCAATTCGAAGGCAGCAATGCCTGGGTGATTTCCGGCAACCGCAGCAAAAGCGGCAAACCGCTGCTGGCCGGCGACCCGCACATTCGCTTCTCGGTGCCGTCGGTGTGGTACGAGGCGCACCTGTCGGCACCGGGCTTCGAGCTGTATGGCTACCACCAGGCGCTGGTGCCGTTTGCATTTCTCGGCCACAACCTGGACTTCGGCTGGAGCCTGACGATGTTCCAGAACGACGATCTGGACCTGATCGCCGAGAAGGTCAACCCGGACAACCCGAACCAGGTCTGGTATCGCGGCAAGTGGGTGGACATGGTCACCACCGAACAACAGATCGCAGTGAAAGGCCAGTCACCGGTCACATTGACGCTGCGCCAGTCGCCCCACGGCCCGATCGTCAACGATGCGCTTGGCACCGCCGCCGGCAAGACGCCGGTCGCCATGTGGTGGGCGTTCCTCGAGACCCCGAATCCGATCCTCGACGGCTTCTATCAGCTCAACCGCGCCGACACCCTGGCCAAGGCCCGCGCCGCGGCCGCCAAGGTTCAGGCACCGGGGCTGAACATCGTCTACGCCAACGCCAAGGGCGACATTGGCTGGTGGGCCTCGGCGCTGCTGCCCAAGCGTCCGGCCGGGGTGAAGCCCGGTTTCATCCTCGATGGCAGCACCCCACAGGCAGACAAGGAAGGCTTTTACCCGTTCAGCGCCAACCCACAGGAAGAGAATCCGGCGCGGGGCTATATCGTCTCCGCCAACTTCCAACCGGTGTCGCCGACCGGCATGGAAATTCCCGGCTACTACAACCTCGCCGATCGCGGGCAGCAGCTCAATCGCCAGCTCAGCGACAAGAACGTGAAGTGGGACAACGCGGCCAACCAGAAGCTGCAACTGGGTACGACCACCGCCTACGGGCCGCGCTTGCTGGCGCCTTTGCTGCCGGTACTGCGTGAAGTGGTGAGCGACCCGGCCGAACTCAAACTGGTGGAGCAACTGGCGCAGTGGAGCGGCGATTACCCACTGGACTCCATCAGCGCCACCCTGTTCAACCAGTTTCTGTTCAACCTCGCCGACGCGACGATGCACGATGAACTGGGCAATGACTTCTTCGAAACGCTGCTCCCGACCCGGGTGATCGATGCCGCGCTGCCGCGCCTGGCGGCCTCCGCCGACTCGCCGTGGTGGGACAATCGCAGCACCCCTGGCAAGGAAACCCGCGCCGATACGGTCAAGGTGGCCTGGCAAGCGAGCATGGCTCATCTCAAAGCCACCCTTGGCGCCGATTCCGCGCAATGGCAGTGGGGCAAGGCGCACACCCTGACCCACGGCCATCCACTGGGGATGCAAAAGCCCCTGGACCAGATTTTCAACGTTGGCCCATTCGCGGCACCCGGCACCCACGAAGTACCGAACAACCTCTCGGCCAAGATCGGCTCGGCGCCGTGGCCCGTGACCTACGGCCCGTCGACCCGGCGGCTGATCGACTTCGCCGACCCGGCCCATAGCCTGACCATCAACCCGGTGGGCCAGAGCGGCGTGCCGTTCAACAGCCACTATGCCGACCAGGCCGAGGCGTATATCGAAGGGGTTTATTACCAGGCGAATTTCAATGAGGAAGAAGTGATGGCCAATACCCGCAGCACCTTGAAGCTGTTGCCGGCGCGGTAGATTTTTTCTGGCCGGGCTGACGCCTTCGCCACAAAATTCTGGGCCATAAAGTCAAAAGATCGCAGCCTGCGGCAACTCTTACGGGATTCACATTCCACTGTAGGAGCTGCCGCAGGTTGCGATCTTTTGATCGGCAGCAGTTTTAAGCCGCTTCCGGTGCCTGCGCCCGACGTACGTCCGGTTGTTTCCAGGAGTCGGCAGCGGCTTCCTCGATGGCTTGCTGGATCGCACGTTTGCGGCTTTCTTCGGCGCGACGGCTGAAGAACCAGACCAGGAAGGTCACCAGCGACACCGCCAGCAGAATCAGGCTGGCCACGGCGTTGATCTCAGGCTTCACGCCCAGGCGCACCGCCGAGAACACTTCCATCGGCAGGGTCGTGGAGCCTGGCCCGGACACAAAGCTCGCCAACACCAAATCATCCAGCGACAAGGCAAACGACATCATGCCGCCGGCCGCCAGTGACGGCGCGATCATTGGAATGGTGATCAGGAAGAACACTTTCCATGGCCGCGCACCGAGGTCCATGGCGGCTTCTTCGATGGACAAATCCAATTCACGCAAGCGCGCCGACACCACCACCGCCACATAGGCTGCACAGAATGTGGTGTGAGCGATCCAGATGGTGACGATGCCGCGCTCCTGCGGCCAGCCGATCATCTGCGCCATGGCCACGAACAGCAGCAACAGCGACAGACCAGTGATCACTTCCGGCATCACCAGCGGTGCGGTGACCAGGCCGCCAAACAGTGTGCGGCCCTTGAAGCGGGTGATGCGGGTCAGCACGAACGCCGCCAGCGTCCCCAATGCCACCGCCGCTATCGCCGTGTAGCAAGCGATTTCCAGCGAGCGCACCACTGAGCCCATCAGTTGCGTGTTGTCGAGCAGGCCGACGTACCACTTCACCGACCAGCCGCCCCACACCGTTACCAGTTTCGAGGCGTTGAACGAGTAGATCACCAGGATCAGCATCGGTGCGTAGATGAACAGCAGACCCAGCACCAGCATCAGGTTCGAGAAACGGAAGCGCTTCATTCTTTACCCTCCATTTCCTTGGCCTGACTGCGGTTGAACAGGATGATCGGCACAATCAGGATTGCCAGCATCACCACCGCCAGGGCAGACGCCACCGGCCAGTCGCGGTTGTTGAAGAACTCTTGCCAGAGCACTTTACCGATCATCAGGGTTTCCGGACCGCCGAGCAGTTCCGGGATCACGAACTCCCCCACCACCGGGATGAACACCAGCATGCAGCCGGCGATAATGCCGTTTTTCGACAGCGGCACGGTGATCTTCCAGAAGCTGTTGAAGTTGCTCGAACCGAGGTCCGATGCGGCTTCCAGCAGGCTGTGGTCGTGTTTCACCAGGTTGGCGTAGAGCGGCAGGATCATGAACGGCAGATAGGAGTAAACAACCCCGATATAAACCGCCAGGTTGGTATTGAGGATCTGCAACGGCTCGTCGATCCAGCCCATGCTCATCAGAAAACCATTGAGCAGCCCGTTGTTGCTGAGGATGCCCATCCACGCATACACGCGGATCAGGATCGCGGTCCAGGTCGGCATCATGATCAGCAGCACCAGCACCGTTTGCAGCTCTTTGCGGGCGGTGGCAATGCCATAGGCCATCGGGTAGCCGATCAGCAGGCAGAGGATGGTGCTGAACAGCGCCATCTTCAGCGAGCCTAGGTAAGCGGCGATGTACAACTCGTCATCGCCCAGCATCGCGTAGTTGGCCAGGTTGAGCAGCACCTGCAGTTTCTGGTCAACGAAGGTGTAGATCTCGGTGTACGGCGGAATGGCCACGTCGGCTTCAGCGAAGCTGATCTTCAGGACGATGAAGAACGGCAGCATGAAGAACATGAACAGCCAGATGAACGGAACCCCGATGACCAGCTGACGGCCACCGGGAAGTATTCGATTGAGCCGGCGTTTGAGTTTGCGCATGTTCATGAGCGAAGTACCACGCCGCTGTCGTCTTCCCACCACACGTAAACCTGGTCACCCCAGGTCGGGCGCTGGCCACGGCGCTCGGCGTTGGCGACGAAGGACTGCACCAGCTTGCCGCTCGGCAGTTCGACGTAGAACACCGAATGGCCGCCGAGGTAGGCGATGTCGTGCACCTTGCCGCTGGACCAGTTGTGTTCGCAGGTCGGCATTTCGGCCGTCACCAGCAGTTTTTCCGGACGGATCGCATAGGTAACGGACTTGTCCTGCACCGAGGTGCTGATGCCGTGACCCACGTAAATGTTGCGGTCCAGATCCTTGCAGGTGATCAGTGCATGGCCCTCGGCATCGTCCACCACTTCACCTTCGAAGATGTTGACGTTGCCGATGAATTCGCAGACCAGGCGGCTGGTCGGGGTTTCGTAGATGTCGATCGGGCTGCCGATCTGGGCGATCCAGCCCAGGTGCATGATCGCGATGCGCTCGGCCATGGTCATGGCCTCTTCCTGGTCGTGGGTCACCATGACGCAGGTTACGCCGACGCGTTCGATGATCTCGACCAGTTCCAGCTGCATTTGCGAACGCAGTTTCTTGTCCAGCGCGCCCATCGGTTCGTCGAGCAACAACAGCTTCGGCCGCTTGGCCAACGAACGCGCCAGGGCCACGCGCTGACGCTGACCACCGGACAGCTGATGCGGTTTGCGCTTGGCGTACTCGCTCATCTGCACCAGCTTTAGCATCTCGGCCACGCGGGCATCGACCTCGGCCGTCGGGATCTTGTCCTGCTTGAGGCCGAAAGCGATGTTCTGCGCCACGGTCATGTGCGGGAACAAGGCGTAGGACTGGAACATCATGTTGATCGGCCGCTCGTACGGCGGCATGTCAGTGATGTCTACGCCATCGAGGAAAATGCGCCCCTCCGTGGGCCGTTCGAAACCTGCCAGCATCCGCAGCAAGGTGGATTTGCCCGAACCCGAGCCGCCGAGCAAGGCGAAGATTTCGCCTTTCTTGATTTCCAGGGACACGTCGTCCACGGCAATCGTCTCGTCGAACTTTTTGGTGACCCGGTCGATTTTGACCAACACCTGTTTAGGTGATTGGTCGCCCTCGAGGGCTTTCTTATAGGCGCCGGAGGCAACTGCCATTTACGAAACTCCCAACAGAATTTGCAGTTCGCTCAATGTGGCGAACCTGGATAGTTTGACGCTATTTGCCCGACTTGACCTTGGTCCAGCTGCGCGTCATCAAACGTTGAATGTTCGGCGGTAACTCGATGGACACGTACATCTTGTCGAGGACCGCTTGCGGCGGATAAACCGACGCGTCGGTGCGTATGGATTGTTCCATCAGTTTGTCCGACCCAGGGTTTGGGTTGGCGTAGCCCACGGCATCGCTGACCTTGGCGATCACCTCAGGCTTGAGCAAATAGTTGATGAAGGCGTGGGCTTCCTTGACGTTGGCCGCGTCCTTGGGGATCGCCAGCATGTCGAACCAGAGTGCGCCACCCTCTTTTGGAATCGAGTAGGCGATGTTCATGCCTTTACCGGCTTCAGCCGCGCGTGCCTTGGCCTGGAACATATCGCCGGAAAAACCGATTGCAACGCAGATATCGCCATTGGCCAGGTCCGCGATGTATTTGGATGAGTGGAAGTACGTCACATAAGGCCGCACCGCCAGCAATTTAGCCTCGGCCTTTTTGTAGTCTTCGGGGTTGGTGCTGTTGGCGTTCAGGCCCATGTAGTTGAGGACCGTGGGCATCATTTCATCGGCGGAGTCGAGGAACGCGACGCCGCAGCTGTGCAGCTTCTTGATGTTTTGCGGCTCGAACACCACATCCCAGGAGTCGATCTTGTCGAGCCCCAGCACAGCCTTGATCTTGTCGACGTTGTAACCGATGCCGTTGGTGCCCCACAGATATGGCACGGCATATTGGTTACCCGGATCGTTCTGCTCCAGGCGCTTGAGCAACACCGGGTCGAGGTTGGAATAGTTGCCTAGCTTAGACTTGTCGAGCTTCTGGAAAGCGCCGGCCTTGATCTGCTTGCCAAGGAAATGGTTGGACGGCACGACCACGTCGTAACCGGTACGCCCGGCCAGCAATTTGCCTTCCAGGGTTTCGTTGGAATCGAATACGTCGTAAATCGGCTTGATACCGGCGTCTTTCTGGAAGTCGGCCAGGGTGGTCTCACCAATGTAGTCCGACCAGTTATAAATATGCACCGTGCCGGTGGCCTGGGCACTGACGGCAAGCGTCAGCCCGGCGCCGACCAGCAGGGCATTGCGCAACAAAGAAAAAACAGGCAAGTGGAGGTCCTCTAAAATTAGTTGGGCCCAAGTTGCCCCGCGCTACATGACAGCCATGGCTGCCTGACAACAAAACCGGCGCGCAACTTACCCTCGAAAAACCGTTCCAGCAAACTTTATGAAGATCCTGTAGCAGCGGCCGCAGGCTGCGTTCAACTGCGAAGCAGTTGTGCTGTCGAAAAGCGGAGGTCCTTCGGACCTCAACGCAGCCTTCGGCAGCTGCTACAGGGTTTATTACTTATTTACCGGATTTGATCTTGGTCCAGCTGCGGGTCAGTTCACGCTGGGTTGCGGCTGGCAAATCAGCGATCGCATACAGCTTGGCCTGTACTTCAGGAGTCGGATAGATGCCCGGATCCGAAGTGATGTCCTTGCTCACATACTGGGTGGCTTCAGCATTACCGTTAGGGAAACGCACAGCGTTGGTGATGTCAGCCATTACTTTCGGTTGCAGCAGGTAGTTCATGAACTTGTAGGCCCCCTCGACGTTTTCCGCATCCTTGGGGATTGCGACCATGTCGTAGAAGCTGCCAGCGCCTTCTTTTGGAATGGCGTAGCTGACTTTCACCTTGTCACCGGCTTCGGCAGCACGGGACTTGGCTTGCTGGACGTCACCCGAATAGCCGACGGCTACGCAGATGTTGCCGTTGGCCAGGTCCGAGATGTACTTCGAGGAGTGGAAGTAGGTGATCGAAGGACGAATCTTGAGGAACAGCTCCTCGGCTTTCTTGATGTCTTCTTTCTTCTGGCTGTCGGTTGGCAGACCCAGGTAATGCAGGGCGACCGGCAGCATTTCGGTCGGCGAATCCAGGAAGCTCACACCGCAGCCCTTGAGCTTGGCAATGTTTTCAGGCTTGAGCAGGGTGTCCCAGGAATCGATCGTGTCGACGCCCAGTGCTGCCTTGACTTTCTCAGGGTTGTAACCGATCCCGATCGAGCCCCACATGTAAGGGAAGGCATGTTTGTTGTCCGGGTCACTGACGGAAACCGCTTTAAGCAGTGATTTGTTCAGGTTGCCGTAGTTGGACAGCTTGGACTTGTCCAGCTCCCGGTAAACACCGGCCTTGATTTGCTTGGCGAGGAAGTTGTTCGACGGTACGACAACGTCGTAACCGGACTTGCCTGCCAGCAACTTGGCTTCCAGGGTTTCGTTGCTGTCGAATACGTCGTACACCACCTTGATCCCGGACTCTTTTTCGAAGTTCGCAATGGTGTCCGGTGCGATGTAATCGGACCAGTTGTACACGTGCAGCACTTTATCGTCGGCCTGAACGGCGCCCGCCATCACGCCCATCAGGGACATGGCGAGGAGGGTCTTGCCAGTTATCTTCATACCTAATGCCTTCATGGGTAATGCTCCAGTTTTTCTTTTTAACCACGTGCTCAGCGGCCTGTTACAGGGCATCCGAACAACCGTTAGTCTGGCAAGATCCAAGGCAGGCTTTCAAGGAAAGCCCCATCCTTTGTTTGCACTGAGCGAAGTGCAGACATTGCACCTCGCTCAGAGCCTAGCACTTAGCCCTGCAACGCACTCAGGGTCAGGTCCAGGCACTTGCGCGCCTTGGTCACCAACTCGTCGATTTCAGCCGGTGTAATCACCAGTGGCGGAGCAATGATCATGGTGTCGCCAACGGCGCGCATGATCAGGCCGTTGTCGAAGCAGAACTGCCGGCAGATCATGCCGACGCCCTTGCCTTCGTAACGCTTGCGAGTGGCCTTGTCCTGAACCAGCTCGATAGCCCCCAACAGACCGACCCCACGCACTTCCCCCACCAACGGGTGATCGTTCAGTTCCCGTAGACGCTTCTGCAAATAAGGTGCCGTCTCTGCTCGCACATGCTCGACAATTTTCTCATCGCGCAGGATGCGGATGTTTTCCAGCGCCACCGCCGCGGCCACCGGGTGCCCGGAATAGGTGAAACCGTGGTTGAAATCACCACCTTCGTTGAGCACCTCGACCACATCGTCATGCACGATCAGGCCACCCATCGGGATGTAGCCGGACGTCAGACCTTTGGCGATGGTCATCATGTGGGGCTTGAGGTCGTAGAAATCGGTACCGAACCACTCACCGGTACGACCGAAACCGCAGATCACCTCGTCGGCCACGAACAGGATGTCGTACTTGGCGAGGATTTCCTTGATGCGCGGCCAGTAGCTGTCTGGCGGAATGATCACGCCGCCGGCGCCCTGGATCGGCTCGGCAATAAAGGCACCGACGTTGTCGACGCCGATTTCCAGAATCTTCTCTTCCAGCTGATTGGCCGCCCAGATACCGAACTCTTGTGGCGTCATGTCACCGCCTTCACCGAACCAATACGGTTGGGCGATGTGGACGATGCCCGGGATCGGCAAATCGCCCTGTTCGTGCATGTACGTCATGCCACCCAGGCTCGCGCCGGCCACGGTGGAGCCGTGATAGCCGTTCTTGCGACTGATGATGACTTTCTTCTTCGGCTGGCCCTTGATCGCCCAGTAGTGGCGAACCATCCGCAGCATGGTGTCGTTGCCTTCAGAACCGGAACCGGTGAAGAACACATGATTCATGCCTTCAGGCGCGATTTCAGCGATGACCTTGGCCAGCTCCAGCACCGGCGGGTGAGCGGTCTGGAAGAACAGGTTGTAATAAGGCAGTTCGCGCATTTGCTTGGCGGCGGCATCGGCCAGTTCATCGCGACCATAGCCGATCGCGACGCACCACAGACCGGCCATGCCGTCGAGGATCTTGTTGCCTTCGCTGTCCCAGAGGTAAACACCCTTGGCATTGGTGATGATCCGCGGGCCTTTCTCTTTCAGCTGCTTGAAGTCGCTGAACGGGGCCAGGTGGTGATCATTGCTCAGGGTTTGCCATGCACGGGTTTGCGGGTTGTTGCTGGTCATGCGAATTCTCCTTGGATTGCAGTGACGGCGCGACGTCAGAGGGCAATCACGCCCCTTGTCGCGCCCGGCGCATCAGACGGCGAAGAGCAGGAACTCCCGCTCCCACGAACTGATCACGCGCTTGAAGTTTTCATGCTCGGCCCGCTTGACCGCGACGTAGCCTGTGATGAATTTCTTGCTCAGATACTTTTCGATGGTCTTGCTGTTTTCCATACGATCCAGCGCGTCTTCGATGGTTAACGGCAGGCGCAGATTGCGCCGCTCGTAACCACGCCCCACCACCGGGGCACTCGGGTTATGCCCTTCGAGCATCCCGATCAGGCCGCACAACAGGCTGGCGGCGATGGCCAGGTAAGGGTTGGCGTCGGCACCCGGCAGACGGTTTTCCACCCGACGGTTCTGCGGCCCGGCATCCGGAACCCGCAGGCCCAC
>Ga0207655_1001188_pt1 | contig 25209 bp, 22 predicted proteins | sample KBSM44metaG_FD_184398 | JGI IMG/M metagenome (GOLD analysis project Ga0207655, IMG submission 184398) | Miscanthus rhizosphere microbial communities from Kellogg Biological Station, Michigan, USA - KBS M4-4 metaG (SPAdes) (version 2) | ecosystem: Host-associated > Plants > Roots > Rhizosphere >... | reverse complement strand
CTGAAGAAATTTGGAAAGGTTACTGTACCAGTATTGGTAATGCTGCACGTTCTATTACTTTAGATCGTCAAAATGGGATTACCAAGAAAGAAGCAATTGAGTATGCAAATAAAGTCACTGATCCAACAACTAAAGGCTTTGTACTTGAGTATTTAGAGAAAGTCTATGCATTATCAGATGCAGAGCTAAAAGCGGATAAAGATGCAGTTCAAGCAAAGCTTAAGAACGAAGCATTTGAACAATGTCTAAATACACCGCATGATCCGACAAAAATGCCAGATTATAAACCGTTCTAAGGAGCGGTTTTTTTATGGCTTAAAGCACAACAAGCAGGATATATACCTGATCAGAAGACAATGAAAGAATACGATTTGTGTAAATTAGAAACGTGAAGTTTGAGTAATCAGTACATGCACACTTTTGAGTGTCCATTCCTTTAAATCGTTTAGGTGTATTTTTGAATAAAGATTACGATGACGTGGTTTTTTTATGTTGAGTTATCGAGAATATATAAGTAATCGACAAGCCTCGTCACAAAAAATGATTAGCATAAAAATTGAAAAGCATATATACACTATAGAAATAGAAAATAAAAAGTAGCATAGGAGTGAGACAATGGAAGTAGTTGCTTATTTACATAATGCAGATTTGCTCTTAGAAGATGACAATGGTGTCGCTGTGATTAGCGGAAGTCATTATGTGTTGAGTTTAGGCGATCAAGTTTTTTTTCAAGAAGTCATTGATGAACGAGCAAAGTTATATCAAGTGAAAATTTCATTTGCGTGTACTGAACATTCAATGTTTCATGAAGATGAAGTGCAAATGAAATTTGAAGGTTGTCGTACGGAATTCCAAAAGTATGTAGACAGTACGACAGTCCACTAAGGTGGAATGTACTTTGTTCTAAAAAAAAGGCAACATATGTTGCTTTTTTTATGGCTGAAACAGTCTAAAAGTAAAGTAAACATAACTTCAATCTTATTAAAGTGAAGTTCATGTTTTACAAAGATAAGGGTCTGCTGGCATTTCATAAATGGCTTGCGTTGTAGGCTAAAATTGAGCAGGCAAGGCATGAAACGAAGAGAATAGCGAGACTATTTTTGAGTTTCATAACGTAGACTGAGATAATTTTAGCCACAACCCTGAGCAAGAACAAAGCACTGCTTTGTTTGCAGCGCAAGGCGCAGCGGGGGGACTAGAGTGTTTTTTGCTGCTACATCGTTACGAACTATTCATTTAGAATGACTAAATTTCATATTTCATGCCTTGTATCATCTAAAAAACACTCGTAGTCGCAAACGTAGACGAATTGTCAACAGACCCTGTATTTTTAGAGCTTTTTCGAATTAATTTGAGAAATAATTTACATAAACGTCTGATGAAAGCGTACTGTGTAGATCTGTAGTTAAATGAAGCGAAAAGTGATGAGTATTTATTTATAAAATAATGGTCATCACGAATTAATACGTTCATTGCATTAACTTTTGGCTTGATTTTTAGTAAAATTTGACAGTCCATATTGCCTGTGAAGCTTTAATAAGCAGGAATTCACAGGTAAATTTTTAAAAAGAGGAATTACACCGTGCTAGAAGCTTACCGCCAACACGTTGCAGAACGTGCCGCACTCGGAGTCCCACCGAAGCCACTTGACGATGCTCAAACTGCTGACTTGGTTGAATTACTAAAAAATCCACCAGCGGGTGAAGAAGCATTTTTAGTAGATTTGCTTGAAAACCGTGTTCCAGCAGGTGTTGACCAAGCTGCATATGTAAAAGCTGCTTTCTTGACTGCTGTTGCTAAAGGTGAAGCGACTTCTCCATTGGTTTCTAAAGAGCGTGCGGTTTACTTATTAGGTACTATGCTTGGTGGTTATAACGTAGCACCTTTGGTTGAATTACTTGATGATGCTGCACTTTCAAGCTTAGCTGCTGAAGCATTGAAAAAAACGCTTCTTGTATTTGATGCGTTCCATGACGTTGCTGAAAAAGCCAAAGCGGGTAATGCAAATGCACAAGCCGTTATGCAATCTTGGGCTGATGCTGAATGGTTTACTAGCCGTAAAGACGTTCCAGAAGAAATCAAACTTACTGTTTTCAAAGTAACTGGCGAAACAAATACTGATGATTTGTCTCCTGCACAAGATGCTTGGAGCCGTCCAGATATCCCATTGCATGCAAACGCAATGCTTAAAAACGTACGTGATGGTATCAACCCAGAAGTTCCTGGTGAAGTTGGTCCATTAAACCAAATCAAAGAACTCATCGCAAAAGGCAACCAAGTTGCTTATGTTGGTGACGTTGTTGGTACGGGTTCTTCTCGTAAATCAGCGACTAACTCAGTGCTTTGGTTCTTTGGTGATGACATTGCTCACATCCCGAACAAAAAAGACGGTGGTTACTGCTTAGGTTCTAAAATCGCTCCAATTTTCTTCAACACAATGGAAGATGCTGGTGCGTTACCTGTTGAAATTGATGTTGCTAACATGAACATGGGCGATGAAATCGTTCTTAAAATTGATCATGCTGCAGCGAAAGTAACTGCATTTAAAGCAGGCGAGCAAATCGCTGAATCTGAGTTGAAGACGCCTGTTCTTCTTGACGAAGTTCGTGCGGGTGGTCGTATCAACTTAATCGTTGGTCGTGGTTTGACAACTAAAGCGCGTGAAGCTTTAGGTCTGCCAGCATCTACTTTATTCCGTGTTCCAGTTCAACCTGAAAACACTGGTAAAGGCTTTACTCAAGCTCAAAAAATGGTTGGCCGTGCTTGTGGTCTTCCAGAAGGTCAAGGCGTTCGTCCAGGTACTTACTGTGAACCGAAAATGACGACTGTTGGTTCGCAAGATACGACTGGTCCGATGACACGTGATGAATTGAAAGACTTAGCTTGCTTAGGTTTCTCTGCTGATCTTGTGATGCAATCTTTCTGTCACACAGCTGCATATCCAAAACCAGTTGACGTTCAAATGCAACATACGCTTCCTGATTTCATCATGAACCGTGGTGGTGTTTCATTACGTCCAGGTGACGGTATTATTCACTCTTGGTTAAACCGTATGCTTCTTCCAGATACAGTTGGTACTGGTGGTGACTCACATACACGTTTCCCAATCGGTATTTCATTCCCAGCGGGTTCTGGTCTAGTCGCGTTTGCTGCTGCAACTGGTGTTATGCCATTAGATATGCCTGAGTCTGTACTTGTTAAGTTCAAAGGTAAAATGCAACCTGGTATCACGCTACGTGACCTTGTACATGCAATTCCTTACTACGCGATTCAAGCGGGTGACTTAACTGTAGAGAAAAAAGGTAAGAAAAACATTTTCTCTGGTCGTATCTTAGAAATCGACTTAACAGAAATGGAAACTGACCTAACTGTAGAGCAAGCATTCGAACTTTCTGATGCTTCTGCTGAACGTTCTGCTGCTGGTTGTTCAATCACACTTTCTGAAACGAAAGTTGCTGAATACCTGAACTCTAACATCACCATGTTGAAGTGGATGATTTCTCAAGGTTATGGCGATGCACGTACTATGGCTCGCCGTGTTGAGAACATGGAAAAATGGTTAGCGAATCCATCACTTCTTAAAGCTGATGCTGATGCTGAATACACTAAAGTGTATGAAATTGATCTTGCTGACATTAAAGAACCAGTTCTTTGCTGCCCGAACGATCCAGATGACGCTAAACTTCTTTCTGATGTTCAAGGCGTTAAGATTGATGAAGTATTCGTTGGTTCTTGTATGACGAACATTGGTCACTTCCGTGCAGCTGGTAAATTACTTGATAAAGTACCAGGTGGTTCATTGTCTACTCGATTATGGTTGGCTCCACCAACACGTATGGACGAGCATCAATTGATGGAAGAAGGTTTCTATAACATTTATGGTAAAGCTGGCGCGCGTACTGAAATGCCAGGTTGTTCATTATGTATGGGTAACCAAGCACGTGTAGCTCCGAACACTACTTGTGTATCGACTTCTACGCGTAACTTCCCGAACCGTTTAGGTCAAGGTGCAAATGTATACTTAGCTTCTGCTGAGCTTGCATCTGTTGCTGCGGTACTTGGCAAATTACCTTCTCCTGAAGAGTATCAACAATATGCTGCTCAAATTGACAGCATGTCTGCTGACATCTATCAATACTTGAACTTCGACAAGATGGGCGAGTATACAGATGCTGCTAAAGGTATCGATACTAAGAAAATTGCTGCTGCTCAATTAAGCTAATCTATTGAAAAAATATATTAAATTGAGTTAAAACTAAGGGCTGATTATTCAGCCCTTAGTTTTATGTATAAAAATGCTTATATGTGCTATTTACTTAAATATAATGGTTAAAATGATATTCGAATGGTTTATACAATAGAGTAAAGGAATTACATCAATTTTATATAAACTGGTGAGAAATGGCTCAAGTACACGATTTTGTTGTCCTAGATAAAGAAACATATGCATATGAAGATCATATGCAACTGGTTAATCAAGTACCTTATGATATTTCAATTCATGATGATCTTATTCTGTATTTTTATGATTTTTTACAATGGATACCTGCTTATAATCCCTCGATGGAAATAAGACATATGGGATTAAATCTTTATGGTGTAACTATTATTGACATTGATGGGGCTCAACAAGCATATGATTTATTTGTACATATCGTGGATATTCTTAAACTTTCACCAGAAACTTTAAAACTAAAAGGTGGTTATTCTTATCAACTCGCAGATGATGAAGATCCGTTTAGTGAAAGTAAGGAATGTCGAATTGTCAGAAATAGTTTAAAACAAGAAAAATTAACCTATCAACGAGATGATATTATCGATCAATTTAAAAAAATAGCTGAATGTTTTAAAAAAGTCATTGATTCAAATGGACAATTATATGTTTTACATTTTGGAGTATAAAATTTTTTTAAAATATTAAGTGTAAAATGTATCTTATTATAATTAATCTATAACTATTTGAGATATCAAATATTCTATTTCAAATATGAAATGATCAGTTTCATCGATTCGAATGAAAATCGTTAACTATACTTTTTTATAATATTCATCATCATCTTTTTAAAATTCAAAATAACAATAATCGAATTAATATTTAGTGGGTCAAAATCAGTATTGATAGAGTCAAAAAATGCCAATAGCATAGGATAGATTTTTTGATCATCTATAAATGAGTTTGTATTTGGATTAAAATATTGAGAATAATAATCAATCTGAATATCTGAATATCTGAATATCTGAATATCTGAATATCTGAATATCTGAATATCTGAATATCTGAATATCTGAATATCTGAATATCTGAATATCTGAATATCTGAATATCTGAATATCTGAATATTCTGGATTTTCAAATTGAAATAATACAAATTTTTTATTTATATTACTGATGCTATTTGAACAAATGGTAAATAATAATGCTATACAAAAATAGTCAAGCTATTGTTTATTCAATACTTTTATATTTAAATCAATTAAATAATTTTCAAGTGCTGTTTGAATGATAATAATAACATCTGCTAAGTCTGTAGAAATATTTTTAACAATATTTGAATGCTTCATCATTTTTCTAAATTTTAGTGAATGAGTGGGTATTGTATTGCAAAACTATTGTTTTTTTAAAACAATAGTTTTGATGCACAATATATTGCATTGCAATACGCTTAGGATACTTTGTTAAGCTAATATCAAGGAATGGATATAGGTCATGCAATACGTTATTTGCGAAAACGGAAGGGCTGGACTCAACAGCAATTAGCCGATTTTTTCCAATACTTCAAAAAGTAATATTTCCAATCTTGAGAATGGTAATCAAGGGTACAGTCCTGCAATACTCCAATACCTTGCGGAAGCTTTTAATTGTTCTGTCGCACAGCTATTCTTATTGGCTGAGAGTTTAGATGAGCAAGAGAATGTCTCAGAAAATTGGGATAAGATGCCTATCGATGCTTTATTTATACAATTACCCAAAGATATTCAAGATAACTTAAAACAACTGATATATAGTTTGATTCAAAATAAATCCTCGTAATCTATTTTTATAAGTAAATTATTACATTCAAATTTTTATTATTCTAAAATTTTAATGATCTGTTTTAAATCAATTAGATTCAGTGAAAATAAATAAATTTTTTGATCATTTTTTATAAATTAATCAATTGGGTAAAGCTTAATTTTCTTTAATAACCATTTGCTTAATCAGAAAGTTTTTGAGTAGGCATTAAAAAGCCCCTTATTCAGGGGCTAGTCGTATAGATCACTCTATACTTATATAAGGCTCATCTCATACTGAGTCTATTAAAACACAAAATGAGATATTCAGCCATAAAAAAGATGAGCTGTAGCTCATCTTTTTTACACAAGAAAATTAATGTGCATTTGCTACAGCAGGTGCAGCAGCGGCTGTCGCATCATTTGCAGCTTTACGAGTAGGTGTATAGTTTAAACCTAAAGTCGAGCTGGTATATGTACGCACTTGATCAAGCAGAGCAGGGTTGGTATTTAAATCCTGTTGATAAGACTTCACAATCTCATGCAATTTTGGATTCCATTTACCTTTCACTTGCTCAGGGAACGCTTTTTCCATCAAGCTCAACATAATGTATGGAGAGGTTGATGCACCAGGAGAAGCACCAAGAAGACCTGTGATTGAACCATCTTTAGAGGTGAAAATCTCAGTACCGAATTGAAGTGTTGCAGGTTTACCCGGTGCTTTTTTGATGATTTGAACACGTTGGCCAGCTTGGCTTAAAGTCCAGTCTTCAATTTTTGCATCTGGATAATACTTTTTCAATTCATTGAACTGATCTTGCTTAGACATCGCCACTTGGCTGACTAAATATTTCACCAAGTCCAGATTTTCCATTCCAATGGTTGCCATCGGAATCACATTGTTTTTGTTGGTCGCATCAATCAAATCAAACTGAGAACCATTTTTTAGGAACTTGTTTGAATAGGTTGCGAATGGACCAAACAATACATACTTTTTACCATCAACGTAACGAGTATCAATGTGTGGTACAGACATTGGAGGTGCACCTAATTCAGGCTTACCATAGACTTTTGCAGTATGTTGTGATGTAACAGCCGGATTGTCTGTCATCAAGAAAATACCACCGATCGGGAAGCCAGCATATTGCTTAGTTTCTTCCAGACCTGTCATTTGTAATAATCTAATTGCAGCACCGCCCGCACCAATAAACACATGGCGAGTTTTAACATGACTGGTTGTATTGGATTTTAGATTTTTAAACGATACAGTCCAAGTTTTGTCTGCATTTTGACTAATACCTGTTACTTCAGATGAAGTTTCAAGTTTGAATTTAGGCTGTTTTTTCAAATGATCAATTAATTGAGTCGTAATTGAACCATAATTTACATCAGAACCTACGTCCATACGTGTTGCAGCAACTTTTTGGTTTGCATCACGGCCCTGCATAACTAAAGGCGCCCATTGCTTAATTTCAGCAGGATTTTCAGTATATTTTAATCCTTCGAACATTGGGCTTTGGCTCATCGCTTCATAACGTTTTTTCATGTAGTTCACGCTATCGCCCCAAACAAAGGCAATATGTGGTACAGGATTAATAAAGCTGTTTGGTTGACCCAGCACGCCATTTTTGACTTGATAAGCCCAGAATTGTTTACTTACTTCAAACTGTGAAGCAGTATCAATGGCTTTTTTAATATCAACTTTACCGTCTTTCTCAGGGGTATAGTTCATTTCCATAAAGCCAGAGTGTCCCGTTCCTGCGTTGTTGAATCCCGCAGAACTTTCTTGACCTACTTGATCCAAACGCTCATACATATTGATGGTCCAGTCTGGTTCAACTTCATTGAGGTAAGTCCCCAAGGTTGCACTCATAATACCGCCACCAACAAGTACCACATCTACAACTGGTTCATCTGCTGTTGTGTTGACTTTTTTAGAAGCAATTGGTCTAAATAAAAAGATCAATCCAATAACAAATATAACCCCGATGACAATCAGTAGGTATTTAAAAAATCTCTTCATATATTTCCTGTTTCATCAAGTTTTAATAATATTGTAATGTAGAAAAGTTACATAAATCTTAGTTTGTGTAATGATTTTTTTCGTAAATGATTTAAATATATGAAATAATTTGTTTTTAAATTTGTAAAGATGTGTACGAAAAACAACCAGATTAAAATTTGATTAGTATATTTGTGTAATAAATATTCAAAAAAGTCTTAGACTAAAGTACTATTTTTTGTAGGTGTTAAGCTTTTTGTATCTTTAAATTGGCTGAAAAATATGCTAAAAAAAAGAGTTTTCAGTCTAAATATGAAAACTCTTCTCAGTTTTTTTGCTCATTCAATCATCATTAGGTCTGATTTATTTTCAAGCTTTAAAGGACGTAAAGCAAAAATAGAGCGGGTATGACGAATACCTTTCATTGAATATAAGTTTTTACGTAAAAAGCGTTCATAATGTTCAGCATTTTTCACCGCAACTTTGACCAAATAATCATAATCACCTGTTACCAAATGCGCTTCTATAACTTCAGGCATTTGACTAAGCGCATCACTAAATTGTTCTAAGATCTCGTCGTCATGACGTTCTAAAGTGATCTCAATAAAAAATAGCTCATTAATCCCGATGGCTTTGGCATTAATGGTTGCAGTATAGCCTTCAATGACATTTAAAGATTCTAGACGTTTAACGCGTGTCCAACATGGTGAAGAGGAGAGTCCAACCAGATCAGAAAGCTGAGCGACTGTTAAACGTCCATCTTTTCGAAGTGCCGATAAAATTTTGCGATCAATCCTATCTAAAGTGTAGTGACTTTCATTCATGAGCTTTACCACAGAAAATATTTTCGATAATAATGAAATATGTGAAAAATCATTCCGAAAATACTGGAGATTTATATTAAATACGGGAAACATTCTATTCAGTAGAACGTTAGAATAAACTTATCAAATCAAAGACATTTGGGAGACTGGCTTTGATTTAGCGGATAGTATCTTTAGAGGAAAGGGTGCCTTTAACGATACTGTCCGCGACCTTATTCTACGCTTTAAAAAATTTATAAAAATAGCTTTAAAACGATAAAATTCAACCGCGCCTTCACAAAATGCATATGATTCAATAAGACATTGTAATCTTATTTATTCTATAACAAAAAATTATGCAATGAATAAGATATATTTATACTTTGAGTTCGAGGCTTTAACATTCAAAATAGTCAACAAAATTGTAATCTCAAGTAGCTGAAGATGTGCAATTAAATCGAGAAGTATTAAGATGCTTTATTTTTAAAATAAAGAATAATGCATGCGATTCACAGCTTGGTACACACTTCGAAAATTTGTATATGACAATTTGCATAATGAAGATTATGAAACATGGTTTAGTCGTGCGATCAATTTTTCTTTGATTTTTCTAATTATTGGTAATGTTGTTGCGGTGCTTTTAGAATCAATCAATGATGTCTATAAAGCCTATCAACTTTATTTCGATGCTTTTGAAGATTTTTCAATCATTGTATTTACAGCTGAATATATTTTACGTTTTTGGAGTGTTGTAGAAAAGGAACCGTTTGATTCTGAGTGGAGAGTACGCTGGAAATATGTGACCAGTGGCGCTGCGATTATCGATTTACTGGCGATTTTACCTGCATATATCAACTTCTTTGTACATATTGATTTGAGATTTTTGCGGATTTTACGCTTATTACGTTTATTGAAACTTACCCGATATTTCATTTCACTACAGATTTTACTGCGTGTTATAGAACGTGAAAAAGGTTCATTTCAAGCAGTAATTTTTATTTTGGTCATTATGATCGTAATGGCAGCAGCAGGTATCTATGTCGTGGAAGGTCGAGCGCAACCTGATGTCTTTAGCTCAATCCCTGCATCTATGTGGTGGGCCGTGGTGACATTAACCACTGTTGGTTATGGTGATGTAACACCGATTACACCCCTTGGACGTTTTCTTGGTGCATTGATTACCATACTTGGCGTCGGATTAGCCGCTTTACCTGCAGGTATTTTGGCAAATGGTTTAGCCAATGAATTAGAGTTAAGAAAACAACAACTGGAGTTGAAGTTTCGAGATCTGTTAGAAAGTTGCGAAATTGATATTATTCATGATGAAGACAAAATTGATGAGATTCGTAGAGATGTTGGCTTATCCGCTGAGCAGACGCGAGATATTGTTTTACAACTGATTCGTGAACGTAAAGAGCAGGAATTGGAAAGAGAAAAAAACAAGTATTGTTTCTGTCCAAATTGCGGATATAAGTTACCTGAGTGAGTATGATTAAAAAGGGATTTATACAATAAAAAATAAATGAAAAATTGAAGTGTAACGATTAAAAATAACTTTTTCTAAAGTTACACTTCAGATACAATGTAAAAGATCAGGCAATTACAACTGAACAAAAGAATGGATTGTCGACATAACGCATTGGATTGTAATTAAGTATGAAAATTAAAAGTTTATCAAAAATTGTTTTATTTGCTGTAATTTCTCTAAATACAGGCTGCGCTGCTGTCATGGCAACAAAGCAACCAACAAAAAAAGATTTATCAATATTTAATAAAGGCGTAGATCGTAGTTTAATTATTGCTGAAATTGGGGCACCTATTACATCTGAATTTAAAAATGGTAAACGTTATGAAATTTACACATTTATGCAGGGATATTCAAAGGCTAATAAAATAAGCCGTGCGGTTTGGCACGGTGCGGCAGATGTCTTCACTTTAGGACTTTGGGAAATTATTGGCACACCAACAGAATCAGCTTTTAATGGGAAAAAAACTTCTTATGAAATGGTTTTTGATGCTGATGATCGTTTAGAAAGCTCTAAATTATTGACAATGTCAGAGTATAAAAATGATTCAAATTCTACAGCTGAAATAGAAGTTAAAAAATAGATGAATACTTTATGAGAATAGAAACAAGGAAGCCCATCGCTTCCTTATTTTATTTTAATGTACCTTTATCAATGTTTAATTAGGTCATCATCTGTATAGCTCTATCGATTCTTACATTGGCTAAGACGAATCAATCCTTGCTTTAAAAGCTTCACAATAAAAGTGATAATTTCAATCTGCTTAGTGATGAAAATTCTTCTAAATATTTTGACCAATGAATAGACTAATAATAGTTTTACATATTTTTTAATGAATTATTGAGTAAATTTAAGTATTAATAACGCCATAAAAGTTTTGAATGGTTAACAATGAACATTAATGTTGATATTTTTGGCACGATTGCAATTGCTGTAGCCGTTCTTTTTATTGGTTATTTTCTTGTAAATAAGATCAGTATATTAAAGCAATATAATATTCCTGAACCTGTCGTAGGTGGGTTAATTGCTGCTGCTGTAACATTTGTACTGTTTAAGCAATTTAATTTAACCGTAAATTTTAATGCCAATATTCAACAAAGTTTTATGTTGATGTTTTTTACTTCTGTTGGACTGAGTGCAAGTCTGGTTAAATTAAAAGAAGGAGGTAAATCGCTGCTTCTTTTTATGGTTTGCGTGGTGATTTATGTGTTATTGCAAAATGCTGTTGGTATAAGTTTGGCAACTGTATTGGATTTAAATCCTTTGATTGGCTTGATTGCAGGATCCGTCACTTTAACTGGTGGACATGGTACAGCTGGAGCATGGGGGAGTATTTTTGAAGAAAATTATGGTATCAAAGGTGCGGTTGTCTTAGGAATGGCGAGTGCGACATTTGGTCTGGTCATTGGTGGAATGATGGGTGGTCCAGTTGCAAAGTTTCTGATTCGTCGCTATCAATTGGCTGAAGAAATTGCGCCATCAGCAACGCGTATGCAAGCTCCCCCATCGGCTGAAACAGCGCCATTTGAATATCCAGAAAAAACCCGTTTAATCACCGCTGATGATGCAGTTAAAACCATAGGAATGTTTGCACTGTGTATTGTATTTGCTAACTTTATGACAGGTGTTGCCAAAGGGCAATGGTTTGAGCTACCGACCTTTGTATGGGCATTGGGATGTGGAGTATTTTTACGTAATACGTTGGAATATGTATTTAAAATTGAACTGTTTGACCGTTGTATTGATGTGTTTGGTAATGCGTCGCTGGCATTATTTTTAGCTATTGCCTTGATGTCTTTACAATTATGGCTACTTGCTGATTTAGCAGGTCCTTTGGTGATTATTCTGATTGTTCAGACTATTTTTCTTGCTTTATATCTGTTTTTTGTTACTTTCCGTGTTATGGGTAAAAACTATGATGCGGCAGTATTGTGTGCAGGTCAGTGTGGGGTGAATTTAGGCGCAACACCAACTGCCATTGCCAATATTCAAGCAGTGACGAATACTTATGGGCCATCGCATAAAGCTTTTTTAATTATCCCTCTAACAGGTGCATTTTTTGTTGATATTGTGAATGCTATAGTCATTCAAACCATCACAAAGTTTTTTTAAATGTTCTTTTACAAAAAGTGATGCGATCACTTAAGGATTTGAAAACAGCCATAAAAGTGGCTGTTTTTCGTATTTAAATTAGTTTTATCATTACTCATTACTCATTACTCATTACTCATTACTCATTACTCATTACTCATTACTCATTACTCATTACTCATTACTCATTACTCATTACTCATTACTCATTACTCATTACTCATTACTCATTACTCATTTGAATATGAAACAGTTTTATAAGATCTATATTGGGGTGGTAAATCTTGATTTAGACTAAGATTTTCTATTTAAGACTTTAAACTTTCAAAAATGATTAGATGAGTGATTGAATGTTTGAGTTAAATTAAAGCTTAAAAGATGTAATGGATTGAATTTTTACTCAAAAATTTAATGAACACAGTAATATACTTTAAATATGAATCATCATAATATGTATGTCATAAACTCTGTGCTTGATAATAATTTACTTATTCAGGCTTTGAAATGAAGCTAGCGCTAGTAGGCACTCATACTTATTTCATCAATGTAGAGTTTGACCTTATATACTTAAATTGGATCACCCTCGTCTAGGATGATGTATGTCTAAAACGAAACAACCAACCTCAAAACAATTACTGTCAGTGATTCAGACGCAGACAGCAATTGCAAAATTAGGCTTAGATATCAATGCTGTCATGACTTTAGTGGCAGAGCAAGTTCAATTGATTACCCATGCAAAAGGTGCAATTGTAGAGCTCGCTGAAGAAGGTGATATGGTTTATCGTGCCGTTTCAAATGGCGCTAATCAATTTCTAGGCCTACGATTAAAGATGGGCTCTAGCCTTTCAGGGCTCTGTATCGCGCAGAATACGACTTTGTATTGTAAAGATAGTGAAACTGATGCGCGTGTAGATCGTGAAGCATGTAGACGGGTTGGGCTGCGTTCTATGGCTGTTGTACCACTAATTCATTGTGATGAACCGATTGGTGTATTAAAAATTTATTCAGAACGCGTAAATGCTTTTAAAGAAAGTGATATAAATTTACTTACTCTCATGTCTGAACTGATTGCTGCTGCAATGTATCATGCTAGTAAGTTTGGTGCCCAAGAACTCTATAAACTTGCCACACAGGATCAGTTAACAGGACTTGCCAATCGTGCTTTGTTTCTTGATTGTCTAAGACAAGGTGTTGAAAAAGCGAAACGTACACAAAAACTACTTGGGATTTTGATCATTGATATGGATGGCTTGAAACCAATCAATGATCAATATGGACACCGTTTAGGTGATGAGGCATTAAAGGAAATTGGTAAACGTATTGTCAATACTACGCGACACGATGATTTGGTTGCACGTTTGGGGGGCGATGAGTTTGCAGTGATTTTAAGCAGTCTTGGCGATCAACAGTTGGCAAAAAGAGTCATGAATCGTATTGTTGAAGCATGTGGATTACCATTTGTATTTGAAAACGTCAAATTGACTATGGGTGCAAGTGTAGGTCTGGCTTTATTTCCTGAAGATGGCATTGAACTCAATAAGTTGATTGAATTTGCAGACCTTAAAATGTATGAACATAAACGTTCTAGAAAAATCATCAACCTAAACACTTGAGTTTTAAAATCTTTAATTTGAAATAAATTTTAGTATAGTTTAGGTTTGTTCAATATCATTTATGTGGATCATATGAATTGAGAGTATCTGCCAATCGTTATGTATAAGCATTTATCAATTTTATGAGTTGAATGTAGCTCTACTTAACCTGATAGTTTTAAGCAAATCTCGAAACTATCAGATCAGGGTAAAGAGAGTATATTTTAAAATACTTTAAGTTTTTCCAATCAGTAAAGATAGAATTCCTGCAGCAATCAAGGGACCAACAGGTACACCTCTGAGCAGAGCAACTCCAGCGACAGTTCCAATCAATAAACCTGCAACGACATTGGGTTGGCTGGTCATTAAGGAAACTCCACGGCCACCTAACCATGCAACTAATAAACCAATCGCAATAGCTGTTAATGATTTCCAGTGCATAAATGATTTTAAAATGACATCACCAGGGATTTTGCCACTGGCAATTGGAGTAAGCACACCAATAGTTAAAATAATAACGCCTACTTCTAAACCGTGGGTCTGTAATAATGGGAAAAATTCACTTAACGGTGTGATTCTAAAGACGATCAAAATCCCAGCTGCAATGGTGACCGCAGTATTGTGACTGAAAATGCCGCAGACCAATAAAACAAGAAGCACAATTAAATTTAGGTCTAGACTAGAAAAACTCATCAATATTCATCATTAAAAATTAATATATCGCCCCATTATACTAAAAAGCAGCATGTGAATTTGTCTTGTCAGGCGATGAGTTACATTTAAATTCAGCTGAATGCGGATTTAATGGACAATAAATTTTTGAGTTTCAGCACCCAATAAATTCCATTCATACTCAAAGTCTTGTGCTAGTTTAGACAGATTTGTTGATTTAAGCTGTTGTATTAAAATGTTTTGTGCCTCTTGCATGGCTTGGTTTAAAGCCTTATTTACCACCAATTCAACCAGACAGTTGGGTGTTTCTTGTTCATTGCCAATCGCAAAAATAGTAGGTTCTCCAACAGCCTGATAAATATCAAATAATGATATTTGTTCTAAGGTTTGCACTAAAGTCCAGCCACCACCAGGGCCTTTGTCTGCATGAACAAAGCCTGCTTTTTTTAAACCAGACATGGTACGACGCACTACGACAGGATTGGTGTCTAACATGATTGAAATTTGTTCAGAGGTGAACGGTTTTTTTTCACGTGCCATATGTAATAGCACATGCAACATTCGAGAAAGCTTACTGTCTTTACGCATAGTTTTTAAGTCAACGCTCTTTTTCTAATTGTAACATTAAAAGTTGCAATTATAAAAATAACTGAATATAGTAACTTTAAAAGTTACCTATTGGTGTGGAAAATGAACTATGATGTAGCAATTATTGGTGGGAGTTATGCAGGTTTATCAGCAGCATTAGCATTGCTTCGTGCTAGAAAAAAAGTGTTAATGATTGATGCAGGAAGACGTCGTAATCGTTTTGCTGAACATTCGCATAATTTCTTAACCCAAGATGGCAATACGCCAGCAACAATTATTCGAGATGCAAAATTACAGTTAGACAAATACCAAACTTTGTCATGTATTAACGCATCAGTCACCGATGTGAGAGCTATCGGGCAGCAATATGAAATTCAAATAGATCAAGCTGATGAGACCTGTACAATCATTAAAGTCAAAAAAATAATTATTGCTACAGGCGTTAACGATGATTTACCTAAAATCGATGGTTTAGCAGAACGGTGGGGGAAAAGTATTTTTCATTGTCCATACTGTGATGGCTATGAGTTAAATCTGGGGACACTTGGAGTGTTATGTTCAGGTTTACATTCGATCCATATGGCACTGATGCTACCCGATTGGGGCAATACCACTTTATTTTTAAATGATGCAATTTCACAAGCTGAATTAGATTCCGTCATACTTAAACAGCTTAAACAAAGAAATGTGAAATTGGATACCCGCAAAATTGTCAAAATACACAATCATTGTGATTTAGTCTTGGAAGATGGTGAGCAGGTTCAATTAGATGGATTATTCATTTCCACTTTTATGCGCATCAATGCTCCTTGGATCAAAAAACTGGGTGTAGCGCTTGATGTAAATGAATATAGCGAAGCCATTCAAACCACAGCCATGAAAGAAACCAATCTTAAAGGGATATATGCTTGTGGTGATATCACCCGTTCAGGTGGTTCAGTTGCTTTCTCAGTCGCAGATGGGGCACTGGCGGGTGTTGCTGTGCATAAGTCATTTATCTTTAATACTTGATAAAAGCATATATTGATTAATCAATAAGGCTAAAAAAGCCTGAATGTTGTTTGGGTTTCAATTCACGATACTTTAAAATGTATCGTGAATTTTTAAGGTATTGATTTATGTTCTTGGAAAAAATGTTGCAATCACAAGGCTTTGGTTCACGTAAGCATTGCCAACAACTCATCAAAAATGGTGCAATTCAAATCCAAAACGAGGTCGTTACAGACCCTAAATTTAAGCTTGATACCCAAAATCTAGTATTTTCAGTCTATACCGAAACATTTAAATACCGTGAAAAAGTCTATATTGCCTTAAATAAACCGCAGGATTACGAATGTTCCCATCAATCAACACACCATTTTAGTGTTTTTGATTTATTCGATGATGTACTTATGAACCGTGGTTTACAAACTGTTGGTCGTTTAGATCAGGACACGACGGGTCTATTGCTACTCACGGATGATGGGCAGTTTTTGCAAGCATTGACTCATCCTAAAAAGCACGTGGCTAAAGTTTATCAAATACAAACAGCAGATCCAATTACAGATGATCAGATTCAACAACTTGAACAGGGTGTAGAATTACGCAATGAAAAAGGTACATTTGCAGCAACAGATGTACAGCGCTTGGCTGAATATGCATTACAAATGACTGTACACCAAGGGGTTTATCATCAAGTCAAACGGATGTTAGCTGCAGTGGGTAATAGGGTTGAAAGCTTGCATCGTGCACAAGTCGGACAATTAGCACTTAAAGAATTGGTTGAAGGCGAGTGGGTTTATTTGACAGAAGATCAGGTGAATGCTGCTAGAAATAGTCAAAATGAACAAATAGTGATTTGATCATGGCTTTAAAGCTCTTTATTGCTGTTTTAGATAAAATGCCAGACTTTATGGTTCCAACTCTTGTTGCGCATGCAGTTTTGGCTGCGCATTTACACTTTGTTCAAGATGCTGATGCCGAAAGTTATAAAAATTGGTTAGAACATTCTTTTCGTAAAGTTGTGGTTAAAGTGAATCAAAAAGAATTTGATAAAATTGCTCAAATTAAAGTGTTATTTAGGACATGAAAGTACAGTATTGGATAGTAAAAAATCCTGTGCTGTGGTCTTTCCTATTTCACAGGACACGATACCCAATGTACTTAAATTCGCAAAGATGTTGAAACCTGTATTGAATTGATTAAAAATTGTATAGTACAAATTACTTAAGAAAACAATGAAATGTCTGGAATTCATTGTCTTTAACAAAACCCATTTGCTCATAGAGCTGATGTGAATGGTAATTGTTTTTCTGGGTTTCTAAACTGATTCGTTGCGCATCTTCATGACGTGCAAAAAGAATTGCAGTATCAATCAGTTGCTTGGCAGAACCTTGTCGACGAAAAACAGGTGTTACATAAACATCATCTAAAATATAGTACTTTGAACAAGAAACAGATGAAAAGCCTTGGTATAACAACACAAAGCCTGTAAAAACATCATCTTTGACATGGATGAAGATTACACTTTCTTTATTTTCAAAACGTTGTTTTAAAAAATTAAAGGACTGTTGGATATTGGAAGATGCGCCGTAAAATTGGCGATATTCATCAAATAAAGTAGCAAGTTGATTTAAATCTTCTTTGGTCGCTCGTCTAACGATCATTTATTACTCCTTGCAATGATTTTTATCTTTGCAAAAGAGCATAACCAAAAAATAGAAAAGTAAACTTAATTATTTGTTTAAAAATGCGACAGTGTTATTTTTTGTCACTTTCACCCAAGATGGCATTTAACTCTGCAAATAGATCTTCATCGTCATCATTTAAATCAACAGATGAATTGAGTTGCCCGTTTTGTTGGTCTTGCTTAAGTTTTCTCAGCTTGAATAACTGATCCATATTGATATTTTGATTTTCTATAGCGAAAGGGATGGATTTTGTGATGACAACTTGTTTAAAAAACAGTCGAACTGCTTGTGCAGGCGTAATCCCCAATTGTTTAAAAACAGCAAATGCTAGTTTTTTTTCTTGTGAATCAAGACGTACTTGATAGACTTCGGTTTTTCTCATGAATAGTGACCAAACAAAATTAGAGTTTGAATGCTTATTTTAATCAAAGCTTTCGGAATTTCAATGCTTAATCGCCAAAAAGTCATATATTTGTCATTACGTCAAAATTACAGTGTCAATTCATAGTTAGAACAGAAGCAATATTCTACTTGTCTAATCGGGTCAAGAAACTGAATTTTTTTGGCTAAAAGCTGCAAAGGTTGTGAAAAATCAGCAGCATCTTTATGTTGAACTCGCGGATAAAAGGGGTCATTTTTAATTGGAATATTTAACCAATTTAAATGTACCCGTAATTGATGCTGTTTACCCGTTGATGGCTTAAGTAAGTATTTTGCCCAAATTTGATTATGTTCAATGAGATCAATTTCGGTATATGAGTTTGATTTTCCATCAACAACTTTCATGGTGTAAAAAGGTTCGCCCTTTTCCATTCTTAAATCTACAGAACGTGGAAAGCTTAACTCAGAATCAAATTTTGCAATTGCTTGATAGGTTTTATTGACTTGCCGTTGTGCAAACATTTGTTGATATAGACCACGTGTTTGTGGGCATTTAGAAAACAATACAATGCCAGCAGTTTCACGATCTAAACGATGGATGGGGGTTAAGTCAGGATTATTTGTGGTTTTTTTCAAACGGACCAATAATGTTTCTTGTATATATTGGCCTGAGGGACTGATGGTCAAAAAATGAGGTTTATCTACGGCAATGAAGTCCTCATTTTCAAATAGTATACTTTCTTGAAAAGGCACATAAATCTCATGCGTTAGAAATCGATAATAGTAAAGATGAGTATTCGCTAGATAGGGATGATCTATTGTTAATACTTGACCATGCATATCCAAGATGAGTTGATCTTCAAAACGTTGTTGCCATTCATTGGTTGAAATATGCGGAAAATGGTTACATAAATAACTGAATAAATTTGTAGGCAAATTTTCTAATTTAGGGAGATAAACTTTTGAAGCTGTTACACCATCTCTCATTGGCGGTTGATATTCTGAAACAAGGGTGACGGGTTTCATAAGCGTATTTTTTATGCAGATAAGTTTAAAGTGAGTTGTCTAAGCGTGTTGGAAAGTATCAAAACATGATTTCTAAACAATGCAACATAGGTTTTAAAGTCACGCAATGCTATCATATTGTCTAGTTTGAATCATATCGTGAGCGTTATGCAATATTCATATAAATTAACTCTGAGCAATGAACAAGACACCCAAATGTTGGCACAAAAGCTCGCTCAACATATTGCAAAAGGCGTAATTTATTTAATCGGTGACTTAGGTGCGGGAAAAACCACACTCACACGTTATTGGTTACAAAGTTTAGGGCATCAAGGTGCGGTGAAAAGTCCCACATATACATTGGTAGAACCTTACAAGATCAATGTGAAAGATATCTTTCATTTTGACTTGTACCGTCTAAATGATCCTTATGAACTCGAACTAATGGGTATTCGAGATTATTTGGAAGTCGAGAATGCTTTATTTTTATTTGAATGGCCTTCTAAAGGCGCTGATGAGATCCCACAAGCAGATCATGTGATTACTATTTTAAAAACAGACGATGAAGTTGCTCGTGAAGTGATGATTGAAAGTGTTTCTGCTGAATTGATTGAAGCGTTGAGTTGATCAATGCTTTCAGCATTTTAAACCAACCAGATATTCTGATTTTTTTATATTTTAGGTTAATTGAATGCAACGTGAAGATATCAGTTTAAGACGTATCCAAAGTTTAGATCCAGCCCTTGCCAACCAAATTGCTGCAGGTGAAGTGATTGAACGCCCATCATCTGTAGTGAAAGAGTTACTTGAAAATTCGATAGATGCAGGTGCGACTGAGCTGATTATTCGTGTGGCAAATGGCGGCAGTACCCTGATTGAAATTATTGACAATGGTCGAGGTATTCACGCTGAGGATCTAGCACTTTCAGTTACCCGTCATGCAACCAGTAAAATTCAATCTGCTGAAGATTTACAAGCAATTATGAGTTTGGGCTTTCGTGGTGAGGCGCTTGCATCTATTGCCGCTGTTTCGCGTTTAACATTAACCAGTAGTCAGGATGATTCAGGTGTCGGTTATCAACTTGAAGTCAATGGTACAGCATTCGATCATCAAGATATTCAGGCTGTAGCTACCCAACAGGGTACACATATTCGTATTCAGGATTTATTTTTTAATGTGCCGGCACGGCGTAAATTCTTAAAGAAACCAGGTACTGAGTTTGGTCATATTGAAGAGATCGTGCGTCGAATGGCTCTCACGCATTTCGATATACGTTTTGTTTTAGAACATAATGATAATATTCGTCTCAATTTGCCGATTGCCGACAGTGGTGAATTGAGATTTCAACGAGTACAGCAATTATTAGGTCGTCAATTCACTGAAAATGCGTATTGGATTGATGCAGATAGTATTAGTATGCGTTTATCAGGGTGGTTAGGTCATCCTTCAGATGCGCGCGCACAAGCAGATTTACAGTATGTGTATGTAAATGGTCGTATCGTCAAAGATAAAACCATTTCGCATGCTTTACGGATGGCTTATGATGGTATTTTGCATGGGCATCAACATGCTGCCTATTTGCTATTTTTAGAAGTAGATCCTGAAAATATTGATGTGAATGTGCATCCAACCAAGCATGAAATTCGCTTTCTTAATCAGCGTGAAGTACATGAGTTTGTAAGACATTTTGCTAAAGATACCTTATCTCAATTTCAAACAGCAACTGCGGATTTATCTTCTGCAATGAAGCAGGATGGATCAATAGCAGATCAATTATTACCAGCTCAGCCACGTTATCAAGAACAGTTTTATTTACATCGAAATGCAACCGCTGAGCAACATGTGGTTGATCAAAGTAGCCTAAGCAATTCAGATGGGGCTATACAGAATAGTGGTCTAACAGATTTTAGTAATACACAAGCCCAAACAGTCAATTATTCTCAGTATGAGCCGCAACAGCAGTATCGTGGTAGTCAGCAACTCAATAACGCATTGAAAAGCTATTTAGCCCCTTTGCGTGACTCTGGAAATTCCGATCAAGGCTTAATAGATCAAGCATCTTACGAGCGATCTGCGCAGGAAACTCAAAATAAACAGATCCATCAAGTTGATGAATATCCCTTGGGAATCGCCATTGCGCAATTGCATGGGATTTATATTCTTGCACAGAACACGGAAGGTCTAATTATTGTCGATATGCATGCAGCGCATGAACGTATTTTACTTCAACAAATGAAATCTGCATGGGATAAACCTGAATTTTGGACTTCACAACAGTTGCTTATTCCTAAAATTATTTCAATTACCCGTATGCAAGCAACTCGTGTTGATGATTTAAAACCGCAGCTGGAGCGCTTAGGTCTAGAAATTGATCAATATGGTGATGATCAAGTAATTGTGCGTGGCGTGCCTGCAATTTTGCATAAAGCTGATTTTGAGTCCTTGGTACCTGAATTGCTCAATGATTTAGATCCAAGTGATGAAGCTCAAGCACTACAACAGAAGCGTGATCAAATTTTAGCAGGAATGGCATGCCATGGCGCAGTGCGCGCACATCGAATGCTAAGTCTTTCAGAAATGAATGCTTTGCTGCGACAAATGGAACATACAGAATTTGCAAGTCAGTGTAATCATGGTCGACCAACTTGGCGTGCATTTCCATTACTCCAATTAGATAAATTATTTGCTCGAGGAGAGTAGTTGTACATGTCAAATCAATTGCCAGTCATCAATTTAATGGGACCAACCGCAAGCGGAAAAACTGCTTTGGCATGTGAATTGTATGATCATGGGGATTATGAGCTCATTTCTGTAGATTCTGCTTTGGTCTATAAAGATATGGATATCGGTACAGCAAAGCCGACTAAAGCAGAGCAGGAGCGTTATCCGCATCATTTGATTGATATTATTACGCCTCTTGAGGTTTATTCTGCTGCTGAATTTGTCGAGGATGCTTGTCGACTGATTGATAGTATCCATGCAAGCGGTAAAACACCTATTTTAGTTGGCGGTACAATGCTATATTTTAAAGCGTTACTTGAGGGGCTCTCTACAAATTTACCGAGTGCTGATTATGCGATTCGTGCTGCGATTGAGTTAAAAGGTGAAACGGAAGGCTGGCAATCGGTGTATGATGAATTAAAATCTGTTGATGTGTTGGCAGGTGAAAAATTTAAAGTCAGTGATAAGCAACGAATCATTCGTGCTTTAGAAGTGTATAAAATTACTGGTCGTCCTATTACTCAACTACAGGCAGAACAACCGAAGAATCAACCTTACCGTTATCATTTTCATAATTATGCTTTATTGCCTGATCGTCTTGAGCTGCACAAGCGAATTGAGTTACGCTTGGAAAAAATGTGGGAAATCGGATTTTTAAATGAGGTTGAAAATCTTATGAAAAAATACGATCTTGAAGAAAATTTACCTTCTTCACGCTCAGTTGGATATAGACAAGCGATAGATTTTTTAAAAAACAGTGATTTGAGTCAAGAAAGTGAGCGCCAAATGAAGGATAAAGCACTTTTTGCAACACGACAATTAGCAAAACGTCAATACACTTGGTTACGATCTTTGCAAGAAACACACTCTTTTCAAACTTTTTTTACGATAAACCAAGCACAAGAAGACTTGCGAAACTTATACGGATAAAGCAAAATTTAACAACTACCTTTTTTATAAATTTTAATTGAAAAATAAAGGTAGTTTTTGCGCTGATTTTAATTTTTTTTGGAGTATAAAATGTCTAAAGGTCAAACTTTACAAGATCCGTTCTTAAATTCTCTCCGTAAAGAACGTATTCCTGTTTCTATTTTTCTTGTAAACGGTATTAAATTACAAGGTCATATTGAATCTTTTGACCAGTATGTTGTTTTGTTGAAAAACACAGTAAGCCAAATGGTTTATAAGCATGCTATTTCAACTGTTGTACCTGCACGTAATCCACGTCCTGCTGGTGCTCCTGCTGGTGCTCAAGGCGCTGCTGGTGGCTTTGGTGGTCAAGCTGGTGGCTTCGGCGGTCAAGCAGGTGGCTTTGGTGGTCAAGGTGGCTTCGGTGGTCAACAAGGCGGCTTTGGTGGTCAACAAGGCGGTTTCGGTGGTCAAGGTGGTTTCGGTAGCCAAGGTGGCTTCGGTGGTCAAGGTGGCTTCGGTGGTCAAGGTGGCTTCGGTGGTCAAGGTGGCTTCGGCGGTCAAGGTACTGACTTTGGCGGCGAAACAAAATTTGAAGATTCACAAGAAGATGAAAACAATCGTTAATTTCTTGATTTAACAAGAACGATTGTAAAAGAGACGCCAAATTGGCGTCTCTTTTTTATTGGCTTCTCTTAATATGAGACTATGTTGAAATTTATCTATGTTTGCACCTACACCGTTTTTAGATGATACGAAATTTAGTCATTCTGAATGATGTAAACGTCATTTCGCTGAGTATCGACGTAATGGTAAAAACGTTGGTCCTTGCGCTGCAAATAAAGCCACGCATTGTTCTTGCTTGGGGTTGTGTTTAAAATTTTCTTGGGTTTACGTTATGAAACCTGAAGATAGCCTCGCTATTCTCTTTGCTTCATGCTTCATCAGCTCAATTTTAATCAACAATGCAAGCCATTTATGAAATAATAAGATAACCAAGATTTTGAAATTAAAAAGCCAGTGTAGAACACTGGCTTTTTAATTTAAAGACTAAGCGCAGGCTTAACTTTCATTTTTCTTTGGATCTAAGCTGGGATCTTTGATTTCAATGTAAGTATTTGCACGTAACTCTCTTAGCCAGCCGTCATATTCTGATTCGAATTGACGTTCGCCTAAAATTTGGCGTGCCATACGCTTTTGGTATTCTGAAGTCATATCTTGTTGACGTGTACCTGTGACTTGAAGAATATGCCAGCCAAATTGAGTTTGAAATGGTTTGCTAATTTCATTGACTGGCGAGCTCTGCATGAGTTTATCAAATTCAGGAACCATCATGCCAGGGCTTACCCAGCCAAGACTTCCGCCATCACGAGCAGAACCTGGATCATTTGAATAAGTTGAAGCAAGCGTAGCAAAATCATCACCCGCTTTTAAGCGATTATAAATACTGTCAATGGTTTGCTTTGCATTTTCAGGGCTAACAACTTCTGATGTTTTAATCAGAATATGACGAGTATTAAACTGTGAAACCAATGCTTTTTGTTCATTCGATTTTTTTTCTAATAATTTTAAAACATGAACCCCGTCTTTTGCTGGAATTAAGTCAGTGGTTTGACCTGGTTCAAGGGTAGTCACACGTGCAGCAAGATCTGTTGGAATGTCTGAAAGCGGACGAAAGCCCATATCAGCGCCATCGACTTTGATTTGTGCTGTAGTAAATTTCTTTTCTAAGCTTTTTACGTCATTGCTATCTTTTAAGTCAGTACGGACTGCTTTTGCAATACTTTCTAACTCGCTTGCTGGCGCTTCTCCTGAAATACGCATATGTAGTACATGGACTTGACTACCAACAGCAGCTTGACCTTCAGGTGATTTTAAGAAGTTTTCAACATCAAGGTCAGTGATCTTGATACGAGACATTACTTGTTGTTGACTCAATCGTTGAATGAGTAAATCTTCCGCAACACGGTTACGCAGTAATTCATAAGTACCAGGCGCAACAGCATCTAATTTTTTTTGAAAAGCTTCTAAAGAATTTGCACCAGATTGTTGGGCAACTTTCAATACGGCTTCATTTAAGCTTTTTTCATCTGCTTTTAAGCCATACTTCTTCACTTGTTCAAGCTGTGCATCATGGGTGATGAGCTGACTCAGTACTTGCTGTTGCAGAATGTTTTGTGGTGGGATTTCTTTCTTTTGTGCCTGAAGTCGATGTGTCGCTTCAGCAACACCTTGGTCTAAATCACTTTTTAAAATTG
>Ga0207655_1001183_pt1 | contig 25331 bp, 21 predicted proteins | sample KBSM44metaG_FD_184398 | JGI IMG/M metagenome (GOLD analysis project Ga0207655, IMG submission 184398) | Miscanthus rhizosphere microbial communities from Kellogg Biological Station, Michigan, USA - KBS M4-4 metaG (SPAdes) (version 2) | ecosystem: Host-associated > Plants > Roots > Rhizosphere >... | reverse complement strand
GGGAGCAGGATGTCAGGAGTTCGAATCCCCTCACCCCGACCATTTTTGGGTCGTTAGCTCAGTTGGTAGAGCAGTTGGCTTTTAACCAATTGGTCGTAGGTTCGAATCCTACACGACCCACCATGAACAAAGGGCATCTCGCAAGAGATGCCCTTTTTCTTTGCCTGTCAGAATGTTGGGCCTGCCTTGCAGGCCTTGCGCCGCGAGAGGGGCGCTTAGCGCCCCCGGCAACTGTCAGTGCAGCTTCAAGCGCGGTTCTGTACCCCGGCCAATCTTGCTACCCAGCATCATCAACGCCGTGCGGAAGAACCCGTACAACGCCATCTGGTGCATGCGGTACAGCGACACGTAGAACATCCGCGCCAGCCAGCCTTCCAGCTTCACACTGCCCATCAGGTTACCCATCAGGTTGCCCACCGCCGAGAAGCGCGACAGCGACACCAGCGAGCCGTAGTCCTTGTACTCGTAGGTCGGCAGCGCCTTGTTCTCCAGCCGCGCCTTCAGGCTTTGCGCCAGCATCGAAGCCTGTTGGTGCGCAGCCTGGGCCCGTGGCGGTACGTTGCGGTCGCTGCCGGGTTGCGGGCAGGCGGCGCAGTCACCGAAGGCGAAGATGTTGTCGTCGCGGGTAGTTTGCAGGGTAGGGCGCACGACCAGCTGGTTGATGCGATTGGTTTCCAGGCCATCGATGTCCTTGAGGAAGCCTGGCGCACGGATACCCGCCGCCCACACTTTGAGGCTGGCCTGGATCACTTCGCCGTCCTTGGTTTTCAGGCCGTCCTCGGTCACTTCACTGACCGCGGCGTTGGTCATCACCTTCACCCCGAGTTTCTCCAGGGTCTTGTGCACCGGCACGCTGATGCGCTCCGGCAGCGCCGGCAGTACGCGCGGGCCGGCCTCGATCAGGGTGATGTGCATGTCTTTGGGCTGGATGCGGTCAAGGCCATAGGCCGCCAGCTCGTGGGCAGCATGGTGCAGCTCGGCCGCCAGCTCCACACCGGTGGCACCGGCGCCCACAATGGCTACGCTGATTTTTTCGCTGGCCACGTCGCCGGCGTGGGCGCGCAGGTAGTGGTTGAGCAGTTGCTGGTGGAAGCGCTCGGCCTGCTTGCGGGTATCCAGGAACAGGCAATGTTGCGCTGCGCCCAGGGTGCCGAAGTCGTTGGTGTTGGAACCCACGGCGATGACCAGGGTGTCGTAGCCCAGGGTGCGCGCAGGCAACAGCTCGCGGCCCTCTTCATCGAGGGTGGCGGCCAGTTGAATCTGTTTGCCTTCACGGTCCAGGCCGCTCATGCGCCCCAACTGGAAATTGAAGTGGTTCCACTTGGCCTGGGCCACGTAGTTCAGTTCGTCTTCCGAGGAGTTCAGCGAGCCAGCGGCCACTTCGTGCAGCAATGGCTTCCAGATGTGCGTGAGGTTGGCGTCGACCAGGGTGATGTCGGCCTGCTTGCGCTTGCCCAGGCTTTTACCCAGGCGGGTCGCCAGTTCCAGGCCGCCGGCGCCGCCGCCGACAATCACGATGCGATGAGTCATGGGAATATCTCATAAGGTTTACGGAATTCGTGCCCCAGAGGGGCGGCCGCAAACTGCACGAGGGAAGGGCGAGCGCGAAGCAGCTCATAGCACCAGTCCACTCAGCAGGCGGCTGATGAGACCCAACCCGATGGTCACGGCCAGCACCAGCACAAGGAGCAGCCACGGCCGGAAGGGCCTGCGCTCGACTTGGTGCTGGGGGGCTCGCAGATACTCATCGACACGACGCTGATCTTCCGGGTTCAGGCGGCTGGTCATGGTGGGCCTCGTCAGGTAGACGTTTGTGACTGCGCAAACGCTACAGCGTTCGCGCAAGCGCTTGAAACAAATGATAATGCTTTCTATCCCTGGCGCCGAGTGTACGCCATCGCAAACATTCGCTGCACTGGATCAAAGACTGATGCCTACGTCGAAGACGATGCTGCGGCCCAGGTTGCCGCGCAGGAAGTCTGGCGCGTCAGGGTGGGCGAACAGCACCCGGGCAAAGGTTGGCCCGACCAGCGACAGTGAGCGCCAGCCCTGGCGCAGGTACTCGGTGGGCGGCGGGAAGTGGGTGTTGAGGTCGAGCACTTCGCGCTTGAGGCTGGAGAACGCGATGATGTCCAGCTCGTTCAGCTCCAGCCCGCGTTCCCGGTAATTGTGCGCCTTCTTGCGCAAGGTCGGCGCCAGGCGCCCCAGCAATTCGGTGGCACTGATGCGCCGTGGGCGTGCTTCACGCCGCACCAGCTGCGCCAAGGAAAACGCACTGCGCCTGCGCTGCAGCTCTTCGCGCCATTCATCGTTCAGTCGGCGGCCCTCGTCGAGCACGAAAAATACCTCGAAGGCCGCGTCGCGGAACAACACGTCCGGCGGCTCCTGGCCGGCTGGGGTGAAGTCCTCGCTGCGATAGGGAATGTTCAACCCCTGCAACAGGCGCTGGCACACCCAACGCTCCCGCTCCCACTTGCGGGCGTTGGAGAGAAAGGCATTGGCTTGTTCGGCCTGGATGGTAAGCAGGCGCAGGTAGTCTGAGTCATCCATGCAGACAAGCTTAGCCGTTAAACCATGACGATAAGATGCTGAATTTGAATGGGTGTAGACTGGGATTGTCCATAGCATCGATAGGGGTATTTGTCAGGTGATCAGCGCGCAGGTGTTGTCCGGCACCACCCTTACCCTTGGTTGGCTGGGTTATGTGCCATTGCTGATCTGGGCGGTAAGCCGGGTTCGCTGGGTTGAGCTGTTCACCGACCGGCGCCGTCAGCATTTGCTGTTTGGCACAGTCTTTTGCCTGTTCGCACTGTGGCTGGTGAGGCGCGATTTCGATACCGGGGTGTCTTACCACTTCATTGGCATGACGGCGGTCACCCTGTTGCTGGACTGGCCGCTGGCGGTGCTGGGCGGGGTCATGGCCCAGCTTGGTTTGCTCGTGTTGGGGCGTCAGGACCTGGCAGCGTTGGGGGTGAATGGCTTGTTGCTGGTGGGCTTGCCGGTGCTGATTACCGAAGTGTGCGCGGTCTTGGTCGAACGTGCCCAGCCGCGCAACCTGTTCGTTTATATCTTCTGTTCGGGGTTCTTCCCGGCCGCGCTGACCGTGCTGGTTTGTGTGCTTGCGGCGCTGGGGGTGTTGTGGCTGGATGGGCGCTTTGCCCTGCCGGAGTGGCTCAGCGACTTTGTCGGCTACCTGTGGCTGATGATGTTCCCCGAAGCGTTCATCAACGGCATGGTCATCAGTGCGCTGGTGGTGTTCTGCCCGGAATGGCTGGAAACCTTCAACCGCACACGGTACCTGCAGGCGCCCTGGAAGGAAGATGAGCGGTGATCATGCGGTCTAGAAAATAGTGGGGGACCCTGTAGGAGCGGCCTTGTGTCGCGATGGGCTGCAAAGCAGCCCCCGTTTTTGGCGTTAGAGCAACAATTGCTGGGGCTGCTTTGCAGCCCATCGCGACACAAGGCCGCTCCTACAGGTACCGCGCCAGTCTCAAGGATTTGGTCTGGGGCAAGGGGCCCGGCACAACCGCCTTGCAATCAGCTCAGTGCCGCGGCTCCAGGTCCCCCGAATACAGCTCATCTTCGGACTCTTCCGACCCCGCAATCTTGTGCTCCTCGGCCGCCCAGGCCCCCAGGTCGATCAGTTTGCAGCGGTCCGAGCAAAACGGCCGGAACGCGCTTTTTTCGGTCCATTCCACAGGTGCGCCACAGGTCGGGCAATCGACGGTCAACGGCTGGCTCATGGCTGGCCTCCTTTCAAAGTCAGGTAAAAGTGGTGCAGGCGGTCAATCTGCTCATGCAGTGCGGCCAGGTCGCCGTCGTTGACCAGCACATCATCGGCATGGCGCAGGCGTTCCTCGCGGGCCAGCTGGGCCTGCAGAATCGCTTGCACCTGCTCGGCACTGGTGTTGTCGCGCGCCAGAGTACGGGCTATTTGCAGTTCTTGCGGTGCATCGATCACCAGCACACGCTGGGTTTTGTGGTACTGGCCCGACTCGATCAGCAGCGGCGACACGTAGATTGCATAAGGCGACTGCGCCTTTGCCAGGTAGCTGAAAATCTCCTGCCCGATCAGCGGGTGCAGCAGTTGCTCCAGCCATTTGCGCTGCGCCGGGTCGGCGAAGATCAGTTGGCGCAGAGCGGCGCGGTCGAGTTGGCCGTCCGCCTGCAGCACACCCGGGCCGAAGCGCTCGACGATGCTGGCCAAGGCCGGGCGGCCAGGTTCGACCACCCAGCGCGCTGCCTGGTCGGCATCGACCAGGTGCACGCCAAGCTCGACGAAGCGTTCGGCAGCGGCGCTCTTGCCGCTACCAATGCCGCCGGTCAGGCCGAGAATCCAGGGGGTAAAGGCTGCAGTGGCCATCAGTATCCAAGCAGTTGCATGTAAGAGGCGTACATTTCATCACCCCAGAGCACAGCAATCCACCCCGCAATCGCCAGATAAGGGCCAAACGGTATAGCTGTCCCCATCGCATGCCGGCGCAAACGCAGCAAGCACAGGCCAACCAGCGCCCCCACCACCGACGACAGCAGCAGCGTCAACGGCAGCACCTGCCAGCCACCCCAGGCCCCGATCAGCGCCATCAGCTTGAAATCGCCATAGCCCATGCCTTCCTTGCCGGTGATCAGCTTGAACAGCCAGTACACGGTCCACAAGCTGAGGTATCCGGCCACCGCGCCCCACAGCGCGTCGGTCAGTGGGGCATAGATGCCAAAGGCATTGACGATAAGCCCCAGCCACAGCATCGGCAGCACCAGCGCATCCGGCAGCAACTGGTGGTCCGCATCGATCAGGCTCAGGGCCAGCAGGCACCAGGTGAGCGGTAATGCCAGCAAGGCTTCGACCGAAGCGCCAAAGCGCCAGGCCACCACCAGCGAAAGCAGCGCGCTGGCCACTTCCACCAGCGGGTAGCGCGGGCTGATGCGGGTTTTGCAGGATGAACACCGCCCGCGCAAGGCCAGATAGCTGATCACCGGGATGTTCTCCCACGCGCGAATCGGATGCGCGCAATGTGGGCAGCGGGAGGCCGGTAGGCACAGGTCGAACCGTTCGTGTTGCGCAATCGGCTGCCCCAACATCTCCTGTGCTTCACGCTGCCATTGCCGCTCCAGCATGATCGGCAGGCGATACACCAGCACGTTGAGAAAGCTGCCCACCAGCAGGCCGAGCAGCGTGGCCAGGGTGAGGAAGTACGCCGGCTGTTCAGCCAGCAAAGTCCATGAAGTCATGTTCAGATCAAGCTACCCAACTGGAAGATCGGCAAGTACATCGCCACCACCAGGCCCCCCACCAGCAGGCCCAGGATCAGCACGATGGCGGGCTCCAGCAGGCTGGTCAACTGGTCCAGCGCCTGGCTGACCTGTTCCTCGTAATGGCTGGCGGCTTTTTCCAGCATCTGGTCCAGCGTGCCGCTGGATTCACCGATGGCCGTCAGTTGCACCAGCAAAGGCGGAAACAGCGGTTCACTGGCCATCGCCTGGTTCAGCCCCTGCCCATTGGCCATGCCCTGGCGCAACCGCAGCACCGCTTGCTCGTGCAGCTCGCCCCCAGTCACTCCAGCCACCGTTACAAGCGCATCCAGCAACGCCACGCCGGCGCCGTAGGATGTTGCCAGGCTACGCGCAAACCGCGCTAGCGCCGCCTGCCCCAGCAATTTGCCAAACACCGGCAAGCCCAGCACCCGCCGAGATATCCACAGGCGCGCAGGCGTGTGCTGCCGGTAAAGCTGGCGCACGGCAAAACCCAGCACCACGCCCATCACCAGCAGTAGCGGGGCAAACCGACTCAGCCCTGTGGACAAGTCAATCACCCACTGGGTAAATGCCGGCAACGTCGTACCCATGCCCGAGAACATGCTCTCGAACTTCGGAATCACCTCCAGCAACAAAATCGCTGACACCCCCAGCCCGGTCAGCAACAGCAGCAGCGGGTAGATCATTGCCTTGCGCACCTTCCTGTGCAGCACCCGTCGCTGCTCCAGCATGCCCGCCAGCTGCTCGAGCTGCCGGTCAAGCGTGCCGGAATGCTCACCCACCCGCACCAGGTTGCAGTACAACGCATCGAACCATGCCGGGTGACGCTGCAACGCATCCGCCAGCCCCAGGCCCGAGGCCACATCCTGTTTCAATCTACCCAGCAACGCAGCCTGCGCCGCATCGCAACCACTGCGCCCCATCACCTCGAACGCCTGCAGCAGCGGCACCCCGGCCCTGAGCAATGTCGCCAACTGCCGGCTGAACCCTGCCGGGTCAGCCTTTTCGCGCCGCTTCGGCAAACGGAACGTCAGCCCGCTGGCCGGCCGCAAACTGGCCACCGTGATGCCCTGGCGGATCAGCGCAGCGCGCACATAAGCCGGGCTGCGGCCAGGTGTCTGGCCGCTGACCGGCGTGCCGCTGGCGTCGGTGCCGTGCCAGCTGTAAAGGAGTGAAGATGAAGTCATGCGAAGGTCCTTTTTCTGCTCCAGCGACAAGGCTGGAAACAGCTTGCCGCGTCCATGCAAAGGCATGCGTCCGTGATGCTCACTAGAGTAGTTCAGCGAAGATGACGCCCAAGCGGGCAGGGGTGACAAAAGGTGTCTGTTCAGGCCTACTGCGCCGCTGCCGGTTGGGGCGCCACGGACCTCAACGTGTTAGCGAATCAAAAAGGAAATACGTTCATGAAAGGGCAACGCGGTATCACCCTGATCGAACTGATGATCGTCGTCGCGATCATCGGCATTCTGGCGACCATCGCCTTACCGATGTACACCAACCACCAGGCCCGCTCCAAGGCTGCGGCCGGGTTGCTGGAGATCAGCGCGCTGAAGACGGCGATGGATCTACGCTTGAATGACGGGAAAGATGTGACGGGCGTAACCGAGCTGGGTGGCCAGCCGGCGACGGCGCATTGTGCGATCGCAGCCGATGGCAAGGCGGCGGATGGCAGCGGCAGCATTGCTTGCACGCTGGTGGATGCGCCGGCCAATGTGGTGGGCAAGTCACTGACTTTGAAGCGTTCGGCAACTGGATGGGCGTGCACCACCGACATCGAGGAAGGCCTGGCGCCCAAGGGCTGCAAGGGGGCTTGAGGGTAGGGTAATAAACTAGCGGAAACAGGGGTTTGCGTTGCGGGTGTGAGCAGTGGTACGTTGCGCTACACGCCGGTGTAGCTCAGTCGGTAGAGCAGCGCACTCGTAACGCGAAGGTCGCAGGTTCGATTCCTGTCTCCGGCACCAGTTCAGGTTCCAGCGAAGGCTACCAAAATCTCTGGAACCCCCGTAAAACCCGCCTTTTGGCGGGTTTTTTCGTTATAGCGTTCCGTCGGATTCCGACAGCTGCCAGCCGATTTAAGGGGGTAATGGTCGGGATAAAGTCGATTCGAGAAAGGGGTTTGCCCTTTTGGCTCGTACTACTGCTTTCTTGACTGACACCGGCTGCTCGGCCAAACCTGGTTTTGGCATCACGATGAAATGCTGGAGTGCGAACACAACCCGCGATTGAGCTTTCGTAACAAGGCCGGTTACCGCAGCCTGGTGGTCCATTCCCGTTGGATAGGGGTATTGGGGCTGCTACGCAGCCCTTCACACACTGCGCCCTTTTGCATCCTTGTCGGCACCCAATTAGTCAAATATGATACCGCTTCTCATTTGCATCAATTCTGTGACCGCCAATGGCATCCGTCGATACCGCTCAGTTCACTGCTCTGTACGAACAGCAACACCGCTGGTTGCGTAGCTGGCTGTATCGGCAATTGAGCTGCTCACACCGCGCTGCTGATTTGATGCAGGACACCTTCATGCGTCTGTTGGTCAGTGACCAGGCATTTGAAGTCCGCCAGCCTCGGCCTTTCTTGGCCAAGGTGGCACGCAGTGTCCTGTCCAACCACTATCGCCGCGCACGCTTGGAAAAAGCCTACCTGGATGCGCTCCAGACGGAAGACGAAAGCGTGCTGCCGGATCTGGCGACCCAACTGATTGTTTTCGAGACGCTGGTTCGGCTCGACGAAGCGCTCTGCGAACTGGATGTCGCCGTCAAAAAGGCTTTTCTCTGGTCGCAACTGGACGGGCTCAGCCACGGAGAAATTGCCGAACGGCTGGGTATTTCGATCGCTACCGTCAAACGCCATATCATCAAGGCGGGTGCGCGATGCATGCTGGTGACGGGATCGCTGCAATGACGATTTCCGGGAACGCCGTTAGCCGAGAACCATCGCTATCGCCAAAAATGTGTGAGGAGGCGATGGAGTGGTGGCTCGATATGCAGGAGGCCAATTTCGATTCATCCGCACAGGCCGCTTTTGTGGCATGGCGTAGTGAACACCCTTTGCATGAACTGGCCTGGGAAAAAGCCTTGGCGCTGGGGGAGCAGCTCGACTCTTTGCGCACCCGAGGCGATCCAGACCTTGCCCGGCGGGCGCTGTTGCTTCCCTCCCAGGAAAAGCTGAGCAGGCGTCGGGCGATAAAAGGGTTGGCATTGTTGCTGGCTGCAAGCGCCGGTGCATGGATGAGTCGAGACAGCGAAATGGTGTCGCGCCTCAGTGCCGATTACACCACGGGTGTGGGCGAGCAGCGACGTGTTGCGCTGGCCTCGGATCTGTCGCTAGAACTCAATACCCATAGCGCGATAAACGCTCGTGCGACGGGCCATCGTTGGCACCTTCGATTGCTCAGCGGCGAGGTCTTGATTGATGCTGCCTTGAACCCGGCGCTATTCATCGATACCGCTCAGGTTCGCACGCAAGCGTCCTCGGCACGTTTCACGATACGGCAGCTCGACAATGGCTCTACCCAGTTGGCGGTCTATCGTGGCTCGCTTCAAGTGACCCCGACTCAGGCCGGCACCTGGACTGCCCTGCAAGCCGGGCAGCTGGCGCGTTTCGGGCCGCTTGGGGTGCTCGATCAGGGTGTAATGCAAGCATCCAGCCCCGCCTGGGCCGAAGGCATGATCGTCGCCAACGGCCAACCGCTTCAGGCTTTCCTCGACGAACTTGGCCGCTATCGTCATGGGTATCTTGGGTGCGACGCCGCCTTGGCCAATCTGCGCGTGTGGGGCACCTACCCGCTGGCTGACAGCGATCGAGTCATCGATGCCGTCGCCCAGACGCTGCAATTGGAGGTACAGCGTTTCACTCGCCTGTGGATCAACTTGCGTCCCTCGCCAGCGAACGTCTGAAGTTTTTTCGTCCTCGATGAGCCGTTTTGATTTCTGGCGAGACTCATAGGCCATACATCAAAAATCATCGGGGGAACTTCACATGCCTCACCGCAGTATTTCGTCGCACTACAGGTCGCTCGCCAACACATTGGGTTGCGCCGCGGCGGTTCTGATCGCTACTTCATCGCCCGTGTGGGCAGCCGCCGATAACAGCGTGCAACACTACGAAATTCCCCCGGCGTCACTCGGTACTGCGCTCAACCAACTGGGCCAGCAAGCCCATTTGCTGCTGTCGTTTTCCAATGATTTGATTGCCGGGCAAAACAGCCCTGGTTTGAGTGGTGATTACACGGTCGACGGTGCTTTACAGGTGCTACTCGCAGGCAGCCAACTCATTGCGGTTCGCCAGCCGGATGGGCGATACACCCTGCAACGAGCGCCAGCTTCTAGCGCCCTGGAGCTTCAAAGCATTTCAATTTCGGGCAAAGCGCCCGGGTCTACGACAGAAGGTACCGGGCTGTACACCACCTATTCATCCAGCAGTTCGACCCGCCTGAACCTGACCCCCAAAGAAACCCCGCAGTCGCTGACCGTCATGACCCGCCAGCGCCTGGATGATCAGCGCCTGACCAATCTCAGTGACACCCTCGATGCCACCCCGGGCGTCATCGTGTTGCGCGACGGACTGGGTGCCGAGTCTGACGGTTACTTCTCTCGGGGCTTCGAGATTCAGAACTTTGAAATCGACGGCGTGCCCACCGTCAAGCGCATGGACAACTACACCCAGAGCATGGCCATGTATGACCGTGTGGAGGTGGTGCGCGGTGCTACCGGCTTGATCAGCGGCCTGGGCAGCCCTTCAGCGACGATCAACCTGATCCGCAAGCGTCCGACCGCTGAGGCACAGGCCAGCGTCTGGGCCGAAGCCGGTAATTGGGACCGCTACGGTACCGGCTTTGATGTGTCTGGCCCGCTGACCGAAACCGGTAACGTACGCGGTCGTGTGGTCGCCGACTTCAAGACCGAGCGGTCCTGGGTCGACCGCTACAAGCAGGACTCGCAACTGATCTACGGCATTACCGAGTTTGACCTGACTGAAGACACCCTACTGACCATGGGCTTCAGTTACCAACGCACAGACGTTGACTCCCCAATGCGCTCTGGCCTGCCGACCCGTTTCACCGACGGCTCTCGCACCAACCTCAAACGCTCGCTCAATTCAGCTCAAACCTGGTCGTACAACGACCATGAACAAACCAGCTTTTTCACGTCGATCGAACAGCAGTTCGCCAATGGTTGGAGCGGGAAGATCGAGCTGACCCACTCCGAAAACAAGTTCGATGAAGTCTTCAACTACGTAAACGGTGGCCTCAACCCGGACGGAAGCGGCACCACTCAGTTGCCCGTGCGTTTCTCTGGTATCCCGCGCCAGAACAACATCGATGCCTACCTGACCGGCCCGTTCGGCCTGTTGGGCCGCGAGCACGAGTTGATCGCCGGTGTGACCTTGTCCAACTACTACGAGAACGTGCCAAGCTATGGCGGCTGGAAGTACGACTATTCCGGCTCTCCGGCCGGGGCGATCGACAACCTGCTGAACTGGAACGGCAACTCGGTAAAACCGGAATTCAACGTCACTGGCAAATCCACTAACGACGAAACCCAATACGCCGCTTATCTCGCCACGCGCCTGCATGCCACCGACGCTCTCAGTATCTTGCTGGGTAGCCGCGTGATCGACTGGCATCGTGAGATCGAGGACAAACCCTACAACGCAGAAAAAACCAAGACCAAAGAGTCGGAGACCGGCGTCTACATTCCGTATGCCGGCGTAGTGTATGACGTCAACGATACGTGGTCGCTGTATGCCAGCTATACGAAAATCTTCAACCCTCAGTCGTCCTGGGTTCGCGACATCAACAACAAACCACTGGACCCGATGGAAGGCACCGGTTATGAAGTTGGTATCAAGGGCAGCCACTTCGATGGCAAGCTGAACTCCAGCGTCGCGCTGTTCAAGATCGAGCAGGACAACCTGGCGATCTGGATCGATACCCCAGGCGGCAACACGTACAAGTCAGAACAGGGCACCACTACCAAGGGCGCTGAATTCACCCTGGATGGAGAACTGGCTGAAGGCTGGCAGGCATCTGCCGGTTATGCCTATGCAGTCAGCACCGACGCTGACGACCAACGTATCGTTACTACCCTGCCTCGCCACAGTCTGAAGACCTTCACCAGCTATCGCCTGCCGGGCATCTTGAACAAGGTCACCCTTGGCGGCGGTGTGAACTGGCAGAGTAAAACCGGTGCCGACCTGCACACCTTCACTCAGGGCAGCTATGCCGTCACCAACCTCTTGGCGCGCTACGACTTCAACCAACATCTGAGTGCGTCTGTGAACCTGAACAACGTGTTCGACCGCGAGTACCTCAGCTATGCCGGCGACCACGGTATGTACGGTGCGCCAAGAAACATCATGACGGGTATCAAGTACAACTTCTGACTTGTGCCCTTGAGGGAGGCTGGGGCTGCTGCGCAGCCCATCGCAGGCAAGCCAGCGCCTACAGCGATTGTGTGGGTGTTTGAGTTATGCGCAAGGCCGCTGCTGGGCGATGCCACGGTAAGCACGGAACCTGTAGGAGCAGCACAAGGCTGCTCTTACCGGGTGACGCGATAGCCTGGGTGATGGCCAGGCCCCTGGCCCGCGCTGGCCTCAGAAGTCCCAGCGAGTAGTGACCATGACGTTGCGCGGTTCGCCGTAGATGGCCGAGTTATAGAAGCCGACGTTGGTGTAGTAATACTTGTCGAAGATGTTGTTGAGGTTGACCGTCGCCGACAGGTTCGGGGTGATCTGGTAGCGGGTCATCAGGTCCACCACCCAGTAGGATTCTTGCGTAACGTCCTCGTTCATGCCCTTGGGGCTATTCCAGATCTGCTGCCAGGCCTTGTTCTGCCAACGCGCACCACCGCCAACGGTGATCTTGTCCAGGTCACCGGTGAGTTTGTAGGTGGTGTAGAGGCTTAGCTGGTCTTCGGGCTCGAAGGTGGAGAGCTTCACGTCGTTGCTGTCGCGCACCACCTTGTGGGTGTAGCCGCCCTGCACCTGCCAGCCCGGGGCCAGCTCGCCGGACACTTCCAGCTCGTAGCCTTTGGTGGTCGCCTTGCTGCCCTTGAACGCGTAGTTGGGCGGGGTAGGGGTCTGGTTGTTGTAGGCGTCATCCGGCACCGAGCGGTTGCTTTCCTTGACCTCGAAGTAGGCCAGGCTGGCGTTCAGGCGGCCGTCGAAAAACTCGCTCTTGATGCCGATTTCGTAGTTTTCGCCTTCATCCGGCTCGATCAGTTTGTTGTCGCGGTCGCGGTTGTAGTTTTCCTGGGGCATGAACACGTCGGTGTAGCTGGCGTAGACCGAGAAATTTTCGTTCAGGTCGTAGATGGCGCCGGCATAGGGAATGAAGCGCCCGGACTCGGTGTAGGTCGGGGTCAGGCCGGTCAGGCTGTAGTTGACCACGCGGCCACCCAGCAGCACTTTCAGGTCGTCGGTCACGTTCAGGCGGGTGGTGAGGTACACGCCGGTCTGGCGGATGACATCGTCGGTGCGCTGCGACACCGGACCCCAGTCGGGCTTGGGCAGGTTGCCGTGCCAGTTGTTGTAGTCCACCCGGTTCGGCACCGAGAAGGTTTCGTCCCAGTAACCCTTGCCGCTCCAGTGGGCCTTGCTGATGGAGCCGCCCAGTACCAGGTCATGCTCGCGGCCGAGCATGCTGAACGGGCCGCTCACGTAAAGGTCAGCCGAGTCGCTTGTGGTGTCGCCCTTGTAGCGTTGTGCGTTGATTTCAGCGCTGCCGTCGGGCTGCGGCTGGTCGAATTGTATGGCGCCCATTTGCGCATCGTAGCCGTTGTACTTGTGGTCCAGTTGCAGCTTGGTCACCCAGCCGTCACCCAGGTCGTGTTCCAGGGTGGCGAACACCGTGCGGGTGTATTGCTGCCAGCTGCTCCAGTCGGTCGAGTTGCTGAACGAGCGCTTGGCGTCGTTGCGCTCGCCCTTGGAATTGAGCAGCGGGAAGCTGCCAGACCAGGTGGAACCCTTGGGGTCGTTGTCCTGGTAGTCGGCGCCTACCGTCAGCAGCGTGTCAGGTGACAGGTCGAACTCGAGGATGCCGTAGAACACCGAGTTCTGGCTCGAGTAGCGGTCGATGAACGAATGCTTGTCCTGATAGGCGGCCACGGCCCGGCCGCGAACGTTGCCGGTTTCGGTCAGCGGGCCGCTGACATCCAGTTCGCTGCGGTAGTTGTCCCACGAGCCTGCACCCAGGGTGGCGTGGCCCTGGAAGTCGGCGGTGGGCTTTTTGCGTACCAGGTTGATGGTGCCGCCCAGCGAGCCTGCGCCGCTGAGTAGGCCGGATGCGCCCTTGAGTACTTCGATACGGTCGTAGATCGCCATGTCGCTCAGGGTGTTGCCTGCCGAGTAGGCGACGTTGCGCACGGCGGAGGGGATGCCGTCGTACTGGAAGTTGTTGATCGAGAAACCGCGCGAATAGTAGTTGGTGCGATCAGTGTCGTAAGCCGACACGGTAATACCTGGGGTGTGGCGCATGACTGCGTCGACAGTGTTGAGGGCAAAGTCATCCATGTGCTGACGAGTGACCACGCTGATCGACTGCGGGGTTTCCCTGGGTTTCAGCACCAGGCGGGTGGCCGTGGCGATGGTGCCGGGCGTGTAGGACCCCGTGCCTTCGGTGACGGTGCCCAGCTGGTTGCTGATGATGTTGGTTGCACTCAACTCCAGGGCGCCACCACTGTCGGCAACGACCTCCACCGTATAGTTGCCACCGCTATTGAGTGCCCGAAGGCCAGTACCCGCCAGCAGCTGGGCCAGGCCCTCGTCAATGTCATAGCTGCCATTGAGCCCAGCGCTGCGCTTGCCGGCGGTCAGCTGGGCGTCGGCAGAAAGCAGGATGCCGGCCTCGCTCGCGAAGCGGTTCAACGCCTGATCCAGGCCGCCGGCGGGGATGGCGTAACTGCGTGATTGCTCGCTGGCGCCAGCCGATGTTGCGGGCAGCGCCAGTAGAAGGGGGCTGCTGCAAAGCAAGCCGGCAAACAGGGTGTGACGAACCGCAAGGCTCAATCGAGAACGGGGTGTTGTGGGCAGATACGGCATTCTGACTGTTCCTCTTGAGAATGCTTCTTGGTTAAATTCAAGAGGTATCCCGGACGAGTCGGTAAAACCGACAACGGGCAGCAGCGTTTTTTTCATTCATTGCCGTTGCAGCACTTGGGTAACGCTGGTCATGCGGGACTGATGGTGGTCCAAAAACGTGTCAGGCGGTGTACTTTTACCGGTAGGGATTGCTCTAGCGCTGTAAGTACGCGGTCGGTGTCTGCCAGCGGAAAAACGCCGGTTAGCGGCAGGGCGGCGACGGCAGGGTCGCAGCGCAGCATACCGGCCCGATGGCGAGCCAGTTCTGCGGTGAACTGCCCGAGCGGCATGCGCTCGGCGATCAGCCGACCATCGTGCCAGGCGATGGCGTTGAGATTCGCGGGTGCGATGTCACCGATCTGGGTGGTGGAAAACCAGCAACCTTGTCCGGCTTGCAGGCGTATGGCGCGAGCCTGACGCGGGCGCAGTTCCAGTTCGCCCTCAAACAGGTCGACCTGGCATTTATCGTCATGTTGGTACACGGAAAAGCGCGTGCCGAGTGCCAGGACATCCCCGGCTATGGTGTCCACGATCAGTGGGCGTTGCGCGGGGTCATGGCCGCTGTCGAGCAGCAACTCCCCAGCGAGCAGGCGAATGCGGCGCTCGCTTGCGCTGAACTGGATATCAACCGCGCTACCGCTGTTCAAGCCAAGCCGGCTGCCATCGGCCAACGTGCGCTGCAGGCGCTCACCCGTGCCGCTGCGCAGATCTGCCATGGCCTCGCGCCAAGGCAATTGCGATTGGACGATGTAACCGCTGCCGCCAGCCAAAAGCAGGGCGCTGAGCAGTTTCAGCGTCTGTCGACGGCGCGCGTCAGGCTGCTCCCGTAGCACGGCCAGCGCGGTATCCGCTGACACACCGCTCAGGGTATGTTGCAGGTGCTCCAGGCGCTGCCACGCACGGGCATGTTCCGGGTCCGCATTTCGCCACTCAGCAAAGCGACGCTGTTGTGCCTTGTCCAGCTCGCCGCTCCATTGCAGCATTAACCAATGGCTGGCCTGTTCGACGATGGTTGCGGCGATGGGCGTTTCGTTGGAAGTTTTCATTCGGCGTACAGCACCTGATAGCAGGCGGTGATGGCGCGCAGCATGTACTTTTGTACCGAGCTGACACTGACTTCGAGGCGTTCGGCGATTTGGCTATAGGTCAGCCCTTCAAACTGCGACAGCAGGAACGCCTCGCGCACCTTCGCCGGCATGCTGTCGAGCATGGCGTCGATCTGCATCAGGGTTTCGATCACGATGGCGCGGGTTTCCAGCGACGGGCTTTCTGGTTCGGGGAGGGCGGCCAGGCTCTCCAGGTAAGCGTGCTTGATCCGTTGGCGGCGCCATTGGTCTATGACCAGGTTGCGGGCGATCTGGGCCAGGAAACGGCGGCCGTCGTTCTGCTCTGGCAGGCGTCGCGTTACCAGCAGGCGCAGGAAAGTGTCCTGGGCAATATCCGCAGCCCGTTCTCGATCACCAAGGCGCAGACGCAGCCAACCTTGCAGCCAGCCGTGGTGGTCGCGATAAAGGCTGTCGAGGGGTTGCAACGGGGCATCAGTGGGCACGTTCCTCTTCCCGTCAATTGGCCGCAGATAAGAATCAGTTGCAATTGTAGGGGGGAAGAGGAAATTTGGAAACTGCCTTTGCCGGAATCGGCTGCACAACCTTCTGGCGATGGGTCGTGCAGCTTGAGCAATGCCCCGGGATCAATTCACAGTAATTGCCGCATTCAAGACCAGCACCACAATCAACCCGACCACCGCCACGATGGACTGCACCACCGAGATGGTCTTGGTGGCTTCGCCCATGGTCATCCCAAAGGACTCTTTCACCATCCAGAACCCTGCATGGTTCGCATAGTTGAAGAACAGCGAGCCACAGCCGATGGACAAGGCCAGCAACGGCAGGTTGAGGCTGGGGTCAGCACCTGCCAGCGGTGCCAGCAAGCCGGCAGCCCCAACGATACCTACCGTGGCGGAGCCGGTAGACACCGAAAGCAACATCGCGATCAACCACCCCAGCATCAAGGGCGGGAAGGCCGATTGCTGAGTCAGGTGCACAATGGCATCACCCACCTTGGCGCTGGTCAGCATCTCCTGAAAAGCCCCGCCGCCGGCGATGATCATGATGATCGAGGCGATAGGCTTGAGGCTTTTGCCCAGTGCATCGCGCAGGTGTTCGGCGTCACCGCCGCGCGCCAGTACCAGGCTGGCGCCGGCGAACAGCACGCCCAGCAACATGGCGATCAGCGGGTTGCCGAGGAAACTGGCCAGCTCCAGCAACGGGTTGCCCTTGGGTAGCAGCATCTCGGCGACGGCATGCACCAGCATCAGAATCGCCGGCAGCAACGCGGCCAGCATGCCGATCGCTACGCCGGGGCGGGGTTGATCGTCGGCTTTTTCAGCCAGGGTGAACTGGTCCAGCAAAGCCTGATCAGGCCGAGTGCTCATGCGCGGCGAAATGAACATGCCATACAGCGGGCCGCCCAGGATCATTGCCGGGATAGCCGCCAGGAAGCCGTAAAGCATGGTGGGCCCAACCGAGGTCTTGAGCACCGCGATGGCGGTCAGGGGGCCAGGGTGCGGCGGTACCATGCCGTGCATGGCAGCCAGCGCCGAAATCACCGGCACGCCTACATACACGTATGCAGAGCCCTTGAAGCGGGCCTTGCTTTCCAGCTTGCGCGCCACGCTGAAAATCAGCGGCAGCATGATCACCAGGCCCACTTCGAAAAACATGGGGATGCCAATGACGAAGGCAACCAACATCATGGCCCACGGAATCATGCGGTCCGAGGTGCGCTTGAGGATGACATCAGCGACCTGCTCGGTGACGCCAGCGTCAGCCAGAATTTTGCCGAGCATCGCGCCCAGGGCAATCACCACCCCGACGGCCCCCAGGGTTTTTCCGGCGCCGGTAAGCAAGTGGGAGACGATGCTGCCTGGCTCCATGCGGGTAGCGAAGCCCACCCCAATGGACACCACCAGCAAGGCCAGCAGCGGGTGCATCTTCAGGCGCGACACGATGAGTGCCACCAGCACCAGGACACTGACCAGCGCGGTCAATAACAGCTGTATATCCAAGGGGGTCATTCAGGCAGTCTCGGTTGGGCGGGCGCTTTAGCTGAAGGGGTGAATCCGAGGCGGGTGCACGCAGGGGCAGCACCGGGCGAAAAAGCATTGCAGGGCAGAGCATTCATGGGGTGATTCACCTTGTTATTTGGTCATCTATATGAATCCTCTCAAAGTATTCGCGTTGCGGCGGGAGACTGTCAAGAGCAGGCAGTCGGGTCTTGGCGGGCGTGCCGATGCGGGTTGGCTCTGATGGCCAGGTATCGCCTTCGGGTGGCCTTTTGGCCCCAGCGGGCAATACTTCTTTCTATACGCAGGCGTGTTCCTGGTGGCGCGCGCCGCTGGGAGGTGTCTGGTGAACAAATTGACAATCGTAGGTGCCGGCCTGGTCGGCGAGGCCGCGGCGCAGATCATTGCCCGGGATGAGTTGTGCCGTGAGCTGGTGTTGATGGATGTTCAGGGCGAGCTGGCGCAGGGCAAAGCGCTGGACGTGTGGCAGGCCGCCGTGGAGTCTGGCTCGGATACCCGAGTCTACGGCGGGGCCAAGGCCGAAATGCTGGACGGTTCCGACCTGGTGGTGATTACGGCGGGCGTACCGCGCAAGCCCGGCCAGTCACGTCAGGATGTGCTGAGCATCAACCTGCCGATACTGGATGGCATCATGACGGACATCAAACACCATGCCCCGGCAGCGACGGTATTGGTGGTGTCCAACCCGGTCGACGTGCTGACCTATCGCGCCTGGAGCGTCAGCGGGCTGGGGCGCGGCAAGGTGTTTGGGCAGGCGGGCGTGCTGGATACCGCACGCATGAAGTGTTTCATCGCCGAGCAAACCGGCTTTTCTGCCAAGGACATCACGGCGCTGGTGCTGGGGGGGCATGGCGACAGCATGGTGCCGCTGATGCGCTACTGCCAGATCGGCTCGGTGCCGCTGTCGCATTTTCTCTCCAGCGAGCAGATCGAGCAGATTGTCGAGCGAACTCGCAAAGGCGGCGGCGAGATTCTGGGCTTGAAGAAGATGGGCAGCGCCTGCGATGCACCGGGCGTGGCGATTGCACAGATGGTGGATGCCATCGCCAATGGGCGAAACCGCATTTTGCCGGCTGTGGCGATTCTGCAGGGTGAATATGGGCGCAAGGATATTGCCATGGGCGTGCCCTGTGTACTCGCAGACGAGGGGCTTGCGCGGGTGATCGAGTTGCCGCTGGATGCGCAGGAACAGGCGATGTTCGACCAGTCTGCGGATCAGGTGGCGCGGGATATTGATGAGATGAAGGCTTTGTAAGCGAGGGGCAGATCACGCGCCGCGCAGGTGGCGCTCGGTTTCTAGACCAAGCGCCACCCATGACCAACGCCGCCGACGTTCCGCGCTCCAATTGCCCGTTCCCAGTGCTACAGCCCCAGGCCTCGAACTGGAGGCACTCTACCGTTTCCATCACGGCTGGATCCGCCAGTGGCTGCAGCGCAAGCTCGGCAATGCCCAGGATGCGGCGTGCAAGGCGCCCGTTGTAAATGAAAACCCTTATCGTTAAAGTCAGCGCCTTCTTCCCCCGCCCGGGTCGCCCCCACGCATGAAGACCGAAGAGCTGGAACTGGCTTTCAAGGCCCATGCCGGAGAGTTGCGCGCGTTCCTGTACCGCCAGTTGCGCAACACCGACACCGCCGCCGACCTGGTGCAGGAAACCTACCTGCGCATGCTGCGCCAACCACCCCGGGCCCCGGTGCTGAACCTGCGCAGCCTGCTGTTTCGCATTGCCCGCAACCTGGTCATCGACCACACCCGCAGCCGTGGCACGCGGGGGCAGCATGACGAAGGTATGGCGTACCTGTACGAAGTCACCGGCGAAAGCCCCGAGCCATTTGCCGAAGTCGCCGCCCGGCGCGAGCTGGCGCTGATGGCCGAGGCGTTGCAGCGCCTGCCGCCACGTTGCCAGGAGATTTTTCTGCTGTGCCGCCTGGAGGGTATGGCGCACAAAGCGGTGGCCGAGCAGTTGGGCGTTTCCGTGAGCACGGTGGAGAAGCAGTTGGCCATTGCGCTGGACTTTCTGGGCCAGAGTTTGCAACGTTGACCGTTATGCACAAGCCTTCCGCTCCCCTCGACCCCTCACCTGACGTACGCCGGGCTGCCCAGGCCTGGGTGGTGCGTCTGACTTCGGGAGATGTGCGGCCTGGCGACGTGGAGGCGGCGCGGGCCTGGTGCGCGCAGGCGCCGGAGCATCAGCAGGCGTTTGTCGAGGCAAGACGGCTATGGGCGTTGAGCGGGCAGCTTCAGGCCCCTGCGCGGCGGCGTGCGCCGGCGCGGCAATGGTCGTTGGCCAGTGCGGCGGTGCTGGTGTTGGCCGTCGGCGTGGCGTTGGCCTGGCATGGGCAATGGGGCGCGGATTATCGGACCGGGGTAGGGGAGCGCCGGGTTGTCACGTTGAGTGATGGCTCGCGTATCAGCCTGGATGCCGAGTCGGCTGTGGACGTTGAGATGAATGACCGGGCGCGGCGTATCACCTTGCGCAAGGGCGAGGCGGTGTTCGAGGTGGCGCATGACCCGGCACGGCCGTTCACCGTGCAGGCAGGGGCGGTGCAGGCTACGGCGTTGGGTACTGTGTATGCAGTGAGCCGTGAGGGCGCGTCGGTGGGGGTGGTGGTCAAGCGTGGGCGGGTGGCAGTCAGTGATACCGCCGACCGGGTCGAGCTTTCTGCCGGTGAAGCGGTGGGGCGAGAGGCTGGGCGGTTGGGCGGCAAGCACGGGCTGGATGTGGACAGTGCACTGGCCTGGCAGCAGGGGCGGCTGGTGTTTGAGCAGGCGCCGCTGGCGCAGGTGCTGAAGGCTCTGGAACGGTATCGGCCGGGGTGGTTGCTGATTGGCGATGAGCAATTGCGTGGGCTCAAGGTCAGTGGCACCTTCCAGCTGGACCGGCTGGATGAAGGCTTGGCGACCCTTGAGCAGGCGTTCCCCCTGAGCATTCATCGGTACTCGGATTTTCTGCTGGTGTTTGAGGCGCGTGACTGAGCACGGGTTAGCCTGCATCGACAATTATTTTTACGGGTCTGTCACAGTCATCCGTCATCCCTTCTCAAAAACGAATGCTTCGTATTTGAAAGGGGAGTGTGATGGACCGAGGGCAATTTCGCAGGGCGTCGATGACGTCGTTTTCTTTGCTGTGCGCGCTGCTGCCAGGGCTGGCCCTGGCCGAGCCGCGTGAGTTCGACATCGCCCCGCAACCCCTGGCCAGTGCGCTCAACCGTCTGGCCGCGCAGGGCGGACTGCAGGTGATCTTCGATGGCAATTTGGTGCAGGGCAAGAGCAGCCGAGGCGTCACTGGGCGGCATGAACCGGAAGCGGCGCTGTCCGAGCTACTGCAGGGCAGTGGCCTGACCTGGCGCGCCACCGGCAGCACCAGCGTCACCTTGGAGCCCGCTGCGCAATCGTCTGGCGCGCTGGAGCTTGGGGCCACGTCGATCGTTGGCCAGGCCTACAGCTCCGTCAGCCCGGACGATGGCTACGTGGCCAAGCGCTCCTCGGTCGGCAGCAAGACCGACACCCCGTTGATCGAGACCCCAGCCTCGGTCTCGGTCATTACCCGCGAGCAGATCGAGGCGCAGCAACCCAAGACCGTGGCCCAGGCGCTGCGCTACACCCCAGGCGTCAACACCGAACTGGCTGGCCCGCAGTTCGTCGTCGATCAATTGTCCATCCGCGGTTTCCAGCAGGGCACCGGGCGCATGCTGCGCGATGGCACCCGTACCTTCCTGCCGGAGTTTCTCGGCTGGGACGCGCCAGAACCGTATGGCCTGGAGCGCATCGAGGTACTGCGTGGTGCCAGCTCGGTGTTGTACGGCGCCTCGGACCCAGGCGGGCAGATCAACCTGGTGAGCAAGCGCCCCACCCAGCAGCCCTTGCACGAAGTGCAGTTGCAGGCCGGCAACCTGAACTATCAGCAAGGCGCCTTCGACCTGGGTGATGCGCTGGATGACGAAGGCATCTGGAGTTATCGCCTGACCGGCCTGTTCCGCGAAACCGATGCCCAGACCGATCACATCACCAACCGCCGGCAGTACATCGCCCCGGCGCTCAGCTATCGGCCCAGTGCCAATACCGAGTTCACCCTGCTGGGTGAGTATCAGCGTCAGACTGGTAACTTCGCCAACTCGCTTCCCGCCAGCGGCACCGTGTTCCGCGATGCGCGTGGCCGGCTGGACCGTGACACCTACGTGGGCGACAGCGCCTACGACTTCATGACCAACGAAAAGACCTCGTTGGGCTATGTGTTCGAACATCACTTCGATGAAACCTGGACCCTGCGCCAGAATGTGCGCTACAGCAACTACCGCCAGGCCAGCAGCGAAATCGCCTTGTTCGGCCCAGTCGGCGGTGGGCAGTATTCGCGTTACAGCGACCAGCGCAAGGGCGATGGCCGTTTGTTTACGGTGGACACCCATGTTCAGGCCGACTTCGCGACCGGGCCGGTGGAGCACACTTTGCTGAGTGGGGTGGACTACAACAACGGCAAGTTCGACCAGCAGCAGTCACTGGACTTCATCCTGCAAAGCTTCGACCCGTTCCAGCCGGTGTACGGTCAGCCGCTGAGCACAGTGCCGTTCAGCTTTGCCAGCTATGAGCAGAAGCTGTCCCAGACCGGCGTGTACCTGCAGGACCAGCTGCGTATCGACAACTGGGTGTTGCTGCTGGGCGGGCGCTACGACTGGGCGGTCAACCAGAAGGACGATCGCGCCCCGCAAACTCAGAAGGACGAGAAATTCAGCGGCCGTGCCGGGTTGGTCTACCTGTTCGACAATGGCCTGGCGCCGTACGTCAGCTACAGCGAGTCGTTCCTGCCGGTGATGGGCACTACCGCCGATGGCACCCAGCTCGACCCGGAAACCAGCAAACAGTACGAGCTGGGCCTGAAATACGAGCCACCGGGCAGCAACAGCCTGTACACCATCGCGGTGTTCGAGCTGACCAAGCAGAACGTCACCGAGACCATCAACGGCTTCAGCCGCCAGGAAGGCGAAGTACGCTCACGCGGTGTCGAGCTGGAGGCCAGAACCGAGCTGGCGCCGGGCTTCAACCTGATTGGCAGCTACACCTGGAACGATGTCGAAGTTACCCAGTCCGAGCGCGGCACCCAGGGCAATACGCCGTTCCGTACGCCGGAGCACATGGCCTCGCTGTGGGCGGACTACCAGTTGCAAGGTGGATCGCTGAACGGGCTGCGGCTGGGCGCTGGCACCCGTTATGTGGGTAGCACCTTCGGCGATGCGCAGAACAGCTTCAAGGTCGACAGCTACGTGCTGGTGGATGCGATGGTCAGCTACGAGTTGGGCAAGCTGGACGCTTCGCTCAAAGGCGTGGAGCTGGCGCTCAATGCCAGCAACCTGTTCGACAAGGAGTATGTGGCCGGCTGTTTCAGCGATATGGGCTGCCAGTATGGGCAGCAGCGCACGGTTTACGGGACGGTGACGTATAACTGGTGATTACCCAAGGGGCCGCTTTGCGGCCCATCGCTGGTATTGCGGGTGCCGGTGTCAACGCACCAACCGAGGCACCATTCGCACATAAACCAGCTCACTCACCAGCTCCACCAGCGTTTGGGTGATCACCGCCGCTGCCGCCAACCCGCGTATGTCTTCCGGCAGCGCCAACGCTAGCGGCAATACGACCAACGAATTGCGTGTGGCGGCGCTGAAGGTTACCGAGCGTGCTTCGGTGGCCGGCAGGCGCAGCAGCCGCGCGCAGACGAACCCGAGCACAGGCGCCAGCAGCATGAAGCCGACGTACACCGGAATCACCGGCAGCAAACGGTCGAAATCACGCAGCACCACGGCTATCTGCGACGCGATCACTACCACCAGCACCAAGGCCATCGCCGGAACGGGCAACCACGCCCAGGCGTCGTTCCAGGTTGCGACGGTGCGCGAACGGCGGGCACCTAGGCTGGTGAGCACGGCCAGCAGCATGGGCAGCACGATCAGCAGCACGAAGGCTTCCACGAACGGAGTGATGGAAATCACCACGTTGTTGTTGGCCCCCAGCATCAGGGCCAGGTAGATCGGCAGCAGTGCCAGCTGCACCAGCAACAGCACCGGGGTGGCGGCCAGGGTCAGGCGCGAGTCGCCTTTGCCGATGTGGGTGAACACCACCACATAGTCGATGCAGGGCGTGAGCAGCACCAGCAAGGCACCGACGAGAATCGCCGGGTGCTCGACCAACCCGCGAGTGATCGCCCAGACCAACAGCGGCACAAGAATGAAGTTGGCGAGCAGCAGGGCGCCCATGAAACGGCGATTACCCAGGCCTTGGCGCAGGTCGAGGAAAGGGATTTGCAGAAACATCGCGTACATCAGCACGGCAATGGCCGGGGTGACCACGGCTTCCAGATACCGCGCGCTGTCAGTGGCCGCCAAGCCGAAGGCAACGGCGGCGAGCACGGCAGCGAAGTAGATCGGGATCTGGTGGGTCTCGAGTTGTTCTCTGGTCAAGGTGTGGCCTGTGGTTGGTAATGGGGAATCAGCTTGGACTGGGCCCAAGTACTGAAGGCAAGCATATTACCTGTGGGAGCGGGTTTACCCGCGAACACCGGCGTAGCCGGTGCCATTCACCTCGTTGCCTTCTTCGCGGGTAGACCCGCTTCCACAGGGACCGCGACAGGTCAGCGAACCTGGTTCATGAAAAACGAAAAAGCCCGGCACTGGGCCGGGCTTTTCACTTCAGGCTGGCGCCAATCAGTTGCCGTAAACCGGCAGCTTCTTGCAGATGGCCTTGACCTTCTCACGTACGGCGTCGATCACCGCTTCGTTGTTCAGGTCAGCCAGGATGTCGCAGATCCAGCCAGCCAGTTCCTTGCACTCGGCTTCCTTGAAACCACGGGTGGTAACGGCTGGGGTGCCGAAACGCAGGCCCGAGGTGACGAACGGCGAACGTGGGTCGTTCGGGACCGAGTTCTTGTTCACGGTGATGAAGGCTTTGCCCAGGGCAGCGTCAGCGTCCTTACCGGAAATTTCCTGCTTGATCAGCGACAGCAGGAACAGGTGGTTCTGGGTGCCACCGGAAACCACGTCGAAACCACGCTCGATGAACACGCTGGCCATGGCCTGGGCGTTCTTCACGACTTGCTGCTGGTAAGCCTTGAACTCAGGTTGCAGGGCTTCTTTGAAGCAGATGGCCTTGGCCGCGATGACGTGCTCCAGCGGGCCGCCCTGGGCGCCTGGGAAGACGGCGGAGTTCAGCTTCTTCTCGATGTCGGCGTTGGCACGGGCCAGGATCAGGCCGCCACGTGGACCGCGCAGGGTCTTGTGGGTGGTGGTGGTGACCACGTCGGCGAACGGCACCGGGTTCGGGTACACGCCAGCGGCAACCAGGCCGGCAACGTGGGCCATGTCGACGAACAGGTAGGCACCGACCTTGTCGGCGATGGCGCGGAAGCGGGCGAAGTCCAGAACCTGCGAGTAGGCCGAGAAGCCGGCAACGATCATCTTTGGCTTGTGCTCGACAGCCAGGCGCTCGACTTCGTCGTAGTCGATCAGGCCGTTGCCGTCGATGCCGTACTGGATGGCGTTGTACAGCTTGCCCGACGAGCTTACCGAAGCACCGTGGGTCAGGTGACCACCGTGGGCCAGGCTCATGCCCAGGATGGTGTCACCGGCCGACAGCAGGGCCAGGTAGACGGCAGCGTTGGCCTGGGAGCCAGCGTGCGGCTGGACGTTGGCGTAGTCGGCGCCGAACAGCTCCTTGGCACGGTCGATGGCCAGTTGCTCGACGATGTCGACGTACTCGCAACCACCGTAGTAGCGCTTGCCTGGGTAGCCTTCGGCGTACTTGTTGGTCAGGACCGAGCCCTGAGCTTCCATGACGGCCGGGCTGGTGTAGTTTTCCGAAGCGATCAGCTCGATATGCTCTTCCTGGCGCAGGGCTTCTTGCTGCATGGCTTCGAAGAGCTCGGCGTCGTA
>Ga0207655_1001181_pt1 | contig 25333 bp, 21 predicted proteins | sample KBSM44metaG_FD_184398 | JGI IMG/M metagenome (GOLD analysis project Ga0207655, IMG submission 184398) | Miscanthus rhizosphere microbial communities from Kellogg Biological Station, Michigan, USA - KBS M4-4 metaG (SPAdes) (version 2) | ecosystem: Host-associated > Plants > Roots > Rhizosphere >... | reverse complement strand
GGGACAGGTAAAACGGCTCCAGCCATTGTTGATTCAACGCGACGTATAAAGTGTTATGGGTCACGTCGACCAAAATAATCGCTAACGTAAGCACGATTCCGGCTCTTGGCTTGATGAACAGTAGCAATGCTGCGAGCGGGTCAAAAAACGTAAGCGCCCCCCAGAAAATACGGCTAGCCAAGTAAGCGCTAGGCCCGTATCCGTAGTCCCAGAGCAACCCATGCGAAACGTCTGCACGAATGTGATTAGCGGTTGCGATGAAAAGGCAGCATGCGAACAAAATTCTGACGGCGAATGACAATTTTGGCATAGCGTTATCTACATTCGTGATCTACGCCATGCATGATAGCGGGATCGACCAACGACGCTAGCCGTTGCAAGCCGAATAGGTGTGATCGCTGAATAACTTCGTGTCGGGATGGGCGGCTCTCGGCCAGCCAGTTACGCTCGCGCCCACTACAAAATCAGATATGGAAAGTCTACTCAGCAGCTGATTTGATGGCCGGTCATAGCGTCTGAGAAATGGCTTCAACTCGACCATCAGGAAGTCCCCCATGATACTCGTGGGGCAACGCTCAGCCTGACTACTTTAAGGAGATCAACATTTTGACGGACCGCATCGCAAGAGAGGAAAGCCTCCGCAGCTTCAGAAAGTATCTGCGTATCGACGCTGCCCTGTTTATAGCGAGCATGGTGGGAGCTTTTACCCTTAGCGGTTTTGCGCACCTGGAGAAATTTTATCTAACACTGGATGTGCCGATTGATCGGGTGAGCATCAGCGCGCAGCAGTTCGTGGCCTACGGAGCCGCCGGGTTTGGGTCCTTCCTTGCAGCTCTGGTGTTCGCAATGGCTCTGGTCGGAACAGTAACCCTTCTTTTGGTACTTTTTGAGAAACCAGGAAACGACACGGGCAAGCCCGTCATAGTGCCGAAATGGATGGCCAACATGCGCGACCGGGCTGTTGAAAATCGAGGCGCGTTTGTGGTTGTCGGCTCCATTTGCATACTCGCGTTTCTGCTGATGTCTGCTTGGTATCTCTTGGTGCGGGTGCCATCGAACGCAGGACGGGCGGCGGCGCTGGAACTCGCTTCAGAATGCATTGTTCGCCAAGTGGTTTACGCAAATCTCGACCAGTACGAGGGATGCCAGGTAGCAGAGTCTGGCGACATGCTCTACTTGCTTAAGCGACACCACGCTGACTCAATGGGCGTTGAGTTCCATACGCTTGAATTACCGAAATCAGGCCTGAAAAGTGTTACAGGGCAAGTGCAGAAACTCACGTATAAGCAATGACCTCTACATGCCTAGGTGGGTGGATTACGAAGAGTGGAATTGCATTCGCTATAAATGCGCTGCGTGGAGCCGCGATGGTGTCATCCCCACCGACGAAATCCGGGCGTGAAACTGCTGAGTCTGGTGCGAAAAACTCATCGCGCTGAAGTCCGGGCATACGCTATCAGCCAGCTCTCCACGCATAGGGTCGATTACGGCGTACGCGCCCGGCAATCCCGTCTTGCGTAGTGTCATTGCCTTGGCAAGCAATGACTGGCGGGGCCATCTTGATGACCTAAGCCCGAACGTTTTAGATAACTGCGAGCACTCCACGAAACGCTTGTGCCTTTATCTCCACGAGACTAGAAGATGTACTGCCCTCATGCTCCAACAGGAATCGTTTTACGAGCTGAAATCCAAGGGAATAGCCTAACCATCTTGGAAGGTCAGATGCACCAAAGAACCACGCGTCGTGACCATAATCCTTGCGACTCCAGTAGCTTTCCGCCATTCCGATATGGCGTCGAATGTCAGACACATCGAGGCGCTCCCATGGTTCAGGTAAACCACCACAGATTTCCTGTGCAAAAGCGCCCGCCAGCCCCTCCGAAACAAGCGCTTCACCTAATGATGATCCATAACCTGGCCCATCCCATCGGGCGGCATGGTGAAGTTCATGTGCAAACATTCGTTCGAGCGACGCGTCTTGGTTTGCTCTGAAAATGTCACTTGCAGGATCTACGGTCAAAAAAATAAGACCTGGTTCCGACGCATATCCTAGATGCCCCTTTTCTGGAATGACATGAGTGCCAGCTTTCACTATCACATCAAGTGGGCGCAACGGCATCAACGCAGTTGCTTTTGCGTAGGTTTCTAACAGGCGGGTGTGAAGCCAATCACGGTGATCGATAAGCGCGCCGCGCGCGTCGATGAAATGGAAATTTATGGATGTCATTATTATGCCTCCTTGCATAAAGCCTTGCGTAACGAGATAGGTTGCCAACTATGGCCCGGTACCCGCGCGCATATCCATCGGCTCCGTGGCGAGCCAGATGGAGTCGATGCGAATCATCTCAGCAGGTCTCGGAGAAAGGTTGCGCAGACAGCAGCATTTTCAGTTGGCCAGTTCACTTTGACGCGGCCATGAGGGTGCTGGATTTCAACACAGATAGTCGGTGACGCGGCTTGCAAATTTACCATTCGTTAGCCAAACAATGCCGCCGTGCTGGAATCCTGCAGAATCACGTACAACCATTGCTTCGTGACGATCACCATCAACAAAAACATAGGCCGTTTTTTCGAGATCCTTCGAATTAGCCGACGCACAAGCCAGCAGATTCCGGCGTTGTTGTAGGCAATGACGCAAGGCGGTGTAGCCATTCTCAGCGCTTCCTGACCTCGCCAATAAAAAGAATATTTATTCCACTTTATTGCATGTTACGAATTTTTATTCCATAAATAGCCCTCCTGAAAATAAAAATCCAAAGGACCCCGGCTATGCGCGAACTCGGTATCGGACTCATCGGCACAGGTTTCATGGGCCGCGCCCACGCCCTGGCCTTTCGCAATGTCAGCGCTGTTTTTGAATTGCCGCTGAAGCTCAAACTCGCCGCCCTTGCCGACGCCGACCCGCAGCGCGCCCGCCACTGCGCCGATGCCTGGGGCTTTGAGGCGGCTCATAGTGACTGGCAACAGTTGATCGATGACCCCAAGGTCAACCTGATCGCCATCACCACCCCCAATCATCTGCACTACCCCATGGCCATGGCTGCCATCGCCGCCGGTAAACCGGTGTATTGCGAAAAGCCGCTGGCGGTGAGCCTCGAGCAGGCCAGTACCATGCGCCTTGCAGCCAAAGCCGCAGGCGTGGTGACGCGGGTGGGTTACAACTATCAGCACAACCCGATCATCGGCCTGGCTCGGGATTTCATTCAAAACGGCGCGCTGGGGCAGATCATCAGTTTCCAGGGCGAGTTCAGCGAAGACTTCATGGCCGATCCCGTTTCACCCTGGTCCTGGCGCTGCGACGCCAATTACGCCGGCGGCGCCCTGGCGGACCTGGGCAGTCATTTACTGGCCATGGCCCGTCATCTGCTGGGCGACGTCGAGGCGGTGTGCGCGGATACCCAGACCGTACATGCGCAACGCCCCGTGACGGCGGGTGGTCAGGAACGACGCGAGGTCGCGGTCGACGATCAGGTCCACGCATTGCTGCGGTTCGCCAATGGCGCGCGAGGGACGTTCAGCAGCAGCTGGCTCAAACACGGTTACAAGAATCACCTGAGTTTTGAAATCAGCGGCACCCAAGGCACCCTGGCGTTCGATCAGGAACGCTTGAATGAACTGCGGCTGTATCGTGCCGGGCAAAACGGTTTCCAACGGCTGCTGGCGGGGCCGGATTTGCCGGGTTACGCCGCCTTCAGCCCGGCGCCGGGGCACCAGTTGGGTTACAACGAACTCAAGACCCTTGAAGTGCATGAGTTGGTGATGGCGCTGGCCGGTCTCGGCCAGGACGGGACCGATTTCGAGCAGGCGTGGGAAGTCGAACGCCTGGCAACAGCGATTCGTCTGGCGGCACGAGAGTCGCGGTGGGTCAGGATCGAGGAAGTCTGAACCGACGCTCAGGTCATACACCGCCAGTTGCACGTGCTACTGGCGGTACACCGGACCCGGTTTACTGAGTGACGCAACGGGTCAGGGTCGTGGTTCGGGTCACCTGCCCTTCAGCCCTCATATCACCCTGTACATCGGTACTTTCGGTGGTCGAACAGGTACGAACCGGTGTCGGTGGCGGTACGGCCGGGGGTGGAGGCGGCGGACTGGCGCAACCACCGAGAATTGCCATGCAGAGTGCGAGCGACAGTGGTGAAAAAGCACATTTCCCAAAATTGTTCATAGGCTGACCCGCGGTAAGTAATCGACATTTTCCGCGACTCGAAAACCATCCCGCGAACCCGCGGCCCTGTCACAGAAAAGAAATACCCTCGCATTCCTTATAGCTTAGCTACCCGCCAATGCCAGAAAGACTGCGACCATTCCATTACCGCAGGCCTGCGGGATATGACGCCTAAAGAGCGGAGGATCGATTCAAACCACTGCTTTCAAGCTCATAGCGCAGCTCTTCAATCAACGCCGCCACTGCCTCCGGCGTCCGGAGCGTCGCCACGTTCAACCCGCTGACCACCAGATCCACCTGCCCTGTCGCCGGATGGTAAAGCTTCACCGTCAACGAATTATCCCCGGCAAGCGCACACTCACAGGCCAACGGCAAAAAGCTCCGCTCCAACCGCATACGCAATTGCACCAGGTAACTCATCCCGACTCACCTTGGCGACAGCGTAAAGTCGACTGCCCGCCTGTTCTTTTCGCACCCATGAGGTTGTTCCTTCAGCTGCATCGAAGAGGACGCGATACCGGGCCCAAGCCACGTCTCGCACCCCGACAGCCTAGAAAAAGCCCCATCTGATCAATACATGAAATTGCACCACCCGCACTAGTGCATTTGCACCTTAACGTTGCCCCTTGGTCCGCTTCACGCCGGAGAACAGACCTCGTTCTCGAGCCCAGACAATCGCCTCGCTACGGCTATGCACATCGAGCTTGGAGTACACCGTCGACACATGATTGCGCACTGTATTGGGCGCGAGTTTCAGGCGCGCGGCGATCTCCTTGTCGGCCAGGCCTTCACAAATCAGGCCGAGCACATCGCGCTCCCGGGTGGTCAGGTCGGTGAACGACACACTGGGCAACTGCGGCGAATTGACGTTTTTCACATTGGCGAGTTTTTCGATCAGCGTACGGCTGAACCAAGACGCATCTTTCATCACCTCTTCGATCGCCGACACCAACTCCAACTCGGTGCGCTTGCGCTCGGTGATGTCCATCAACACCAGCAGATAGCAAGAGCCGTCCTGAATGTTCACGGTGTCCGCCGAGACCGCACAATCAATCAGCCCGGCATCCTTCCGGCGCACCCTGACATCGACACGATCCACGCGCCCGCTTTTCTCCAGGGTCACAAACAGTCGCGTGCGAGCGCCCGCGTCATCAATGAAGCCGAGTTGCGCCACGGTCTTGCCGAGCACTTCATCATTGGGAAATGCGAGGGACTCCAGGAAGGCTTCGTTGACGTCCATCACTACTTGGTCCGCGGCGCGGCACACCAGGATCGGCACCGGAGTGAGGCGAAACGCTTTGGCGAACCGTTCCTCGCTCTGGCGCAGGGCGATTTCGGCCTTGTGCCGAAGCTCCATGTCGACGAAGGAAAACAGCATGCAAGCTTCGTCGTTGAGCTCAAGCGGTTGCCCGGCAACGATCACCTGCTTGCTGCCACCGTCGGCCAATTGCAGCTCGGCCTGCATCTGCGGAATGGTGGCGCCGTCACGCAAACGCTGCTTGGCCAGATCCTTGTTTTCGGCACGTTCCAGCACATCCAGTTCATAGGTTGAAGCGCCGATCACCTGATCCCGGGCATAGCCGGTCATGTCCACGAAACCCTGGTTGACCTTGATGTAGCGCAAATCGCTGAGGCGGCAGATCACGGCCGGGGCCGGGTTGGCGTTGAATGTTTTCTCGAAGCGCTGCTCGGCGCTGGCCCAGTCGGTAACGTCGTTCATGATCAGCACCAACGATTCCGGCTCACCGGCACGGTCCGCCAGCACCATGCTGCGCACGCTGTGAACCCAGGTGCGCTCTTCATTTTCCAGCTGCGTCACCTCCACCATCACATCGCTGAACGTCTCGCCATGGGCCACGCGGCTGATCGGATAGTTCTCGATCGCTACCGGATGATTGTTGCGATAACGCAAGGCAAAACGCTTGGCGTACTCCCCGGCATTGGCCCCCAACTCGCCAATCTCGCTGACACCGTGCATGGCCAGCGCGGCGTCATTGGCCCAGAGAATGGTCTGGTCGAGCTCCAGCAGAATCACCCCATCGGACAGGCCAGCGATGATTTGCTGCAACTGACGGCGATTGGTTTCAGTGCTCAGGACGTCCTGGCTCATTGGAACTCCACAATTGCGGCGGCCCTTTTGCGCGCTGCCCAGTGAAGATTACGACCGCAGACGTTTGTGATAGTGCAAAAAGCCCGGCACCCGTGGCCCTCCCAAAGTAGCCCTATGCTCAATAGGGAAAGAGTGGTTTAGTGCCGCTTTTTGTCTATACGGAGAGTTGCCATGGTGTTTGATTCTCTTCACTTCACCCCCTGGTCTGCCCTCACGGGAGGAGCGCTGATTGGCCTCGCCGCGAGCGTAATGGTGGTGGCCAACGGGCGAGTTGCCGGGATCAGCGGGCTGTTGGGCAGCCTGCTTGAGCGTAATGATTCAGGACGAGGTGAAAAAGCCCTGTTCCTGCTCGGACTGTTGGCGGCACCGTTGGTCTGGACGCTGTTTCATGTGTGGCCGACCATCGAATTCAAAACCGGTACGGTGGGGCTGATCATCGCTGGATTGTGCGTCGGCATCGGCACTCGTTATGGCTCCGGCTGCACCAGTGGTCACGGCGTGTGCGGTATCTCGCGCCTGTCACCGCGCTCCATTGCCGCGACATTGAGCTTCATGTTCACAGGCTTCGTGACGGTGTTCGTCCTGCGCCATCTGCTGGGGTATTGAACATGCGCAAACTGACCGCTTTCCTCGCCGGCCTGCTGTTCGGCGTCGGCCTGTTGCTGGCCGGCATGGCGAACCCGGCCAAAGTGCTGGGTTTTCTGGACATTGCCGGCCTGTGGGATCCGTCACTGGCGCTGGTCATGATCGGCGCCATTGCCGTGGCTTGGGGGCCGTTTCACTGGGCCATGAAACAACCGACATCCTTGCTGGGTGCGCCTATGCAATTGCCGGTCAGCCGTGAGCTGGACCGACGCCTGATCGGTGGCAGCCTGCTCTTCGGCATCGGTTGGGGTATTGCCGGCATCTGCCCCGGCCCGGCACTGGTGTTGTTGCCGACGGGGCACTGGCAGGCCTGGGTGTTCGCCATCGCCATGCTGGCGGGGATGCTGATGTTCAAAGCGCTGCAAACCCGCCGTTGAGCATCCCCGCCAGGTCAGTGGTCAAGCCGCCTGCTTACCACTGGCAATTGCCTGCGACGCCGCCAGCATCGCCCGCAACAACACGGCGCACCCGGCGGCCAGATCATCCGGCGCGGCGTTTTCGATTTCGTTATGGCTGATACCACCTTCACAAGGCACGAAGATCATCCCGGCCGGGCCGAGTTCGGCGAGGAAGATTGCGTCGTGCCCTGCTCCACTGACGATGTCCATGTACGACAGACCGAGCCCTTGAGCCGCACCGCGTACCGCTTCGACGCAGCCCTTGTCGAAATACAGCGGTGGGAAGTCGGCGGTGGGTGTCAGTTCGAAGGTCAGGCCGTGTCGCTCGCAAGTGGTTTCGATGACCTCGCGGACTTCGGCGATCATTGAGTCGAGTCGCTCCGGTTCCAGATGACGGAAGTCCAGGGTCATGCGCACTTCGCCGGGAATCACGTTGCGCGAGCCGGGATAGGCTTGCAGGCAGCCGACGGTGCCGCAGGCGTGGGGTTGATGACCGAGGGCTGCGCGATTGACTGCGCCGACGATCACCGCGGCGCCGACCAGCGCGTCCTTGCGCAAGTGCATTGGCGTCGGGCCGGCGTGGGCTTCGACGCCGCGCAGTTTCAGGTCGAACCATTTCTGCCCCAGCGCGCCCATCACCACGCCGATGGTTTTGTGTTCGTCCTCAAGAATCGGCCCTTGCTCGATGTGCGCCTCGAAGTACGCACCCACAGCATGACCGCTGACCTGGCGCGGCCCGGCGTAACCGATGGCGTTCAAGGCTTCGCCGACAGTCACGCCCTCGGCATCGACCTTGGCCAGGGTTTCCTCGAGGGTGAATTTTTCCGCGAACACGCCGGAGCCCATCATGCACGGGGCGAAGCGTGAGCCTTCCTCGTTGGTCCAGACCACCACTTCCAGCGGCGCTTCGGTTTCCACGCCGAGGTCGTTGAGGGTACGTAAGACTTCGACCCCGGCCAGCACGCCGAAGCAACCGTCGAACTTGCCGCCGGTGGGCTGAGTGTCAATGTGGCTGCCGGTCATTACCGGTGGCAGGTTCGGATTGCGTCCCGGACGACGGGCGAAGATGTTGCCGACGGCGTCGATGCTGACCGTGCAACCGGCCTCCTCGCACCACTTCACGAAGATATCGCGCGCCTGGCGGTCGAGGTCGGTCAGGGCCAGCCGGCAGACACCGCCCTTGACCGTCGCGCCGAGCTTGGCCAGGTCCATGAGCGACTGCCACAGACGGTCGCGATTGATGTGCTGATGGGTGGATTGCAGAACGTCTACAGCAGCGTTCATGGTGATCTCCTCAGGCAGTTGTTATCGGTTTCTTCGCTAGTTCCCACGCCCCGCATGGGAATTCATCCCTGGACGCTCTGCGTCCGCTCCTGGAACGCGGAGCGTCCCTGGCTGCGTTCCCACGCAGAGCGTAGGAACGATCACTCATCACACCGGAGATTTCACGACAGTCGGACTCGGCCGCATCGAACTCAACCCGTAATAAATCAGCCCTCCCAAGGCCGAGCCGGTGAACCAGCCGTAGCTGTAGAACCAGCTGAAGGCATCGCTGCCCAGCGACAGCAGCGTCAACACCACCGGCACGCCGAACGCGATGAAGCCAAACCCGTTCCACGCCGGGTACACGTCGTCACGATAGAGGCCGGCCAAATCCAGTTGCTGTTTCTTGATCAGGAAATAGTCCACCACCATGATCCCGGCGATCGGCCCCAGCAGGCTCGAATAGCCGAGCAGCCAGTTGGAATACACCGTCTCCAGGCTTAGATCCGAGACAATCAGCCCGAGCTTTTTCAGCAGCTCATGGGCCATCAGCGCCAACCCGACCAACCCCGTGAGCATCACCGCCGTGGTGCGGTTGATGTACTTGGGCGCAACGTTCTGGAAATCGTTGGTCGGCGACACGATGTTGGCCGCGGTGTTGGTGGACAAGGTGGCGATGATGATCAGCGCCATGGCCAGTGCGACCCAGACCGGGCTCTGGATATGGCCGATCAGGGTGACCGGATCAGAGACAGTGACACCCACCAGTTTGACCGACGCGGCCGTCATCACCACGCCGAGGGAGGCGAACAGGAACATGGTCAGGGGCAAACCGATGATCTGCCCGACGATCTGGTCCTTCTGGCTTTTCGCGTAGCGGCTGAAGTCCGGGATGTTCAGCGACAACGTGGCCCAGAAGCCGACCATGGCGGTCAGCCCGGCGGCGAAATAACTGGCCACGCCGGCCCCTTCCGGACGCTTGGCCGGGATCGCCAGCAACTCGGTCATCGATACATTCGGCATGGCCCACACCAACAGCCCCACGCCCACCAGCACCAACAACGGCGCCGAGAGGGTTTCCAACCATTTGATCGAGTCCGCGCCACGAATCACCACCCACAGGTTCAAGGCCCAGAACAGCATGAAGCCGATCACCTCGCCGGTACCGCCAAGGGCCTTCCAGCCATCGAACACCGAGCCGAGAAACAGGTGAATCGCCAGCCCGCCGAACATGGTCTGGATGCCGAACCAGCCGCACGCCACCAGGGCGCGGATCAGGCACGGGATGTTGGAACCGAGAATGCCGAAGGACGAGCGCAGCAATACCGGAAACGGAATGCCGTACTTGGTGCCGGGGAAGGCATTCAGGGTCAGCGGGATCAGCACGATGATATTGGCGAACAGAATCGCCAGCAGCGCTTCGCCCACGGTCAGGCCGAAGTAGGCCGTGAGCACTCCGCCGAGGGTGTAAGTCGGCACGCAGATCGCCATGCCGACCCACAGCGCGGTGATGTGCCATTTGTTCCAGGTTCGTTCGCGCACCTTGGTCGGTGCCATGTCGTGGTTGTATCGGGGACTGTCGAGGACATCGCTGCCGGCTTCGAGCTCAAACAAGCCGTCGCGCTCGGTCACTTGCGATCTGATCTGTTGCATGGCCGCTCCACTGTTCTTTTGATTATTTTTGCTCATCAGAGGCTGGCGCAATGCGCGCGAGCCGGACGATGGCCGGAGAAACTGACAACTTTTACGGACCGGCCACGGTGTCAGCGGCGGCATCAATAAACGTGCCGGGTGCCCCGCTTGCGCCTCGGGCAGTGCCATAAAACTTTGCTAACCAACTGATGTTAATCAGCTTTATTTATCCAACTAGCGAGTCCCCGGTCAGTTGCCCTGTCACTCAGGCCGAATGCCAGGCAAGTTGTCCGAACAGTCAGGACTCAATCTGGTGCGTCGATCTTTTTTGTAAGGTTGCGCATCAACCATAGACCATCCTCAACCGGCTGATTTCACATAGAAAATCTTGACCATATTTCCAACCTGTCAAGTGCGTCAAAATGGTGAGCGGTCTCACCATTTTGGTGATTTTCATTTTTTATCGTTATTTATCAAACAGTTAAAACAATAATAAGCTTATAAAAAATATTCTTGCTCAATCCACAAACTGCAGCTAGCGTCTATTCTTGACAGCGCTGACAGGAATACACCGATTGGCGTCTGCTTCATATAAAACATCTAGAACCGGCAATAGTCGGTCATGCCTGCGAGGAACTCGGAATGTCTCTGTTGATCCGTGGCGCCACCGTTATTACCCATGATGAAAGTTATCGCGCCGACGTGTATTGCGCCGACGGCGTGATCAAAGCCATCGGTGAAAACCTCGATGTTCCCGCCGATGCTCAAGTGCTCGACGGCAGCGGCCAATACCTGATGCCCGGCGGCATCGATCCGCACACGCACATGCAACTGCCCTTCATGGGCACGGTGGCCAGCGAAGATTTTTTCAGCGGCACCGCAGCGGGATTGGCCGGTGGCACCACGTCGATCATCGACTTCGTGATACCCAACCCACAGCAATCATTGATGGAGGCCTTTCATCAATGGCGTGGCTGGGCCGAGAAGTCGGCGTCTGACTACGGCTTTCACGTCGCCATCACCTGGTGGAGCGAGCAAGTCCGCGAGGAAATGGCCGAGCTGGTCAGCCAGCACGGGGTCAACAGCTTCAAGCATTTCATGGCCTACAAGAACGCGATCATGGCCGCCGACGATACGCTGGTGGCGAGTTTCGAGCGCTGCCTGGAATTGGGCGCGGTGCCGACCGTGCACGCGGAAAACGGCGAGCTGGTCTATCACCTGCAACGCAAGTTGATGGCCCAGGGCATCACCGGGCCGGAAGCGCATCCGCTATCACGACCTTCGCAGGTGGAAGGTGAAGCCGCGAGCCGGGCGATTCGCATCGCCGAAACGTTGGGCACGCCGCTATACCTGGTCCACGTCTCGACCAAGGAAGCCCTCGACGAAATCACCTATGCCCGCGCCAAGGGCCAACCGGTGTACGGCGAAGTGCTGGCCGGGCATCTGCTGCTGGACGACAGCGTTTACCAACACCCGGACTGGCAGACCGCCGCCGGTTACGTGATGAGCCCACCCTTCCGCCCGCGAGGCCATCAAGAAGCCCTTTGGCACGGCCTGCAAGCGGGCAACCTGCACACCACCGCCACCGACCACTGCTGCTTCTGCGCCGAGCAAAAAGCCGCCGGCCGTGACGACTTCAGCAAGATCCCCAACGGCACCGCCGGTATCGAAGACCGCATGGCAGTGCTTTGGGATGAAGGGGTGAACACCGGGCGTTTGTCGATGCAGCACTTCGTAGCGCTCACCTCCACCAACACCGCGAAGATCTTCAACCTCTACCCGCGCAAAGGTGCGATCCGTGTCGGTGCCGATGCCGATCTGGTGCTGTGGGACCCGGAAGGCACGCGGACGATTTCAGCCAAGACTCACCACCAGCAGGTCGACTTCAACATCTTCGAAGGCAAGACCGTGCGTGGCGTACCGAGTCACACCGTCAGCCAGGGCCGTGTGGTGTGGGCCGATGGTGATTTGCGCGCCGAGCGTGGCGCGGGCCGGTATATCGAACGGCCGGCGTATCCGGCGGTGTTTGATTTGCTGAGCAAGCGGGCTGAGTTGCACAAGCCGACCGCAGTGAAACGCTGATCTGCCCTCTGTGGCGAGGGAGCTTGCTCCCGCTGGACCGCGTAGCACGCCCAAAGCCAGTCGACTCGGGGGGGCAGGACAACCGATTTGGCAGGATGTGGGGCGGCTTCGCCACCCAACGGGAGCAAGCTCCCTCGCCACAGGATGATGCGAAAAAACCAATGCCCACCAGAGGCAGTACCTCAATTAACCGTGAGGCCAACACCGTGATCAAGACTTTGAACCACCTCCCGCATCCCCATGAGGACGCGGCCGCCCTCGCCGGCCATTTCACCGACCTGGCGCCGCCGCTCAACGAGCGTCAGGCGCATCTGGAAGCCTCGCGCTGCCTGTATTGCTACGACGCGCCGTGCGTGAACGCGTGCCCAAGCGACATCGACATTCCATCGTTCATCCGCAATATCCATCAGGAAAACGTGCAGGGTGCGGCGCAGAAGATCCTCTCGGCCAACATCCTCGGTGGCAGTTGTGCCCGGGTCTGTCCGACGGAAATCCTCTGCGAGCAAGCCTGCGTGCGCAACAACGCCCAGGAATGCGCGCCGGTACTGATCGGCCTGCTGCAACGCTATGCCGTGGACAACGCACACTTCAGCGAACACCCGTTCCAGCGCGCCGCCGCAACCGGCAAGCGCATCGCCGTGGTGGGTGCCGGCCCGGCCGGTTTGTCCTGCGCGCACCGCAGCGCCATGCACGGCCATGACGTAGTGGTTTTCGAGGCCCGGGAAAAGGCCGGCGGCCTCAACGAATATGGGATCGCCAAGTACAAGCTGGTGGACGACTACGCGCAGAAGGAGCTTGAGTTCCTGATGGGGATTGGCGGGATCGAGATTCGTCACGGGCAGAAACTCGGCGACAACCTGACCCTCAGCGAACTGCATCAGCAATTCGACGCGGTGTTCCTAGGCCTCGGCCTGGCCGCCAGCAAACAACTGGGCCTGCCCAACGAGGATGCCCCCGGCCTGCTCCCCGCCACCGACTACATCCGCGAACTGCGCCAGGCCGATGACCTGACGCAACTGCCGCTGGCCGAACGCTGCATCGTCCTCGGTGCCGGCAACACCGCCATCGACATGGCCGTGCAAATGGCCCGCCTCGGTGCCCGGGACGTGAACCTGGTGTACCGCCGTGGTGTCGCGGACATGGGCGCTACCGCTCACGAACAGGACATCGCCAAGGCCAATCAGGTGCGCCTGCTGACCTGGGCACAACCCGAAGAGGTGCTGCTCGACGATCAGGGCAACGTGCGCGGCATGCGCTTCGCCCGCACCCGATTGGTGGAAGGTCGCCTGCAAACCACCGGCGAAACCTTTGAGCTGGCCGCCGACGCGATCTTCAAAGCCATCGGCCAGGCCTTCGACGCCGGCGCCCTCGCCGATCCGCTGGCCCGTGAACTCAAGCGTCAGGGCGATCGCATCCTCGTCGACGAGCAGCTGCGCACCAGCATTCCCGGCGTGTATGCCGGTGGCGACTGCACCAGCCTCGATCAGGACCTCACCGTGCAAGCCGTGCAGCACGGCAAGCTGGCCGCCGAGGCGATCAACGCTCAACTCATGCTCAACGTGGAGGCTGCGTAAATGGCCGATCTCTCGATTGTCTTCGCCGGCATCAAGGCCCCCAACCCGTTCTGGCTCGCTTCCGCGCCGCCGACCGACAAAGCCTACAACGTGGTCCGCGCGTTCGAGGCCGGCTGGGGAGGCGTGGTCTGGAAAACCCTGGGGGAAGACCCGGCGGCGGTCAACGTGTCCTCACGCTACTCGGCGCACTTCGGGGCTAACCGTGAAGTGATGGGCTTCAACAACATCGAGCTGATCACCGACCGCTCCCTGGAAATCAACCTGCGGGAAATCACCCAGGTCAAAAAGGACTGGCCGGACCGCGCGCTGATCGTGTCGCTGATGGTGCCCTGCGTCGAAGAGTCGTGGAAAAACATCCTGCCGCTGGTGGAAGCCACCGGCGCCGATGGCATCGAGCTGAATTTCGGTTGCCCCCACGGCATGCCGGAACGGGGCATGGGCGCGGCGGTCGGCCAGGTGCCGGAATACGTCGAACAAGTCACTCGCTGGTGCAAGACCTATTGCTCGTTGCCGGTGATCGTCAAGCTCACGCCGAACATCACCGACATCCGCGTCGCCGCCCGTGCCGCCCACCGTGGCGGCGCCGATGCGGTGTCGTTGATCAACACCATCAACTCGATCACCAGCGTCAATCTGGAGCGCATGGTCGCCAATCCCGCCGTCGGCAGCCAAAGCACCCACGGCGGTTATTGCGGCTCGGCAGTGAAGCCGATTGCGTTGAACATGGTCGCCGAGATCGCCCGCGACCCGCAGACCCAGGGCTTGCCGATCAGCGGCATTGGCGGCATCGGCAGTTGGCGCGATGCGGCGGAATTCATTGCCCTGGGCAGCGGTTCGGTGCAGGTGTGCACGGCGGCGATGCTGCATGGTTTCCGGATTGTCGAGGAGATGAAGGACGGTTTGTCACGCTGGATGGACAGTCAGGGCTACGCCCGCGTGTCGGATTTTTCCGGGCGCGCAGTGGGCAATACCACGGACTGGAAGTACCTGGACATCAACTATCAGGTGATTGCGAAAATCGATCAGGAGGCGTGCATCGGTTGCGGTCGCTGCCACATCGCTTGCGAAGACACCTCGCACCAGGCGATTGCCAGCCTCAAACAGGCCGATGGCACGCATAAATATCAAGTGATCGATGAGGAGTGCGTGGGCTGCAACCTGTGCCAGATCACCTGCCCGGTGCAGGATTGCATCGAGATGGTCCCGGTGGATACGGGCAAGCCGTTTCTGGATTGGAACCATGATCCGAGGAATCCCTACCATGTCACGGTTTGAGTGCTGAAGATCAAGGGATCACAGCCTCGTTGCACTCTGTAGGAGCTGTCGAGTGAAACGAGGCTGCGATCCCTTGATCTATGGCTCCAACCCGATCCCACGCAAGATCACACTGGTCACCGTCTGCACCGCCCGTTCGAACTGCATGTCCGACAACGGCTGATGATCATTCAGGATGTTCACCTGATGATCGAAGTCGGCGTAGTGCTGGGTCGAGGCCCAGATCATGTACAACAGGCTGGAAGGCTCCACCGGCAGGATGCGTTTGTCTTCCACCCACTGGCGAATTTTCGCTTCCTTCATCTTGGCCCAGTCGTACAGGCTCGCGTCCAGCTTCTCACCGAGGGTCGGAGCGCCGTGGATGATTTCGTTGGCCCAGACTTTCGAACCGTACGGCCGGCTGCGGGAATGGTTCATCTTGGCGCGGATGTAGCTGCTAAGCACCACGCGCGGGTCGTCGAACATCTCGAAGCACAGGGCGTCTTGCTTCCAGACCTCCAGCAAACCCAGGAGCACCGCGCTGTACAGATCGCTCTTGGTGCTGAAGTAGTAATGCAGGTTGGAGCGCGGCAGTTGCACTTCAGCGGCGATGTCGGCCATGGCGGTGCTGCCGAAACCTTTTTCGGCGAAGACCTTTTCGGCCGCCAACAGGATTTTTTCGACGTTACTGCGACGAATCTCGATCTTGTGATTGCCCATGAGGGCTCCCTGACAACAGCGTTGCTCAAGACTAGCATCCGCTCTACGTCGCGGCGACAGGGGAAAACGAAACTTCGTACAGCGGCCCTGCGGCAGGTAAACTGCCCGCCACTTTGAACCTGCCGCTGAGGTCTTCACGATGCTGCTCAAGAACGCCCTGACCACCGCTGCCCTGCTCGGCTCGCTGCTCGCCGCCTCATCGGTGTTCGCCCACGCCCATCTGAAAAGCCAGACCCCGGCGGCCGACAGCTCGGTGAGCGCGCCAACGGAACTGCGCCTGGTGTTTTCCGAAGGGGTTGAAGCAACGTTCACCAAAGTGAAAATCAGCAAGGACGGTGCCGACGTACCGGTAAAAAGCCTGGCCACCGAAGGCAGCGACAAGAAAACCCTGGTCGTCACCGCGGCAGCGCCGTTGGCCGCTGGCGATTACAAGGTCGAATGGCACGCCGTGTCGGTCGACACCCATAAAAGTGAAGGCGCCTACCGCTTCAAGGTGGGTCAGTAATTCATGACCGAGGCGCTGGTGCTGTGCCGCTTCCTGCATTTCACCGTGGTGCTGATGTTGTTCGGGGCCTGGGTGTTCAGGCCTTTGCTGTTGGGCCGCGAAACGAAATGGCTGGATCCGGCACTGGCGCGAGTGACCCGCTGGCTCAGCGTGGTGGCGTTGCTCAGCGGCGTCGGCTGGTTGCTGCTGATCACCGCCAGCATGGCCAGTTCCCCGCAGGCGGCATTCGACCCGGCGACGCTAGGCCTGGTGCTGAGCAATACCTTTTTCGGTCAGGTATGGCGCTGGCATCTGCTGCTCAATCTGTTGCTCATGGCAGTGCTGTTGACGCCCTGGCGTTCCAGCGTGGCCCTGCGTGTCGGTCTTTCCAGCCTGCTGCTGGCAACCCTGGCCCCGGTCGGTCATGGCGCCATGCTCGATGGCCTGCAAGGCCAACTGTTAATCCTCAACCAGATTGTTCACCTGACGTGCGTCGGCGCCTGGCTCGGTGGGTTGATGTTGCTGGTGATGATCCTGCGCCAACCGGACGATCATCCCTTGAGCGCGATACTGCAACGCTTCAGCGGGATCGGTTACGCGTTGGTGGCGGGGTTGGTGATGACCGGCCTGATCAACGTGCGCGTACTGACCGGCGTGTTCTGGCCGACGCCGTTGCTGTCCGGGTTTGCGCTGATTCTGTTGATCAAGGTTGTGCTGGTGATCGCGATGCTCGGGTTGGCGCTGTTCAATCGGCTGCGGATCGAGGATTGCCAACAGCGCCCGGGCCTGCTGCGTGCCAGCGTTGTGCTGGAATGGTTACTGGGGATCGGCGCGGTGGCGGCGGTTTCACTGCTGGGCACCCTGCCCCCGATGACCATTGCCTGAAACACACCTCCCACAGGTTTTTGCGGTGGTCATGGATTATTGGGATCACCCGCGGCAGCAGTATCAATACTCACCACCACCGACATCCCCGGCCGCAGCCGTTCGCTCTGTTCCTGATCGGCATCGACGCTGATCCGCACCGGCACTCGCTGGGCAATCTTGACGAAGTTGCCAGTGGCATTGTCAGCCTGCAGCAGACTGAACTCGGAGCCTGTGGCCGGTGAAATCCGTTGCACCCGCCCGTGGAATTTCTGGTGGTTCAGCGCATCGACGGTGAAGCTCACCGGCTGGCCGACCCGCACGTTGTCCATCTGGGTTTCCTTCATGTTGGCGATCACCCACAACTGGTTCGGCACCAACGCCATCAACTGCGCCCCGGAGTTGACGTAGGCGCCGAGGCGCACGCCGATCTGCCCGAGTTGACCGTCGCGCGGCGCCACCACGCGGGTGTTCGACAGGTCGATGCGCGCCAGTTGCACCGCCGCTTCAGCACTGGCTACCGCCGCTTCCAGCGAGCCGCGATTGACGATCACCGTTTGCAGATCCTGGCGGGCGATGTCCAGATTGGCCTGGGCTTGCGCCACGGCGGCAACGGTCTGGGCGTTGGCGGCCAGGGTCACGTCCAGCTCGCGTTTCGACACCGAGCCATCACCGACCAGCTCTTTGTTGCGGCGCAAATCCGCTTCACTTTTGCGCAACTGTGCCTGGGCGTCGGCGACGGCGGCCTGACGCAATTTGATGGTCGCTTCGGCGCTGTTGCGTTGCTGCACCACGTTGGCCAGCGCGGCTTTCTGCACCGCCAGTTGTGCCAGGGATTGATCGAGACGCTGCTTGTAGATGCGGTCGTCGAGGCGCACCAGTAAATCCCCGGCCTTCACAAACTGGAAATCCTGCACCGGCACTTCGTACACGTAACCGCTGAGTTGCGGGCCGATGATCGTCACCTGCCCGCGCACCAGGGCGTTTTCCGTGGTCTCGACCGCGCTGCTGAACGGTGGCAGTTGCCAGGCGTACAACACGATCAGTACACCGACGAGAGCAATCGCCGCAAAGCCCAGGGACGAGATGATCCGCACCCCCAGCGAGCGCGGTTCAGAGCCCGGCGAGGATGGCGGCGTCACGCCTTCGGGGGTGGCGGCAATAGTGTTGGTGGTCGTGGTGGTCGGTTCGGTCATGAAGAAGTGGCACCGCTGGATTGTTTGGTTGGAGTGGCAGGCGCCGGGGCAACGGCTTGGGTAGTGCTCATCAGCCACAGGGCACGAATGGAAATCCAGATCATGGTCAGCACCGCGATCACGGCAATCAGCATGAACACATCGTTATAGGCCAGGACATTAGCCTCGCGAGTGGCGGCAGCGGCCAGGCTACGGATGCCCTGCAGGTTGCGCAGGCTCGGGTCGGCAATTATCGAGCCGACCGCGTTGCCGCCGCTCTGGACCCGCGCCGCCACACGCGGGTCGAGCAACGTCAGCTGCTCGACGATGTGACTGGAATGAAACTTCTCGCGCGCGATCTGGAACGTCCCCAGCAGTGCCGCGCCGATCAAGCCGCCGAGGTTCTGGCAGATACCGAACAGCACCGAGAAACTCACCAGGTTGCGCGGGCTGGACAGCACGTTACGCATGCCGAAGACCATGGTCGGCCCGAGGAAGAACGTCCCGCCGAAGGCCAGCAGAAACTGACTGAAATACAGGTTTTCCGGGCGGGTCAGGTTGTTCGAATAACTGTCCATCACCGAACCGACCGCCATCAGCGCCAGGGAGATGTTCAGCGGCATGATCAGGTGCTTGGGGTCGATGGTCAGGGCGCTGGTGACCAGGCCAGCGATACTGCCGATCAACATCACCACATACAGGCTGTGCAGCTGTTGACTGCTCATGTTCAGCGTCTGCATGAACCCCACCGCACCGGTGGACTGTTCCGACGTCACCATGCGAATCAGGATCACCGCCAGGGCCAGGCGAATCATCGCCCCGCTGCCGAGCCAACGGGTCATCAGCATCGGGTTGCTGCGATTGTGCTCGATGGCCAGGCCCGCGAGGATCAACACGATCGAAGCCGCCGACGCCACGCCGATCCACTGCGCCTCGAGCCACCAGTCGATCCGCCCCAAAGACAACACCGCGCAGAGCAAGGCCACGCCACTGGCGAGGATGGCGAAGGTCAGGAAGTCGAGTTTTTCGAAGGTCTTGAAACGGTCACCCGGCGGCAGTTTCAGCAGAAACACGCAGCCCAGGGACAACAGCGCCATGCCCAGTTCGAACAGGTACAGCCCGCGCCATTCGGCGATCTGCAGCAGGTCTTCGGAAAACAACCGCGCCATGGGCAAAGCCAATTGCGAGGTGCCGAGGCCCAATACCAGCGCCTTCATCCGCCATTTCGCCGGGAAGGCCTGGATCATGTAATACAGGCCCAACGAACTCAGCGCCGCGCCGACCATGCCGTGGGCCGCGCGCACGGCAATCGCCGAACTCAGGTCGTTGACGAACAAATGGCCGAAGGTCACCAGCGCATAAAGCATCAGGAACACTTCGGTGAACGCCCGCAGGCCGAACTGCTGACGAAACTTCACCAGCAGCAGGTTCATCGACACATTGGTCATCACGTAAGCCGCCGGCAGCCAGGCCATCTCGGCCGTGGTCGCCCCCAGCGCGCCTTGCAGGTAAGGCAGGTTGGCGACCACCAGCGAGTTGCCGAGACCACCGGTCAATGCCACCAACACCCCCACCAGCGCGTAGGCCAGCCGCCTGGGGTTGGAGTGCAACGGCGTCGAGGGCGATCCGGGCAGGCTGGGCCGCTCGTGGGGCTGCCAGTCGCGCGGGGTGTAGTGATCCATTCGATGGCCTGGGTTCAAGGAGTGTTGTCAGTTTGCCGGAAAATCACGGGGGAAACACACCCACGCTGGACTGTGTGTTCGGCGGGATTCGTAAATTCTGTTTAAAAGTCTTCTCGCCCGTAGCGGATTTTTCCGGGGCAATCCAAATGACACCCTCACGGCACTGTTCAACTCAAAAGGTGCCCCCTATGACCACTGCCCGTTGGCAACGCTCCCCCCGCCTGCTGAAAAATCTGCTGGCCGCCGCCCTGCTGCTGCCGTCCCTCGCGTTCGCTCAGGAACGCCCGTGGCCGGATGGCTCGCAACTGGTGATTTCGTTCTCCATGCAATTCGAAACCGGCGGCCAGCCCGACGGTGCCGAAAGTCCGTTCTCCGGCACTCCGCTGCCCAAGGGTTATCCGGACTTGCCGGCACAGACCTGGTTCGACTACGGCTACAAGGAAGGCCTGTGGCGGATGCTCGACTTGTGGGACCGCAACGGCATCAAGGTCACCTCCCATGTGGTGGGCGAAGCGGCGTTGAAACACCCTGAACTGGTGCGGGCGATCGCCGACCGTGGCCATGAAGTCGCCGCCCATGGCATGCGCTGGGCCGACTCTTACAACATGAGCTACGAGCAAGAGAAGGCCTTCATCGGCGACGGCGTCGAGGCGGTACAGAAACTCACCGGCCAGCGCTCGGTGGGCTACAACGCCAATTGGCTGCGACGCAGCCCCAATACCCTGAAAGTGCTGCAGGACCTGAACTTCACCTATCACATCGACGACGTCAGCCGCGACGAGCCGTTTGTGACACTGGTCCGTGGCAATAAATTCGCCGTGGTGCCTTACACCCTGCGCAACAACGACATCGTGCTGATCGAAGGCCGGCACTTCTCGGCGCAGCAGTTCTACCGGCAACTGGTGCTGGAATTCGACCGCCTGTACGCCGAAGGCGCCAGCCAGCGGCGGATGATGTCGGTGAGTCTGCATGACCGCATCGGCGGCACCCCGGCGATGGTCGAGGCGGTGGAGCGCTTCATCCGCTACGCCAAGTCCCATCCGAAGGTCAGCTTCATGCGCAAGGATCAGATCGCACAGATCGTGCTGACCGAAAAGAACCCGCTGATCGATAACACCGAGGCGGCGTACAACCACTGAGCCAAATCACCGCCAAAACCGGAATGAAAAGATCGCAGACTGCGATCTTTTCATCGGCTCGCTACGCCAACAACTGACTCAACACCGCACGCAACTTGCCGGGCTTCACCGGTTTGTTCAGCAGCGGCGCGTCGAGTCGCTGCAACGAACGCCGACACTGGTCGGTGCGGTCGGCGGTGATGATCACCGCCGGTATCGTCCGGCTGAAATGCTCGCGCAGATGCCGGACCACTTCACAGCCCACCACCCCGTGATCGAGGTGGTAATCCGCCAGAATCAGTTCCGGCGCCTGCCCCTGCAAAGCCACCAGCGCGGTGGCCTCATCGGTGGCGGTGACCACCTCGCAGCCCCACTGCCCGAGCAGTGCGCTCATGCTTTCAAGGATGCTGACTTCGTTGTCCAGCACCAGCAGGCGCCGCCCCGGCAGCGGGTTGCCGGTGCTCGGCTGCGGCGCGGCCTGGCTGATCGGCAGTGGAATCTCACGGGAAATCGGCACCTCGATGCTGAACATCGAACCGCGCCCTGGCCGCGAATGCACCTGAATCCGGTAATCGAGGATCTTGGCGATGCGTTCGACAATCGCCAGTCCCAAGCCCACGCCCTTGCGGTCGGCGGCGCGGCCAACGTCCAGTTGGTTGAATTCGAGGAAGATCGAGTCGAGACGATCCGCCGGGATCCCGCGCCCGGTGTCCCAGACTTCGATTCGCAGTACGTCGCCCCGGCGCCGGGCACCCAGCAGGATGCTGCCGTCGTCGGTGTAGCGGCAGGCATTGCTGAGGAAGTTGCGCAGAATCCGCGTCATCAGGCGCAAGTCGGTATGAATCGCGTAATCACCCATGTGCACCCGCAGGTTCAACCCGGTCGCCGCGGCCACCGACTGAAACTCCGAAACCAGTGGCGCGAACAATTCATCGAGGCGGTACAGGGCGATGTCCGGCTTTACCGCGGCCTGATCGAGCCGGGAAATATCCAGCAGATCGGTGAGCAAGTCCTCGGCCCCTTCCAGCGCCTGATGCGTGCGTTCCACCAACACCTGCTCGACGTCGGGCAGCTTGCGCTCGCGCAAGGTCGAGATCAGCAAACGCGCGGCGTTGAGCGGTTGCAGCAGGTCGTGACTGGCGGCGGCGAGGTATTTGTCCTTGCTGCGATTGGCCGCTTCGGCGGCATCACGGGCGTCGCGCAAGGCTTCGGCGATCTGTTTACGCTCGGTGATCTGTTGTTGCAGATTGCGGTTGGCGTCCAGCAACTCATTGGTGCGCGCGGTGACCCGTTGCTCCAGTTGATCATTGAGCTGTTGCAAGCGCTCCTGGGCCTGTTTTCGTTCGGTGATGTCGGCGACGAACCCCTCCACCAGGCCTTCCTGATCCGGTTTGAGCAGCAGGTTCATCAACACGTCGAGGACAGTGCCGTCCTTGCGCCGCAGCTGGGTTTCATAGCCCAGCAGGCTGCGCTCACGCTGGAGGACTTCGCCGATGCTTTCCAGCTCTTGCGCGCCGCCGACGAACAGCGTGCCCGCCAGGTCCGTCAGGGAAAACAGCACCTCCTGCGGGTCCTGATAGCCAAGCATCCGCGCCAGCGCCGGGTTGGCGGCGCGCATGCCTTCCTGCAGGCTGGCCTGGAAGATTCCGTGCACGGCGTTTTCGAACAGCCATTTGTAGCGGTTGCGCTCGGCCTCCAGTTCATCCAGGCGCGCGGCCAGTTCCGGGTAATGACTCTTGCGCGCCGAGTGATTGCCCAGCCCGAGTAACCCGGTCAGCGCCCGTTGCTGTTCGTCAGAGGGCTTCGCCATAGACGACCTCGACGTCGCGCTGACTGGACTCGCGCGGGTTGGTAAGGATGCAGGGGTCATCCATGGCATGTTGCGACAGGAACGGAATGTCCGACGTGCTCACCCCGTGCAGGCCCAGGGTTTCGTGGAAGCCGATGGCGTGTTTGAGGGCGATCAAGTGGTCGACCAGACGTCCGCAGATCTGCCGGTGATTCAGGCCGCGACAATCGATGCCGAAGGTCTCGGCGATCACCTTGAAGCGCTCCGGCGCCGAGCTGTAGTTGAACGCCACCACGTGCTCCACCAGCACCGCGTTGCACAAGCCGTGAGGCAGATCGAGGAATCCACCGAGGCTGTGGGACATGGCGTGCACCGCGCCGAGGATCGCGTTGGAGAACGCCAGCCCGGCCTGCATGCTGCCGAGCATGATTTTTTCCCGCAGGGCAATATCGCCGGGGTTGGCGATCATTTGCACCAGATTGCCGTTGATCAGCCGCATCGCTTCCAGCGCATGCGGGTCGGTGAGCGGCCCGTGACCAGTGGAGACGAAGGCTTCGATCGCATGGACCAACGCGTCGATGCCGGTACAGGCCGACAGGAACGGGTCCATGCTCAAGGTGGTTTCCGGGTCGATCAGCGACACGTCCGGCACCGCGGCCTTGCTGACGATGGAGAATTTCATGCGTTCTTGCTGATTGGAGATAATCACGAACTGCGACACATCGGCCGACGTGCCGGCGGTGGTCGGGATCAGGATCAGCGGCGGGCTGGGCATGCGCAGGGTATCCACGCCCTCGAATTCAAGGATGTTGCGCCCGTGGGCGACGACGATGCCGATGCCCTTGCCGCAGTCCATCGGGCTGCCGCCGCCGACCGCGACGATCACATCGCAGTGATTCTCCCGGTACAGCTCGGCGCCGAGCATCACTTCCTCGATCCGCGGGTTGGGCGAAACGTCGCTGTACACAAAGTAATCGATGCCCTGGGCTTGCAGGCTGGCCTCGACATCGGCGACCCAACCGGCGGCGATCACACCGGGGTCGCTGACCACCAGCACCTTGCGGGCGCCGAAGGTCTTGGCGTAATTGCCGACGTTATGCCGACAGCCGGCACCGAAGATGATTTCAGGTGAAACGAATTTACGCAGTTGACTGAGATTCTGGCTCATTGGAAAGCCTGTTTTTATTGTTTTGAAAGGTAAAGCCAACACTAAAGCATCCGGCTGCGAATGCAATCAGACCAATGGGTAGCAACTACCGGGGGTGGGGGCTTCGCGTTCGCAATTTATCCGCGATAGATCAGCCGCGAAGCCTTTTCATTGCGCAATGTCAGGTGTTCCATGCCCTGCCCCGGCGCGTCGGCTTCGTCCCGGGCCTTGAGGATGACGCTGTGGTGCGGCGACTTGCTGCACACCGGGTCGGCGTTGCTCGCGTCCCCCGTGAGCATGAATGCCTGGCAGCGGCAGCCGCCCAGGTCCTTATGTTTTTCATCGCAGGAACGGCACGGCTCTTTCATCCAGTCATCGCCGCGAAAACGATTGAAGCCGAAGGAGTCGTTCCAGATGTGTTCGACGCTGTGCTCGCGCACATTGGGGAACTGCACCGGCAGCTGACGCGCGCTATGACAAGGCAACGCCGTGCCGTCCGGGGTGATGTCGAGAAACAGGTTGGCCCAGCCATTCATGCAGGTCTTGGGGCGCTCTTCGTAATAGTCCGGGGTAACGAAAATCAGCTTGCACGGGTGGCCCTCGGCCTCAAGCCGCTGGCGATACTCGTTGGTGATGCGCTCGGCGCGCTGTAATTGTTCGCGGGTCGGCAACAGGCCGACGCGGTTGAGTTCGGCCCAGCCGTAGAACTGGCAGGTCGCCAACTCGACGAAATCCGCCTCCAGCTCCAGGCACAGTTCGATGATCTGCGCGATCTGGTCGATGTTGTGCCGATGGGTGACGAAGTTCAGCACCATCGGGTAGCCCTGGGCTTTCACTGCCCGGGCCATGGCCAGTTTCTGGGCGAAGGCCTTGCGTGATCCAGCGAGCATGTTGTTGACCGCTTCGTCGGCGGCCTGAAAGCTGATCTGGATGTGGTCCAGCCCGGCGACCTTGAAGTCGCGGACCTTCTGCTCGGTCAGGCCGATACCCGAGGTGATCAGGTTGGTGTAGTAACCCATGTCCCGCGCGGCCTTGATCAGCTCGGCCAGGTCCTGGCGCACCAACGGCTCGCCACCGGAAAACCCCAGTTGCGCGGCGCCCATCTCCCGGGCCTCGCGGAACACCCGGATCCACTCTTCCGTGCTCAACTCCTCACCCTGTTGGGCGAAATCCAAGGGATTGGAGCAATACGGGCATTGCAGCGGGCAGCGATAGGTCAGCTCCGCCA
>Ga0207655_1001180_pt1 | contig 25378 bp, 18 predicted proteins | sample KBSM44metaG_FD_184398 | JGI IMG/M metagenome (GOLD analysis project Ga0207655, IMG submission 184398) | Miscanthus rhizosphere microbial communities from Kellogg Biological Station, Michigan, USA - KBS M4-4 metaG (SPAdes) (version 2) | ecosystem: Host-associated > Plants > Roots > Rhizosphere >... | reverse complement strand
TCGGCGAGTTGTCGGTGCTTAAGCATCGCTTCGCCCTGGTCGATGACGTCAAAGTCCTCGAACAGCAATTGCTCGCCGCCAAGGACGCGCACGATGAACTGGCCGGTGCGCTGGCCCAGTCGCGGCAGTTCTCTGCCGAAGATCTGGAAGAGCGCCTGCGCGATCTGGAAAAACGCCTGAAATCGGTGAAGCAGCAACTCGATCACGCCGACAACAACAGCTATGCCCGTCTGCGCGAAGAGTTCTCGCAGCAGGACGTCGAGCGCCTGATGCGGCTGTTCAACAGCGCGCTGTTCAGCCTGCCGTTGGGCGCACACGGCATTGCGCTGGATGAGGACGGTGAATGGGTCAAATCCATGGAGCTGATCCTCGATGGCTTCAAAGGCGAGCGCTTCGAAGTGCCGGGCCTGTCCATCGACCTGTCGCACATCGAGCCGCCGGCCCTGCAAGCCTTGGCCGACCGTGCGGCACTGCGCGATCAGAAAGAGCGTCTGGACAAAGAACTCAAGCAACTGAAAACCCAGCAAGCCGTAGCAGCCGACCGTGCGGCCAGCAAGACCCAGACCGAAGCGCTGTACCAGCAAGTGCTGGATGCGCAGAAAGCCCTGGAAGACTTCCGCCGCGCGCAAACCCTGAGCGCCGAAGAAGGCGACAAGCTTGAGCAATTGGCGCAGATGGAAGCCGCCCAGGACGAGTTGAAACGCTCCAGCGATGCCTTCACCGAACGCGTCCAGCAACTGTCGGCCAAGCTGCAACTGGTTGGCCGGCAGATCGGTGACATGGAAGCCAAGCAACGCACCCTCGACGACGCCCTGCGCCGCCGTCAGCTGTTGCCGGCCGACCTGCCGTTCGGCACGCCGTTCATGGACCCGGTCGACGATTCCATGGACAACCTGCTGCCATTGCTCAATGACTATCAGGACAGCTGGCAAGGCCTGCTGCGGGCCGACGGGCAGATCGACGCGCTCTACGCGCAGGTTCGCCTCAAGGGCGTGGCCAAGTTCGACAGCGAAGACGATATGGAACGTCGCCTGCAACTGCTGATCAACGCGTACGCACACCGCACCGATGAAGCCCTGACCCTCGGCAAGGCGCGTCGCGCGGCGGTTACCGACATCGCCCGGACCCTGCGCAACATCCGCAGCGACTACGACAGCCTCGAACATCAACTGGCGCTGTTCAACCGCGAGATCAACAAACGTCAGGTCTCCAACCTGCAGAGTTTCCGTATCGTGCTCGCGCCGAACAAGGAAGCGCTCAAGCACATTGACCAGATCATCCACAGCGCCGGTCAGTACGAAGAAGGCGAAACCCTCTCCGTCTTCGACTTGAGCCAAAGCGCCGAGCAGGACAACAAGAACGAAGAAGCCAAGGAATACCTGGCACGGCTGGTGGCGGCCAACCACAACCAGCTCGGTCTCAAGGATCTGTTCGAACTGGCGTTCGAGATCACCAAGGTCAATGGCCAACCGGTGATCCACACCGACATCGACGGCGCGGCGTCCAACGGCACCACCATGACCATCAAGGCGCTGACCAACATGTACTTGTTGCTGCACTTGATGGACCGCGACCAGGCTGGTCGCGTGCGCCTGCCGTACTACCTCGACGAGGCAGCAGACATCGACGAGAAGAACCAGGCAGCGCTGTTGGAAACCAGCCTGCAACTGGGCTTCGTGCCGATCCTGGCGAGTGTGAAGCCGCAAGTCTGCGCCAGCGTCGCCATCGACCTGGAAGGCGGCAGCGGCCCGAACGGTATCTACATCGACGAGGCGGACTGGAAGTTCATCCGTCGTCACGATGAAGTGAAAGCAACCGTTAACATCCAGGCGGACGAACCGGAGCTGGATGCGGTCTGACGCCTGAATCGAAGCCAATGAAAAGGCCGCGATCCAATATGGATCGCGGCCTTTTTATTTATGGGTACATTCTTGAAACCTTCAGTCAGTTCCAAGGCCCCTTCGCGGACAAGCCCGCAATGAACGATAACGCTGTCTTACGTGATCGGCGCCGGGTTGAACAAGGTGATGTCGTTATGCAGCTTGTGCTGCTCCGCCCACGTCTGTTTCTTGCCGCTGGCCACGTCCAGGTAGTAGTGGAACAACTCCCAGCCGAGGTCTTCGATCGACGCCCGCCCGGTGGCAATCCGCCCGGCATCGATGTCGATCAGGTCCGGCCAGCGCTGCGCCAGTTCTGTGCGAGTCGAGACCTTCACCACTGGCGCCATCGCCAATCCATAAGGCGTACCACGGCCGGTAGTGAACACATGCAGGTTCATCCCCGCCGCCAACTGCAACGTCCCGCAGACAAAATCACTGGCCGGGGTCGCGCAGAAAATCAGCCCTTTGCGCTTGAACCGTTCCCCAGGGCCAAGCACCCCGTTGATCGCACTGCTGCCGGACTTGACGATCGAGCCCAAGGACTTCTCGACAATGTTCGACAACCCGCCCTTCTTGTTCCCCGGCGTGGTGTTGGCGCTGCGATCCGCTTCGCCCTTGGCCAGGTAACGGTCGTACCAGTCCATTTCCCGCACCAGTTCCTGAGCGACTTCTTCAGTTTCCGCCCGGGACGTCAGCAGGTAAATCGCATCGCGCACTTCGGTGACTTCGGAAAACATCACCGTCGCACCGGCCCGCAGTAACAGGTCCGAGGCATAGCCCAGGGCCGGGTTGGCGGTGATCCCGGAGAACGCATCGCTGCCGCCGCACTGCATGCCGAGGATCAGCTCGGACGCAGGCACGGTTTCCCGGCGGCGTTGATCGAGCTTCTTCAAACGGGTTTCGGCCAGCGCCATGATCTGCTCGATCATCTCGGTGAAACCGTGACTGGAATCCTGCAAGCGATACAACCACGGCTCGCTCAAATCCACCGAGCTATCGTTCTCATGCATCACCTGCCCGGCCTGCAATTTCTCGCAGCCCAGGCTGATTACCAGCGCCTCGCCCCCCAGGTTCGGGTTGCGCGCCAGGTTGCGCACGGTGCGGATCGGGATGTACGCGTCGGTGGCGGTGATCGCCACGCCGCAGCCGTAACTGTGGGTCAGCGCCACCACGTCATCGACGTTCGGGTACTTGGGCAGCAACTCGTCCTTGATGCGTTTTACCGCGTGATCCAGCACGCCGGTGACGCACTGCACGGTGGTGGTGATGCCGAGAATGTTGCGCGTGCCGACGGTGCCGTCGGCGTTGCGATAGCCCTCGAAGGTGAAGCCTTCCAGCGGTGCCTGCGCGGCCGGCACTTCGGTGGACAGCGGCAAGCTGTCCAGCGGTGGCGCGGTGGGCATGCGCAGTTGATCTTCCTTGACCCAACTGCCGCGAGGAATCGGCTGCAACGCGTAGCCGATCGTCTGGCCGTATCGAATCACCTGGCCGCCCTCGGGAATGTCCTCGAGGGTGACCTTGTGGCTCTGCGGCACGAAATCCACGGTGACCAGGCCATCGGGGAATTCGGTGCCGGCCGGCACGCCCTGATCGTTGACCACGATCACCACATTGTCCCGCTCGTGCAGGCGGATGTAGCGCGGCGAGTCGGAATGTTCAATCAACTGCATGACGCCGCTCCTCAGGAATGCGCTTCAGATAACTTGTTGTTCGTTTCAGGACCGCTGACTGGCGGCTCTTTGAGTACCACACGTTTGATCGGGCCAACGATCACCAGGTAGCTGAATACCGCGACCAGCGCGTTGCAACCGACGAACACCAGCGCCCATTTGAAGGAGCCGGTGGAGCTGATGATGTAGCCAATGACAATCGGCGTGGTGATCGACGCAATGTTGCCGAACATGTTGAACAGGCCACCACTCAAACCGGCGATCTGTTTCGGCGAGGTATCGGACACTACCGCCCAGCCCAATGCGCCCACGCCTTTGCCGAAGAAGGCCAGGGCCATGAAGCCGACCACCATCCATTCAATATCGACATAGTTGCAAGCCACGATGCTGCTGGAAACCAGCAGACCGGCGATGATCGGCGCCTTGCGGGCGAAGGTCAGCGAGTGGCCCTTGCGCAGCAGATAGTCAGAAATCACTCCGCCGAGCACGCCACCGATAAACCCGCAGATTGCCGGCAACGAGGCAATGAAACCGGCCTTGAGGATGGTCATGCCGCGTTCTTGCACCAGGTACACCGGGAACCAGGTCAGGAAGAAGTAGGTGATGCCGTTGATGCAGTACTGGCCCAGGTACACGCCGAGCATCATGCGGTTGGTCAGCAACTGGCGGATGTAGTCCCACTTCGGACCGTCGACCTTTTTGCCTTTACCTTTGTCCTGGTCCATGTCGACCATGCCGCCGTTGTCGGCGATGTGCTTGAACTCGGCGTCGTTGATCATCGGGTGCTGGCGCGGACTGTGGATAACTTTCAGCCAGATCCCCGAGAAGATGATGCCGATCACGCCCATGACGATGAACACGTGCTGCCAGCCGAAGCTGTAGACGATCCAGCCCATCAGCGGCGCAAACAGTACGGTGGCGAAGTATTGCGCCGAGTTGAAGATCGCCGAGGCGGTGCCGCGTTCTGCGGTCGGGAACCACGCCGCTACGATGCGTGCGTTGCCGGGGAAGGATGGCGCTTCGGCCAGGCCCACCAGAAAGCGCAGCATGAACAGCGCGACGACGGCGGTGGAAAGCCCGAACTCACCGACATAGCCTTGCAGTACGGTGAACAGCGACCAGGTAAAGATGCTCAGGGCATAGACTTTTTTCGAACCGAACCGGTCCAGCAACCAGCCACCGGGAATTTGCCCGGCCACGTAGGCCCAACCGAATGCGGAGAAGATATAACCGAGAGTGACCGCGTCGATGCCGAGGTCTTTTTGCAGGCTGGAGCCGGCGATCGCGATGGTCGCCCGGTCGGCGTAGTTGATCGTGGTCACCAGAAACAGCATGAGCAAAATCAAATAGCGGACGTGAGTCGGCTTGGTCGATTGCATTGTAGATGTACTCCCACTGATTATTTTTATGCGGGTAATAACGATTTATTTGTAGGCGCCGGCTTTTATGGGAGCCGGCGCCTACAGGTATTGCGGCGTATCAGGAACCGATGTAGGCAGTTTTTACGACCGTGTAGAACTCTTGCGCATAGCGACCTTGCTCACGTGAACCATAGGATGAACCTTTACGCCCACCGAACGGAACGTGGTAATCCACACCGGCGGTCGGCAGGTTGACCATCACCATCCCGGCCTGGGAATGGCGCTTGAAGTGGTTGGCGTACTTCAGCGACGTAGTGGCGATACCCGCCGACAGGCCGAACTCGGTGTCGTTGGCCATTTCCAGTGCAGCGTCGTAATCCGCTACGCGAACGATGTTGGCCACCGGGCCGAAGATCTCTTCGCGGCTGATGCGCATCGCAGCTTCGCTGTCGGCAAACAGCGTCGGGGCGAGGAAGTAACCCTCGGTGTCGCACGTCACCAGACCACCGCCGCTGACCAGACGCGCACCTTCGGACTGGCCGATGTCGATGTACTTCAGGTCCTGTTCCAACTGCGCTTGCGAGACCACAGGGCCGATGTCGGTGCCGGACTTCAACGCATGACCGACCTTGATCGACTTCATGCGCTCAGCCATGGCTTCGACGAATTTGTCGTGAATCCCGGCGGTGACGATGAGACGGCTCGACGCGGTGCAACGCTGGCCGGTGGAGTAGAACGCGCTCTGCACCGACAGTTCGACCGCTTGCTTGAGGTCGGCATCGTCGAGAATGATCTGCGGGTTCTTGCCGCCCATCTCCAGCTGCACCTTGGCCTGGCGCGACACGCAATTGACCGCGATCTGCCGGCCCACGCCGACCGAACCGGTGAAGCTGATGCCATCGACTTTCGGGCTGTTGACGAGCGCCTCGCCAACCACTCGACCGCTGCCCATCACCAGGTTGAACACGCCGGCCGGGAAACCGGCGCGGGAGATGATTTCCGCCAGCGCCCAGGCACAGCCCGGCACCAGATCGGCAGGTTTCAGCACCACGCAGTTGCCGTAAGCCAAAGCCGGAGCGATTTTCCACGCCGGGATCGCGATCGGAAAGTTCCATGGCGTGATCAGGCCGACCACGCCCAGCGCTTCGCGAGTGACTTCGACATTGACGCCCGGACGCACCGACGGCACGTAGTCACCGGACAGACGCAGGCATTCACCGGCGAAGAACTTGAAGATGTTGCCGGCGCGGGTCACTTCGCCGATGGCTTCGGGCAGGGTCTTGCCCTCTTCCCGGGCCAGCAACGTGCCGAGCTCTTCGCGACGGGCGAGGATCTCGCTGCCGACTTTATCCAGCGCATCGTGCCGAGCCTGAATACCGGAAGTGGACCACGCCGGGAACGCGGCGCGGGCGGCGTCGATGGCGGCGTGGACCTGCGCCAGATCAGCCTTGGCATAGTCGCCGAGGGTATCGCTCAGCTCGGACGGGTTGATGTTGGCGCAGTAATCACTGCCCGTCACCCATTCACCGTTGATGTAGTTATCAAAACGCTTTGCATCTGCCACAACAAATCTCCTCACGCAAAAAGCCGCTGATCGCTCAGCGGCCCTGGTTTTATCGAGTGTTACTGCGCGCCCTGCTTGTCGATCAGCGCGGCGAGCATTTCGTACTCTTCGCCCGTCAGATCGGTCAGCGGTGCACGCACCGGGCCTGCGTCATAGCCGGCGATTTTTGCCCCGGCCTTGACGATGCTCACCGCGTAACCGGCCTTGCGGTTGCGGATATCCAGGTACGGCAGGAAGAAGTCATCGATGATCTTGCCGACGGTGGCGTGATCTTCGCGAGCGATGGCGTGGTAGAAATCCATCGCGGTTTTCGGGATGAAGTTGAACACCGCCGAGGAATAAACCGGTACGCCCAAAGCCTTGTAGGCCGCGGCGTAGACTTCAGCAGTCGGCAAGCCGCCCAAGTAGCTGAAACGATCGCCGAGACGGCGACGGATCGACACCATCAGCTCGATATCGCCCAGGCCATCCTTGTAGCCGATCAGGTTCGGGCAGCGCTCGGCCAGTCGTTCCAGCAGCGGCGCGGTCAGGCGGCAGACGTTGCGGTTGTAGACCACCACACCGATTTTTACCGATTTGCACACGGCTTCAACGTGCGCGGCAACGCCGTCCTGGCTGGCTTCGGTCAGGTAGTGCGGCAACAGCAACAGGCCTTTGGCGCCCAGGCGCTCGGCTTCCTGAGCGTACTCGATAGCCTGGCGGGTCGAACCACCGACACCGGCGAGGATTGGCACGCTGCTGGCGCAGGTGTCGACCGCAGTCTTGATGATTTCCGAATATTCGCTGGCCGCCAGAGAGAAGAACTCACCGGTACCGCCTGCGGCGAACAATGCCGAGGCGCCGTATGGGGCCAGCCACTCGAGACGCTTGATGTAGCCCGCGCGATGGAAGTCGCCCTGGGCATTGAAGTCGGTGACCGGGAACGACAGCAAGCCGGAAGAGAGGATGGACTTCAGTTCTTGTGGATTCATTATTCGAACACCCTGGTAGCAACGTTGTGTGAGAAAACCGTTCAGCCTTCGCCGAGGTTGTAGGTCATCGTACAACTTAAAATACAACCGTCAACTGCATTTCATCGCTGGGTGGGTATTTTTGTCAGACAACATTGTTGTTTAAAGGGGTGAAAGGGACGCCTTTCAAGCTCAGGAGAGAGATACGTTGTCGGAAGAGTACCCTCGGGAATTTTTCACTCAACGCCCCGGGATCATTGCCTGCGCGCAGTGTTGAACCTTGAAATGCCTGGTCATGATCGGGTTCGGCAGATCACCGATGCGCCCGGTAAAGTGCGACGACTGCCGCGAAGGATCGCGGCAGATCTTTCAAGGAGAGCGATTCAACATGACTTTTGCTATTGCACACCTTCCGCAGTTCCCGGAGCACTCAGCCGATCGGGCAACCATCCAGCTATCGACCCTAAGTGAAGACTTGATCGTCCGCGTGCCGGACCCGAACGATATTCCGCCGAACTGGGATGTCTACCCGATCCTCGGCACAAATACGGAAGAGCCTGACTGGGAGGGCCTCGCAGAGCCTACCGGCGTCTGGGACGACGCCTGCGACGACATGGTAAAACTGACGGGAATTGAACTGCGAATCCCCAAAACAGAACTGGAAAAGTACCTGAACACAGAAGTGCAATTGCGCTACAAACTCGCGGACGAGTCGAGTCTGGAGCCGTGTTCTGAGCCCCTGATACTGTTTATCGAAGCCTGACCCTCATCGTGCCTGATCGTTTACCGGTCAGGCGCTTTTTTGTGTAGAACGATTTCCTGCCACGCACCGTTCAACCTTGCGCCTGCGCCTCTTCATGCGCCTGGCGCAGCCGCTCACGGCTATTGGTCAGGTGCAAGCGCATCGCCGCCCGCGCCGCATCGGAATCCTGCCGGGCAATCGCATCGTAAATCTCTTCGTGTTCACGGCTCAGGCGACTCATGTAGTGCTGCTGGTCGTCATGGGCCAGGCGCGCGGAGTTGAGGCGTGTGCGCGGAATGATGCTGGTGCCAAGGTGGGTCATGATGTCAGTGAAGTAGCGGTTGCCGGTGGCCAGGGCGATTTGCAGGTGGAACTGGAAGTCCGACGCCACGGCATCGCCGGCGTGGGCGGCACTTTCGTTGAGGGCGTCCAGCGCCTCACGCATCGCCGCTAACTGCTCCGGGCTGCGACGTTGCGCGGCAAGGCCGGCGGACTCCACTTCCAGGCTGATGCGCAGTTCCAGAATCGCCAATACATCGCGCAAGGTCACCACGGTCGCCGGGTCGATGCGAAAACCGCTCGGGCTCGGGGTGTCGAGCACGAAGGTGCCGATGCCGTGACGGGTTTCCACTTGTCCTGCGGCCTGCAAACGGGAGATCGCTTCACGCACCACGGTGCGGCTGACGCCATGGGCATTCATGATCGCCGACTCGGTGGGCAACTTGTCGCCACGCTTGAGCTGACCGTCGCGGATCTGCTCGGACAACACCGTGACCAACTCCTGTGCGAGGCTGCGGCGCTTGCGAGGGAGGCGAGGTGCGTCGATCGGGTTTTCCATGGTGAACATCTGTCTCGAAAAAACGGCTGAACCCGCATCATAGCGCATGCGGGTTGTACGATCACCGGTGACCTGTGGGCGCATGGCTTGCCCGCGATGGCCATCACGCGGTTCCGATTAAGGACCGCATTATCGTTCATCGCGGGCAAGCCACGCTCCCACAGGGGTTAGTGGTGTTCAGGCCGTGACGGCCTGGTCCACGAGGTGTCCATTCTCGATGCGCACATGCCGTGGATGGAAACGTTTCAGGCTGCTGCGATGGCCGACGCTGACAATGCTCAGCCCCGGCAATTCATCGATCAACGCCTGATACAACGACGCTTCATCCTCTTCGTCCATCGCCGAGGTGGCTTCGTCCATGTACAGCCATTGCGGCGCATACAGCAGCGCACGGGCGAAGGCCAGACGTTGCTGCTCACCCGGCGAAAGCATGCGCTGCCAGTGATTGGCTTCATCCAGACGTGAAACCAGGTGCGGCAAGCGGCTGGTTTCCAGCACGTGGACGTAGCGCTCGTGCGGGTAGGTGTCGCCCGGTTGTGGATAACTCAACGCCTCACGCAGGCTGCCAATCGGCAGATAGGGTTTTTGCGGCAGGAACAGATAACGCGCCGTCGGCAGGCGAATGCTGCCGTGGCCGGCTGGCCAAAGGTGCCCCATCGCTCGCAGCAAGGTCGACTTGCCGCTGCCGGAACGACCGCTGAGCATGACGCGCTCGCCCTCCTCCACGGTCATGTCGGCGTTGGTCAGCAAGTGACGACCATCCGCCAGGTCGAGGCCAAGGTTATGCACCCGTAGCGCCGAGCCCTGATTCTGCACGTCGATAGCCGGCGCGCGCTCTTCGTTGTCGGTCATGGCCTGACGGAAACTCAGCAGACGATCACAGGTAGCGCGCCACTCGGCAAGGTCCTGGTACGCGCTGATGAACCAGCTGAAGTTCTCCTGCACATTGCCGAACGCGGAGTTGATTTGCATCAGCTCACCAAGTTCGATCTTGCCGGCAAAGTAACGCGGCGCAGCGACCATGAATGGAAAGATGATTGCAATCTGGGCATAGCCGGAGGTGAAGAAAGTCAGGCGCTTGGACACTTTCATGATGTCCCAGAAGTTGTGCCAAACCAGGCCGAAGCGACTGCTCAGACGACGGTTCTCGTTGGGTTCGCCGTTGTACAGCGCAATGCTCTCCGCATTTTCGCGGACCCGCACCATGGAGAAACGCAAGTCGGCTTCGAAACGTTGCTGGTTGTTGTTGAGGCTGATCAAGCGACGACCGATCACATGCGTCAGCCAGCTGCCGACGGCGGCGTAAACCAGTGCGCACCAGAACATGTAGCCGGGGATCGTGAAGCCAAACACTTCGATGCTGCCCGACACGCCCCACAAAATGATCGAAAACGACACCAGGCTGACGATGTTCCGTATCAGCCCAAGGCCCAGGCCCAAGGTGTTGGTGGTGAACTTATTGAGGTCTTCGGAAATCCGCTGGTCCGGGTTATCGGTGTAACCGCCCTGCTCCAGCTGATAGTAATTCTTGCTGCCTAGCCAGCGGGCGAAGTGCTTTTCGGTGAGCCAGGCTCGCCAGCGAATGGTCAGCATCTGAGTCAGATAAAGCCGATACACCGCGCCAAGAATCGCCACGGCGGCGATGCCGCAGAAATACAGAATCAGCTGCCAGAAGGCTGCTTCGTCCTTCTTTTGCAGGGCGTTATAGAAGTCTTTGTACCAACTGTTGATCCACACCGAAATCGCCACGCTGAACAATGACAGCGCAATCACAGCGATCAACAGCGTCCAGGCCTTGCCCTTCTCTTCGCTGCGCCAGTAAGGCGTGGTCATCGCCCACACTTTGCGAAAAAACTGCCCGCGCACAGCATCGTTGACCGCGGAATATTCAGCGTTCTGATTCATGGATAAGGCTCGATAAAGAAAAGAACACACACGAACCGATCATAGATGATCGGCTCGTGTGATCGCGAGAGCTGGCGATAACCGTTCAGCGCTCGTTCAGCGACGGACCGGACGCTTCTGCAGTTTGCGCTGCAGCGTGCGGCGGTGCATGCCCAGGGCACGGGCGGTGGCGGAGATGTTGCCTTCGTGCTCGGTCAGGACGCGCTGGATGTGCTCCCACTGGAGACGGTCCACGGACATCGGGTTTTCCGGCACCAGGCTGTCGAGGTCGGCGTGCTCGGAGAGCAACGCGGCCAGCACGTCATCGGCATCCGCCGGTTTGCACAGGTAATTGCAGGCGCCGCGCTTGATTGCCTCGACGGCAGTGGCAATGCTCGAGTAACCGGTGAGGATCACCACGCGCATGTCCGGGTCGAGTTCGAGCAGCTTGGGCAGCAACACCAGGCCTGAATCGCCGTCCATTTTCAGGTCCAGCGCGGCGTAATCAGGGATATCGGCCTGGGCGATGGTCAGGCCCTCTTCGGCGGAACCTGCGGTGCTGACGCGAAAACCACGGCGGGCCATGGCGCGGGCCATCACGCGGGTGAAGGTTGCATCGTCGTCTACCAGCAGCAAATGCGGCAGTTCTTCGCCTTCAACTTGGATCTCGTCACTCATGTTCGTCTCCTCGGGCGACACGGGGCAGGCGCAGCTCGGTGAGCGTGCCGCCTTCCTCATGACTGTAGAGTTTCACTGAGCCGCCGGCGCGTGTCACGCTGGCCTTGCTCAAAAACAGGCCCAGGCCGAAACCTTTGCCCTTGGTGGTAAAAAACGGTTTGCCGATCTGCTCGGCGATAGCCAGCGGTACACCGGCACCATGGTCGCGAATGCTGATGGTCAAGTCTTCGACGGTCCAGTCCAGGGTCACTTGCAAGCCTTCAGGGCAGGCATCGGCGGCGTTGTTCAGCAGGTTCAACAGCGCTTGAGTCAAATCCGGCGGCGGCGCCATGCGCGGCACCGTGCCCTGGCCCAGACGCTGGAAGCGATAACTGGCCTCAGGACGCATCAGGTGCCAGCGGTTGAGCGCTTCGTCGAGCCAGTCGGTGACATCCTGCATCTCCACCGCCATACGACGGTTGGCCTCGGCGGCGCGCACCAGCTGCTGCAAGGTTTCCTTGCACAACTTGACCTGATCCTGCAAAACCTTCAAATCGTCCTGCAACATCGGGTCGGGGTGATCCTGCTGCATCTCTTTGAGCAACACGCTCATGGTCGCCAGCGGCGTGCCCAGTTCATGGGCGGCACCGGCAGCCTGAGTCGCGACGGCCAGTAATTGCTGATCGCGCAGGCCTTCCTCGCGACGGATCGCACGCAGCTCTTCCTGCCGACGCAGCTCTTCAGCCATGCGTGCAGCAAAGAAGGTGATGACGGCGGCGGCCAAGGCAAAACTCAACCACATGCCGTAGATCTGCAGGTTTTCCCGGGCGATGGGGAAGGTTTCCAGCGGGTAGAACCGCGCCAGCAGCAACGTATATAGCGCCAGGGCGATACCCGACAGAATCACCGAATAGCGCCACGGCAGTGTCACGGCGGCGATGGTCAGCGGCACCAGGTAATAAGAGACGAACGGGTTGGTCGAACCACCGGAGAAATACAACAAGGCGCTGTGGATAAACAGGTCGCAGGCCAGTTGCAGGGCGTATTCAAGCTCGGTAACCGGCCACGAAGTGCGCAGGCGCACGGCGGTGAACACACACAACAGCGTCGAACAGCCCAGGGTCATCGCCAGCGGCACCCACGGCAACGGCAGCAGCTGGAGCCAGTAGGCCAGGCCTACGGAGCCGGCCTGGGCGGCGAGCACCAGAATCCGGATGAAAGTCAGCCGCCAGAGGTTCTGGCGAGTGGCGGAAGTCAATTGTACGGGGGCGAGCATGAGCTCTCCTGATGAGCGCTCCAGGCGGATCGCACGGAGTATAACCAAGCCGCGGGCCTGAGAGGCGAAAGTGCGGCAAACGACCACAGTTGCGGCTCATGGATTTATAAGTGAATGCTTCGCCGATGAGCCCCTGTGGCGAGGGAGCTTGCTCACGTCGGCCTGCGAAGCGGACCCCAACCATTCAACCGGGTGAAACTGGCAAACCACGCATACCGACTTTGCGACTGCTTCGCAGCCGAGCGGGAGCAAGCTCCCTCGCCACAAAAGCCCGGCACCGGTTGAGACTGTATAGAAGTTGTAACTGTGCGAAACGGACCATTGAAGCTAGAGTCTGATGGTTTCACGCAGGTTCGGACCCTAACCCCTGCGCATCGTCCAAGGAGCTTTTCATGCACACATTGCGCCGCAGCGCCGCCCTTCTTGCCCTAAGCGTTGGCACCGCCGCCAGCCTCCCGGCCCTGGCCGTCGACGAGTTGCATTACAACCAGATCTCCCTGCGCGCCGAAGTCAGCCAGGAAGTGGCCCGCGACCTGATGATCGTGACCCTCTACACCGAAGAACAAAACACCGACCCGGCCAAACTCGCCGCCGACGTCAGCACTACCATGAACAAGGCGCTGGCCCAGGCCAAACAGGTCAAGGACATCACCCTGCGCCAAGGCAGCCGCAACAGCTACCCGATCTACGACACCAAAGGCCAGAAAATCACCGGCTGGCGCGAACGCGCCGAACTGCGCCTGGAAAGCTCGGACTTCGCCGCCCTGTCCAAACTCACCGGCGAATTGCTCACCGACCTGAAAATGGGCGGCATGGACTTCGCCATCGCAACGCCAACCCGCAAAGCCAGCGAAGACGCCCTGCTCAAAGAAGCCGTGACCGCCTTCAAGGCCCGCGCCCAACTGGCCACCGACGCCCTGGGCGGCAAGAGCTACAAAATCGTCAACCTGAACCTCAACAGCAACGGCTATCCACAACCGTACATGCGCGGGCCGATGATGATGAAAGCCGCCGGCATGGATTCGGCACCGGTGACGCCAGAAGTTGAAGCCGGCACCAGCCAGGTCAGCATGACAGCGGATGGGGCGATTGAAGTGTTGATGCCTTGATGCGATAACCCGGACACGAAAACGGCAGGGCGGTGTACACGCGAGTAAACAGGCCGCCTCAGCTGCTTTTGATTTTGCATTTGCGAAAGCCCAGGAGCTAAGAGAAACTCCCTGCCTTTCCAGACTCGATAAGGACGCGAGCATTGAAGTTTGAAAGGGATCAGTTTTCCGGCAACCATGGAATTGTCTTCAACGTATCGCGCTTCACCCTGTCAGCCGGTGAACGGGGTAGCCTCAGAACACTGCATTTTGGTGAAGCGAAAGCCGCCCACTATGAAGTGAGCAATCTGGTGGTAGAGCTCTATGACAAAATGCTCGCCAAGGATTTGCCTTGCCAAATGATGGTCGGGATCTCCAAACCCCTGACCCGGCAACAGGGGGATTTACTCAATGCTCAACGAACAAGTATCGCCAACCTCACCAGTGGTGTTTTCGGGGCAGCGGCAGGTAAATTCATGCCCGGTGCGGCCATCCCGGTGGGATGGGCAGTCCGCGAGTTCACGCTGAGCAAATTGCCGACTTATCACGCCGGCGATGTCATCGTCAGCCTGGATGCACAGGTCAGCGGTGGCATAGGCCCTCAGCACTCAGGATCGTCCATGATCATCAAGACTCAAGGCGGGTGAGATCATGAACGAATATGGCCTGTACGCCGTGGCTTATGCAGTATTCCTGCTGTTGTTCTTCTATCTGAAATCCTATGGCCTCAGAAAATGGCTGGGCATCACCCTGTTCGCTCTGGGGTTTTCGAGTATTTTTATGCTGCCGCCTTTCATCGTCGGCTTCGATCTGGGCATCGTTTCAACCAATGCTATCGCCCTCGGGGCTGCGCTGTTTTTTAGTCGGGCCCGGTATACGGCGTGAGCCACGCGCTCATTCAAGCAACGTGAAACGGATTAACTTCACCCACAACGCCCGCCTGACACCGCTTTGCGTAGGAGCTGCCGAAGGCTGCGATCTTTTGACGTTGATTTTTAAGATCAAAAGATCACAGCCTTCGGCAGCTCCTACAGTCCGCCATCAACGCAAAGACCGGCAGACTATGCCCGGATAGAGGGGTCCCCCTCAAAAAACGATATTTCCACCCTCCCCGCCAACAACGCTACCCTCAGGAAAACATCGCCGCAAAGCCCTCGGGGACTCCATGGAAAGAACCACCGTCAAACCACTTCTGCTCGCACTCGCCCTCGCCACAACCGCATCACTCGCACAAGCCGCCCAAGCCGCCACCACCCTGGTCTACTGCTCCGAAGCCAGCCCTGCCGGATTCGACCCCAGCCAATACACCAGCGGCACCGACTTCGATGCCTCGGCCGAAACCGTCTTCAACCGCCTCACCCAATTCAAACGCGGCGGCACCGAAATCGAACCCGGCCTGGCAACAAAATGGGACGTATCCGAGGACGGCCTCACCTACACCTTCCACCTGCGCGACGGCGTGAAATTCCACACCACCGACTACTTCACCCCCACCCGCGACTTCAACGCCGACGACGTGCTGTTCACCTTCCAGCGCCTGCTCGACCCGGACAACGCCTTCCGCAAGGCCTACCCCGCCGAGTCGCCGTACTTCACCGACATGGGCCTGAACACCACGATCAAAAGCATCGACAAGATCGACGACCACACCGTGCGCTTCAGCCTGAACAACGTCGACGCCGCATTCGTGCAAAACCTCGCCATGAGCTTCGCCTCGGTGCAATCCGCCGAATACGCCGCCCAACTGTTAAAGGAAGGCAAAGCCGCCGACCTCAACCAGAAACCCGTCGGCACCGGCCCATTCGTGTTCAAGCGCTACCAAAAGGACTCGCAAATCCGCTACACCGCCAACAAGGCCTACTGGAAACCCGAGGACGTGAAACTCGACAACCTGATTTTCTCGATCACCCCGGACGCCGCCGTGCGCTTGCAAAAACTCAAGGCCGGCGAGTGCCAGGTCAGCGGCTACCCACGTCCGGCAGACATCGAAGTGATGGAGCAAGACCCGAATCTGAGGGTGCTCAAGCAAGCCGGTTTCAACCTCGGCTTCCTTGCCTACAACGTGACCCACCCACCGCTGGACCAGCTCAAGGTGCGTCAGGCGCTGGACATGGCCATCGACAAGCCGGCGATCATCAAGGCTGTCTACCAGAGTGCCGGGCAACTGGCGCAAAACGCCTTGCCACCGGCGCAATGGTCGTATGACCCGAGCATCAAGGACGCCCCGCACGACCCGACCAAAGCCCGCGCGCTACTGAAAGAAGCGGGAGTTGCTCCCGGCACCACAATTAATCTGTGGGCCATGACCGTGCAGCGCGCCTCCAACCCCAATGCGCGGATGTCGGCACAGATGATCCAGCAGGATTGGGAGAAAGTCGGGATCAAGGCCAACATCGTCAGCTATGAATGGGGCGAATACATCAAGCGCGCCAAGAACGGTGAGCATGACGCAATGATCTACGGCTGGACCGGCGACAACGGTGACCCGGACAACTGGCTCGGCGTGCTCTACAGCTGCGCTGCGGTGAAAGGTAGCAACTACGCCAAATGGTGTGACCCGGCCTACGACAAACTGGTGCAGCAAGCCAAGGTGTCCACGGACAAACAACAGCGGGTCAAACTGTACCAACAGGCCCAGCAAATCCTTAAACAACAAGTACCTATCACACCCATTGCCAACTCGACGGTGTTCCAGCCACTGCGCAAGGAAGTCACCGACTTCAAGATCAGTCCGTTTGGCCTCACACCGTTCTATGGCGTGGGTATAAATAAGTAACACCAGGCTCCAACCGGGTGCGTCAACCGCCCCGGTCGCCCCTTATCGGTGCACGACTTGCACCGTAAAAAACCTGCGCAAACGGTCAAATACATCAGTTTTTACACATATGCGACATTAAGGTACGTTCGTGCCACTCTTTAGGACTTGTGGCCATTCCGGATCTTGCATTGGGTACGGCCCCTGCATAAGTATCCGCAGGTCGACTCACGAGGTCGTCCTCTAATCCAAAAATGACAACAAATCATGAGGCCACCATGCTTAAACACGCGGTCATTCCGTTTTTAGTCGGCGCAAGCCTGTTAGCCAGTGCACCTTTCGCCCAAGCGGCGTCTAACCTGGTGTTCTGCTCCGAAGGAAGCCCGGCCGGTTTCGACCCAGGTCAGTACACCACCGGAACCGACTTCGACGCCTCTGCAGAAACCATGTTCAACCGCCTGACCCAGTTCGAGCGCGGCGGCACCGCTGTGATTCCTGGCCTGGCGACCAAGTGGGACATTTCCAGTGACGGCCTGACTTACACTTTCCACCTGCGTGAAGGCGTCAAGTTCCACACCACTCCGTATTTCAAGCCGACGCGTGAGTTCAACGCCGACGACGTGCTGTTCACCTTCAATCGCATGATTAACAAGGATGACCCGTTCCGTAAGGCGTACCCGACCGAATTCCCGTACTTCACCGACATGGGGATGGATACCAACATCACCAAGATCGATAAAGTCGACGACCACACCGTCAAGTTCACCCTCAAAGACGTAGACGCCGCGTTCATTCAGAACATGGCCATGAGCTTCGCCTCGATCCAGTCCGCCGAGTACGCTGCCCAGCTGCTCAAGGAAGGCAAGGCTGCCGACATCAACCAGAAACCGATCGGCACCGGCCCGTTCGTGTTCAAGAGCTACCAGAAAGACTCCAACATCCGCTACACCGGGAACAAGGACTACTGGAAGCCTGATGACGTGAAGATCGACAACCTGATCTTCGCCATCACCACCGACCCGTCGGTACGCATCCAGAAGCTGAAGAAGAACGAGTGCCAGATCACTCTGTTCCCGCGTCCAGCCGACCTGAAGGCGCTCAAAGAAGATAAAACTTTGAAGATGCCTGAGCAGGCTGGTTTCAACCTGGGCTACATCGCCTATAACGTGATGGACAAGGTCAAGGGCAGCAACGAGCCGAACCCGCTGGCCGACCTGCGAGTTCGTCAGGCGCTGGACATGGCCGTCAACAAGCCGCAGATCATCGACTCGGTTTATCAGGGCGCAGGCCAACTGGCCGTCAACGCCATGCCGCCGACCCAATGGTCCTACGACACCACCATCAAGGATGCCAAGTACGATCCTGAGAAAGCCAAGCAGCTGCTCAAGGAAGCCGGCGTCAAGGAAGGCACCGAAATCGTTCTGTGGGCGATGCCGGTACAGCGTCCGTACAACCCGAACGCCAAGCTGATGGCTGAAATGCTGCAGTCCGACTGGAAGAAGATCGGCCTGAACGTGAAGATCACCAGCTACGAATGGGGCGAGTACATCAAGCGCTCCAAAGGCGGCGAGAACCAGGCGATGATCATCGGCTGGAGCGGCGACAATGGTGATCCGGACAACTGGCTCAACGTGCTGTTCGGCTGCGACTCGCTGAGTGGCAACAACTTCTCCAAATGGTGCGACAAGAAATTCGACGGCCTCGTCAAGGAAGCCAAACGCACCACCGATCAGGCCAAGCGCACCGAACTGTACAAACAGGCGCAACACGTCCTCAAAGATGCTGTTCCAATGACACCTATCGCTCACTCGACGGTGTTCCAACCCATGCGCGCCAACGTGCAGGACTTCAAGATCAGCCCATTTGGCTTGAACTCCTTCTACGGCGTCAGCGTCAGCAAATAAGAAAAGGCAGCGGCGACGTTTTCAGTGTCGCCGCTGCTTTTTTCTGCCGAGAAGTTAGGAATTTGCCTACATCCAAATCCGCTGTCTGACGCAGCCAGGGGTTAGGACGAGTTGCCTTTTCCTACGAGTCTTTAGGACTCAGCGCATTTACTGCCAGACCCACGGCACCTACCGTCGGGTTCTGACCAGTGACTGTGTGGGCTATCGGTTTGCTGCCCGTATTGGTTTGAGCTCAATGCCGCCACAACGTCCCCGGACGGGATCGCGGCGCATTGAATAACACTACAAAAAGAGGGAGCGTCATGCGCCATTCCTTGGTTTTATCCGCATTGCTGGGCACCGGCCTGCTGGCCGCCACTTCCATCAGCCAGGCCGCCAATAACAGCCTGGTGTTCTGCTCCGAAGGCAGCCCCGCCGGTTTCGACACCGCGCAGTACACCACTGCGACCGATAACGACGCCGCCGAGCCGCTGTACAACCGTTTGGCAGAGTTTGAAAAAGGCGCCACCAATGTCGTGCCAGGCCTGGCAACCCGCTGGGATATTTCCGAGGACGGACTCAAATACACGTTTCATCTGCGTGAAGGGGTGAAGTTTCACACGACCAAATACTTCACGCCGACTCGCGATTTCAACGCCGACGACGTGCTGTTCACGTTTAATCGCATGCTCGATCCGCAGCACCCGTTCCGTAAGGCTTATCCGACCGAGTTCCCGTATTTCAACGGGATGAGCCTGAACAAGAATATTGCCAAGGTCGAAAAGACCGGGCCGCTGACCGTGGTGATGACGCTCAACAACGTCGACGCCGCGTTCATCCAGAACATCGCCATGAGCTTCGCCGCCATCCTTTCGGCCGAATACGCCGACCAGTTGCTGGCGGCCGGCAAGCCGAGCGAGATCAACCAGAAGCCGATCGGCACCGGGCCGTTCGTGTTCAAGAGCTACCAGAAAGACTCCAACATCCGTTACAGCGGCAACAAACAGTACTGGGACCCGAGCCGGGTCAAGCTCGACAACCTGATTTTTGCCATCAACACCGACGCCTCGGTGCGCGTGCAGAAGCTCAAGGCCAACGAATGCCAGATCACCCTGCACCCGCGCCCCGCCGACGTGACCGCACTGAAGAATGATCCGAAACTGCAGCTGATCGAGAAACCCGGCTTCAACCTCGGCTACATCGCCTACAACGTCCGGCACAAGCCTTTCGACCAGCTCGAAGTGCGCCAGGCGCTGGACATGGCGGTGAACAAGCAAGGCATTCTCAACGCCGTCTATCAAGGTGCCGGTCAACTGGCGGTCAATGCCATGCCACCGACCCAGTGGTCCTATGACGACACCATAAAGGACGCCTCCTACAACCCGGAAAAAGCCAAGGAACTGCTCAAGGCCGCTGGCGTGAAGGAAGGCACCGAAATCACTCTCTGGGCCATGCCGGTCCAGCGTCCGTACAACCCCAACGCCAAACTGATGGCCGAAATGCTCCAGGCGGACTGGGCGAAGATCGGCCTCAAGGTCAAGATCGTCAGCTATGAATGGGGCGAGTACATCAAGCGCACCAAGAACGGCGAGCACGACATCAGCCTGATCGGCTGGACCGGTGACAACGGTGACCCGGACAACTGGCTCGGCACGCTCTACAGCTGCGATGCCATCGGCGGCAACAACTACTCCATGTGGTGTGATCCGGCCTACGACAAGCTGATCAAGCAGGCCAAGGTCGTCACCGATCGCGACCAGCGCACCGTGCTCTACAAACAGGCGCAGCAGTACCTCAAGCAGCAGGTGCCGATCACGCCGGTCGCCCACTCGACGGTCAACCAGCCGTTGAGCGCCAAAGTCGAAGGGTTCAAGGTCAGCCCCTTCGGTCGCAACGTGTTCTCGGGCGTCAGTATCGACCAATAACCAATTAGCCAGAAACGCTGGGGGGCGGATTCCGCCCTCACGCAAGCGTATTGCCGTAATTCGTCAAATCGGCCTGCAGCAAACGTTTGCGAAGCCTGAATGAGTTCTAAACCAAATAGCCGGATCACCAAAAAAGACCGGCATTAAAAAAAGAAAGAAAGGAGCTTCACACATGAAACTGAGCAGCACCGCGTTATTGGCCTTGGCCATCAGCAGCGTGACCGCCACGGCTTACGCAGAGTCCCAGAGCCAGGCGTTCACCCCGGTTACCGTGAATGAGAAAAGTGCTCAGAGTGAAGCCACTGGCTTCGTCGAAGGGCAGTCGATCACCGGTAGCACGCGTAACTGGTATGCCAACGAGCAACTGAAACGTGGCGGCACGTTCAGCTACAAGAAAGACGGTGTATCAACCCCGACTGATCGTCGTATCAACTGGGTTCAGGGCACCATCCTCAAGTACAACTCCGGCTTCACTCAAGGCACCGTAGGTTTCAGCACCGAAGTGGCGGCCTACAACGCCATCGCTCTGGATCGTGATCGCAAGGATCTGGCGTCCAACAACGGCGGCGCACCGGGAACCCGTCCTGGCGCGGGCAACAACCGTACCCTGACCGAAGAAGGTGGCGACGCCGTCGGCCAGTGGAGCAAACTGGGCCTGGCCAACGTCAAGGCCCGTGTCTCCAACACTACCCTGACCGCTGGCCGCATGAACTTCAGCAGCCCGATGGTCGATGTCATCGGTAACCGTGCGCTGCCTTCGAGCTTCGAAGGTGTGGCCATCCACAGCGAAGAGCTGAACAATCTGGCTTTCGACCTGGCCACCTTCGATCGCAACTCTCCGCGTACCGAAGAAAGCCAGCGTAAATTCCGCACCGAATACGCCAACGGCATCGTTGAAACCGATCACATCTACACCGGCGGTATCACCTACACCCCATTCGCCAGCCTGACCACCAGCCTTTGGGCGACCCAGGCCGAAGACATCTGGAACCAGTACTACTTCGGCGCCAGTCATGTGCTGGGCGACAGCCAGGTCCTGAGCCTGACCACCGGCCTGAACTACTACAAAACCCAGGAAGAAGGTAAAGCCCTCATAGGCAAAATCGACAACGACACCTACTCCCTGTCGTTCGGCCTGACCCACCAGGCCCACAGCCTGACCTTCTCCTACCAGGAAGTGAACGGTAACGAGTACTTCGACTACCTGCACGAAACCAACGGCATCTACCTGGCCAACTCCCTGCTGTCGGACTTCAACGGCCCGAACGAGAAGTCCTTCCAGATTGCCTACGGTCTGAACATGGCCGAATACGGCGTGCCAGGTCTGAAGTTCAACATCTACCAGGCACGTGGCTGGGGCATCGACGGTACTCACTACACCGGCAATGAAGGCGTAGCAGGCAAGGGTTACGACGGTATCCAGGCCCAGGATGGCGAAACCCATTACGAATACGGTATCGGTGCGACCTACGCCCTGCAGAGCGGCCCGCTGAAGGCCACCACTGTTCGCGCAACCTACACCGCGCACCGTGCCAGCGAAAACCAGGCGGATGGCAGCATCAACGAGTTCCGTCTCGTGACCACCATCCCGTTCAACATTTTGTAAAACGCACGCCGGCGGCTGACTCATGACGAGTCGGCCGTCCGGTTTTTTCCTGTTCAACCGATTGCAGAGGGTTCTTGATGAAAATGCTTCCCCTACGAGCGGCCATCGCTGCCGCATTGCTGAGTGTCGCTGTTGGCGTCTCGGCCAAACCCTTGGTGGTCTGTACCGAAGCCAGCCCGGAAGGCTTCGATATGGCCCAGTACACGACTGCAGTCACAGCCGACGCAGTGGCCGAAACCATCTTCAATCGCCTGGCGGACTTCAAGCCCGGCACCACTGAAGTGATTCCGGCGCTGGCCGAATCCTGGGACATCAGTGAAGACGGCCTGACCTACACGTTCCACCTGCGCAAAGGCGTCAAGTTTCACACCACCGATTACTTCAAGCCGACCCGCGACATGAACGCCGACGACGTGGTCTGGAGCTTCCAGCGTCAGCTGGACCCGAATCACCCATGGCACAAGCTGTCGAGCGTGGGCTTCCCGTACTTTGAGAGCATGGGCTTCAAGGAACTGCTCAAAAGCGTAGAGAAAGTCGACGACAACACGGTCAAGTTCACCCTGACCCGCCGCGAAGCGCCGTTCCTGGCCGACATCGCCATGGCCTTCTCTTCGATCTACTCCGCCGAGTACGCCGATCAACTGCTCAAGGCCAACAAGACCGGCGACCTGAACAACAAACCGGTCGGCACCGGCCCCTTCATCTTCCAGCGTTACGCCAAGGACGCCCAGGTGCGCTTCAAGGCCAACCCGGACTACTTCCGTGGCAAGCCACCGGCTGATGCGCTGGTCCTGGCGATTGCCACCGACAACAACGTGCGCCTGCAAAAGCTCAAGGCCAACGAGTGCCAGATCGCGCTGTATCCAAAACCGGATGACATCCCGAGCATCAAGAAAGACACCAACCTGAAGGTTGATGAGCTGAACGCGATGACCGTCTCCTATGTCGCCATGAATACCTCCCGCAAGTACATGAGCGACGTGCGGGTGCGCAAAGCCATCGACATCGCGTTCGACAAAGAGGCCTATGTCAACGCGCTGTTCGGCAAGGGCAATGCGACGGTGGCGGTCAACCCGTACCCGGACACCCTGCTGGGCTACAACCATAAACTGACCAATCCGCCTCGCGACCTCGACAAGGCTCGTGCCCTGCTCAAGGAAGCCGGGGTGCCGGAGGGCACCGTGTTCACCCTGTTCACCCGTAACGGCGGCGGCCCGACCAACCCTAATCCGATGCTCGGCGCACAAATGATGCAGGCAGATCTGGCCAAGGTCGGAATCAAGGTCGATATTCGTGTCATGGAATGGGGCGAAATGCTCAAGCGCGCGAAGAACGGCGAGCACGATATGGTGTCCGCCGGTTGGGCAGGCGATAACGGCGACCCGGATAACTTCCTGACGCCTATGCTCAGTTGTGAGGCCGCCAAGAACGGCGAAAACTACGCTCGCTGGTGCAATGAAAAGTTCCAGGCGCTGATCGACGAAGCACGGGCCAAAGTGAACCCGGCTGAACGCACGGCACTCTACGAACAGGCCCAGGACGTTTTCAATCAGGACCAGCCATGGATCAGCATGGCGCACACCCGCATGTTCACTGCAATGCGCACCAACGTAGAGGGTTATCACATTAGCCCCCTCACCACTAACAACTTCGCCACCACCCAGGTGAAGTAGATAAGAAACGCCCGGCATCGCTGACCCCAGCGATGCCGGGCACGCCTAACCGGCTGATGAGGTACCACACAAGATGTTTAGTTTTATTGCCCGCCGATTGGGGTTACTGATCCCCACGTTCTTCGGCATCACCTTGTTGACTTTCGCGTTGATCCGCATGATTCCTGGCGACCCCGTGGAAGTGATGATGGGCGAACGTCGGGTCGACCCCGAAATGCATGCTCAGGCAATGGAACGCCTAGGTCTGAACAAACCGCTGTATGCCCAATACCTGGATTACATTGGCAAACTGGCCCACGGCGATCTCGGCGAATCCCTGCGTACCCGTGAAAGCGTCTGGACCGAGTTCAGCTCTCTATTCCCCGCGACCCTGGAACTGGCCTCGGCCGCCATGTTGTTCGCCGGCATCCTGGGCCTTCTGGCCGGGGTGATCGCGGCACTCAAGCGAGGGTCCCTGTTCGACCATGGGGTAATGGGTGTCTCCCTGGCGGGATACTCGATGCCGATCTTCTGGTGGGGCCTGATCCTGATCATGTTCTTTTCGGTGAGCCTGGGCTGGACCCCGGTATCCGGGCGGATCGACCTGCTCTACGACATCGAGCCACGCACCGGCTTCATGCTCATCGATACGTTGCTGGCCGATGACGTCGGAGCGTTCTTCGATGCCCTGCATCACCTGATCCTGCCAGCCATCGTGCTCGGCACCATCCCGCTGGCGGTGATTGCGCGGATGACCCGTTCGTCGATGCTCGAAGTGCTGCGTGAAGACTACATCCGCACCGCCCGCGCCAAAGGCCTGTCGCCATCGCGCGTGGTATTCGTGCACGGTCTGCGCAATGCGCTGATTCCGGTACTGACGGTGGTCGGCCTGCAAGTCGGCACGCTGCTGGCCGGCGCGGTCCTGACCGAAACCATCTTCTCCTGGCCCGGCATCGGCAAATGGCTGATCGAAGCCATTGGCGCACGGGACTATCCCGTGGTGCAGAACGGCATCCTGTTAATCGCCTGCCTGGTGATTCTGGTCAACTTCGTAGTGGACATCCTCTACGGCTTTGCCAACCCACGCATCCGTCATCAGCGCTGAGATCAATGACCATGACCACTCTCACTACACCGGTAGCAGTCGATCAAAGCCTGCTGTATCCGTCGCCCTACAAAGAATTCTGGCATGCGTTCTCCAGGAACAAAGGCGCTGTCGCCGGCCTGATGTTCATGCTGCTGGTGATTTTCTGCGCGATCTTCGCCCCATGGGTCGCACCGCATAACCCGAGCGAACAGTACCGCGACTTCCTGCTGACCCCGCCCTCCTGGCTGGAAAGCGGGCATATCCAGTTCCTGCTGGGTACCGATGAACTCGGTCGTGACCTGCTGTCGCGTTTGATTCACGGCTCGCGCCTGTCCCTGCTGATCGGCTTGTCATCGGTGGTGATGTCGCTGATTCCAGGCATCCTGATGGGACTGTTCGCCGGGTTCTTCCCGCGCGTGCTCGGCCCGACCATCATGCGTCTGATGGACATCATGCTGGCCCTGCCGTCCCTGCTGCTGGCAGTGGCAATTGTCGCCATCCTCGGCCCTGGCCTGATCAACACCATTATTGCCATCGCCGTGGTTTCGTTGCCGTCCTAT
>Ga0207655_1001179_pt1 | contig 25383 bp, 26 predicted proteins | sample KBSM44metaG_FD_184398 | JGI IMG/M metagenome (GOLD analysis project Ga0207655, IMG submission 184398) | Miscanthus rhizosphere microbial communities from Kellogg Biological Station, Michigan, USA - KBS M4-4 metaG (SPAdes) (version 2) | ecosystem: Host-associated > Plants > Roots > Rhizosphere >... | reverse complement strand
ACCGGGCCAGTTCCGGGCTGATCTCGTGCAGCGGCAGGTTGCAATGAAGGCACAGGCTGAATGGCCGCGCGCTACGCGCCAGGTCGAGGCGTTCGTACAATTCGCGCAGCTGCAGCGACGGTTTCAGGGCATGCACGTAACAGCCGTGGCTGATGATCCGTCGCTTGAGCAGTTCGCGGTCGCGGGTTAGCACGATGCGTCCTTGCTGCGCAGCGATCTCGGCGATCTCGCCATCCTCGAAGCCATTGTCGTAGAGGGTGTCGAAGCCGCTCATGCGCAGCAGGTTGGCCAGCCCGCCCAGGTGCGCATCAGCGACGAAGCGCAGCACCCGCAAAGGTTGCGCCCGAACCTTGAGCTGCGGGCTGATGTCCAGCGCTTCGAACTTGGGATACACCGCCAGCCGGTCACCGTCGAAAATCACCCGTTCGAAGCCCACCGACTCGCCGTTGAGCAGCACCAACTCGACCTCGGTGTGTGGTACCCCGAGCGCCTCGATCATGTGCTTGACCGTCGCCGCTCGCGCGCACTCACAAGTAAAGGACTGCCGCCGCCGTTCGGCCGGCAGGAAATCGTTGAGCTCTTCGTAGAAGCGGAAGGTTGCACTGGTCATGTTGAACAGTATGGCAGGGCTGTAAGGATGAGCGAGTCTAGGCCGGGCTAATCGCCGCGCAAACGACCTATACCGCATGCCAAGCGCGAGATGCTTTCGACGCGCTGCGCCTTAACAAGTAACGCTGCTAGCACAGCGTCTTTTGGTAATAGAGTCGAGTATGTCCTGGTGGGTAATCTGCCAAGCGTCCGAACTCGGAGTACCCAAGTTTTCGATAAAACCCTGGCGCTTGAAAACTGAAGGTCTCTAGCCAAATGCCAATGCAGTTCTTCTTTTGCGCGATCTCTTCGGCCATGCGCATTAACCGCTCCCCGATACCCTGGCCCCGCATCTGTTCAGGAACGCTGACAAGATCGATGAGTAGCCATCGATAGGAGATCTTCCCGTACAGCCCGCCAATGACTTCGTCACTGTCGGGGGCTCGTAGCAGCAGAGCAAATGTTTCATGCGCGTCGTCTCCGCCGTTAGCCAGATTATGGGCCAGCAGCGGGGTCAGAATGGCGAGGCGTTCTGCTTCAGTTACATTTTCTGATAGTTGGATTTGTGCAGGCATGGTGCTCTCCCTGAGCGTTTTGCAACCGGGTCAAAAGGGTACCTCATTCGAGTCAATATTCATTGGCTCGGACGTCGCTCTCAATAAAACCCTGATTATAAGGTGGTCTTTGTAGGCTTATGGGGCATGATGGGCCGTAGTGCTTTCCCTGATGTACAACGCCGATGAGTGCCTATCTTTTGTCAGTGATTCCCCTACTGGTATGTGACGACTCCAACATGGCCCGTAAGCAGGTGCTACGGGCACTGCCGGCGGACTGGCCGGTTTCGGTCACCGAGGCCGGTAATGGTCGCGAGGCCATGGATGCCATACGCCGGGGCTTGGGGCAGGTGGTGTTGCTCGACCTGACCATGCCGGAGATGGATGGTTATCAGGTATTGAGCGCCTTGCGCGCCGAAGGATTGAAGGCGCAAGTCATCGTGATCTCCGGTGACATTCAGGAAGAAGCGGTGCGCCGCGTGCGTGAGATGGGCGCGCTGGCGTTCCTGAAAAAGCCTTTCGACGAAAACGAGTTGCGCCAGACACTCAGTCAGCTGGGGCTACTGACGGAGCCCGGCCAGGCGTCGTTGGGGAGTCGTCCGGCAGCGAACACGGTCATCAGTTTTCACGATGTGTTCCGAGAAACGGTCAACGTTGCCATCGGCCGGGCGGCCGCCCTGATAGCCAAAGTGTTGGGCGTCTTTGTGCAGTTGCCAGTACCTAACGTGAACATCCTCGAAGTCGGCGAGTTGCACATGGCGCTGACCGATGCCAGCAGTTGCAAGGAACTCACGGCCATCTGCCAGGGGTTTATCGGCAGTGGCATCGCCGGCGAAGCCCTGCTGATGTTTCACGACTCGGAAATCGCCGACATAGCGCAATTGATGCAGCGTCAGAGCGCCGATTATTCGGACCTGGAAATGCTGCTAGACCTCTCCAGCGTTCTGATCGGTGCTTGCCTGAGCAGCATTGCCGAACAGATCGATGTGGTGTTTTCTCAAGGCCACCCGCAGATCCTCGGCCAGCACGCGACCATCGATGAGCTGATCCGGGACAACCACAAGCACTGGAAAAAGACCCTGGCAGTGGAAATCAGCTACAGCCTGGAAGGGCATGATATTCGTTTTGACCTGTTGTTGCTGTTCACGGAAGACTCAATCGAGCGATTGACCCACAAACTCGCCTACTTGATGAACTGAGCCATGAACGATCCTATCGATCTGAACGAGTTTCACTGGCTGCTGGCGATTGTCCAGAACATCGACGTCGGTGTCGTAGTGCTCGACCGCGACTATTGCGTGCAAGTCTGGAACACCTTCATGGAGAACCGCTCCGGGGTGCAGCCCAAGGACGCCCAAAATCAGAATTTCTTAAATCTGTTTCCTGAAGTCGACCGTCAATGGTTCAGCCGCAAGGTGGAAAGCGTCGTTACCCTGGGCACGCCAGCGTTCACTATCTGGGAGCAACGTCCGTATCTGGTGCGGTTCAAGAACTACCAGCCGATCACCGGCCAGGAAGAGTTCATGTACCAGAACACCACGCTGTTACCGCTGCGCTCCACCGACGGCAAAATCAACCATATTTGCCTGGTGATCTATGACGTCACCGACGTCGCCACCAACCGGCATCAGCTCCAGGCCGCCAATGCGCAATTGCAGCAACTCTCCAGAACCGATCGGCTGACGGGCTTGTACAACCGCGGCCATTGGGAAGAAAGCCTGAAAGTCGCCTATGCCCGGCACCAGCGTTATGGCAATGCCACCAGCCTGGTGATGCTGGATATCGACCACTTCAAGCGGGTCAACGACACCTATGGTCACCCGGCGGGCGACAAGGTCATCGAGGAAGTCGCCAGGCTGATCCACGAGCATGTGCGCGAAACCGATGTGGCGGGGCGTTATGGCGGTGAAGAGTTCGGCGTGGTGCTTTCGGACACCGACAAGGCCGGTGGACGGGTTTTCGCCGAGCGTCTGCGTAAGGCAGTCGAAGGGCTGGAAGTGCTGTACAACGGCCAGAGCATCCGTTTCACCATCAGTCTGGGGGTGGCGGACCTGAGCCAGCCCTCGATCAACCACGCCGACCTGATCGCCTGGGCGGACCATGCGCTGTTTGTGTCGAAGAAGGCCGGGCGCAATCGGGTGACGGTGTATGAGTAGATAGATCGTAGTGCCTGGTTTTACGACTGCTGCGCAGCCGAACGCATCAATGGAATGTAGCGTAAGTCCTGAGTTTCAAAGCCCTCCGCCGAAACGATACTGCCAGACGATGCCAATCGCATCGTATTCGCTGCCGGTACGGGTATGCGCACTTTCACTCGCAAACAGCTTTAGCGAGTTATTTCGATTCAACGGCAGCGAGAGCGTGCCCCCATAGCGTGTATTTTCCTGAAAGTCGTGGTTCCCGACCCCATCGACTGAGGTACTCCCGCCAGCGGAGTAGGTCCCATCCAGCGAGGCCCAGACACCGTTGCTAAAGGCATAGATAAGATGCACCTGTGTCTGGTAAGTCGGGTTCTGGGAAAATGTACGGTCACCAAGGTACTGGTCATTGTCGGTGTAAAAAGTTGCCGCACCGGATAATTCCAGGGTCACGGCTCCCAGGCGTTTGGAAATCCCAAGTTCGGGCTTGAATGACCAGCGGTTGTTGCCGAGATTTACCAGCTTATTGGAATCGTATTGGCCAAGTGGCGCCGTAATTGCCAGGCTGGCGCCGATAATCACATCCTGTTGATAGCTGGGGAACTCAGCCAGGGACATCGCCGGGGCGCCATATAAGTTGACCGAGAACCGGAATCTTGGATCTATCAACCCAGTAACATTTCGCTCCCTGGGTTCACCCGCGAACAGCGCTGAACCCGTCAATCTGGCTTCAGGCACGACGATATCGAACTTCCCGGAGCGGCCCCAGACGTCCAAAGACCTTGCAAAGGCAAACACGACAGTCTTGATGTTGAGCTTGGCATCCTGGAGTGGGACTGAGGGGTTGGCGGTCACGCTACCCTGGAGATCGCTGTAGCCCATGAGCAGGAAATTGATACCGACCGGCGTATTGGCGTAGGACCTGGGTTCTAGATCCTCTGCGACTGCACAGGGGGCTACTATGATCAGCGAAGCGGATGCGAACCGGGCCAGCCTGACGACGCAGAGTGTGTGTTTCATCCGCATTCGCTCGCTTCCTGTCGTGCAGGGCCGCAATCAACTGTGGATTCAACCGACCGATGTAACAGATTGGCTAGCCACTTTCTTGGCAAATCGCTTACCAAAAGCAATCCACCATTTTTCATAATAGAAGGTGGAGATATGCGCGGTGATAAAAATGGCGGCGAACAACAAAGGGCGTTTCAAATAGAACAACAAAGGGCGTTTCAAATATTTTATGACGGTATCTCCGCTACCCAGCCAAGTGTGTATCAGCATCGGATGAACAACGTAGAGAGCGTACGAAATGGTGGCGATATAAAATAGAATTCGATTATTCAGAAGCAGGGCAACTCGTGTCCGGCTATTAAGTAACGTGCTCCCCACCATGGCTGCGGCAAGATAGGGGCGGAAGTAGTTCATGAAGCCCGCATCGGGATGGCAGGACAAGACAAACAGGAGGAATAAAAATATTTGTGTGATCGCCGTTTGTGTCGGAAGTTTGGCAAGGATGTTGCCCAGTCTATTGTTGTAGATCAGTGCAAGTATGCAGCCGGAAAGTATTTCATCAATGCGGTAATAAGTGTTGATTGCGACATGGACATCATTCATGACTCGGTACATCGTGACGGCGATGCAGAGACAAGGGATTAGCATTACCCACTTGTTTCTCATCAGAACGACCAGTAAAGCGATGGCGAAATAAAACTGGACCTCCATGCACAAACTCCACAGGTGGCCATTGACACTGCCAAGCCACATAGGCGGCCAGTTGGCAACGAACAGGAAGTTTGTGATGTAGAAATCCGGAGTGCTGTTCATGACAGGCAAAGCAATGAGCATGTACAACCAGGCGAGCGGCACAACCCGAAAGATTCGGCGGATTAAAAAATCAACGACGCTGCTGTTGTTGAGCAGAAAGTTTGTTATCAGGAAACCCGATAGCGTAAAAAATATAGCCATTCCCATAACGCCTGCGGCGGCATTAAATTGCCAAGGCTTTGGGCCAAGTGGTAGCAGGTGGCACGCCAAGACAAGCAAGATGCTTATGCCGCGCCATCCATCAAGTACGTTGAATCGAGAGCCCTCTCCGGAAACACTATTCATATTGGCATCCCGCTCTTAGGTCGATAGAGGGCATTCTATAAAGGCAGCGCTGCGACTGAAGACTGTCTGAATTCATATAAAAACCCAGTAGTTACAGCGGTGAACAATTCATGAAATCAGACCATTTAAGCCTGAAGTCTAGGACACCTTTTGCGCTTTACACTTCACGCCATGAAAAAATTCCAGGCGCGAGGAATTCGCTAAATGACCGGGTTTTTGACGTTGCTTGTTTGACGTTGCTTGATGGCATGGCGCTAAGTGAATCGCCCACTTTTGGTAGATACCCCGACCGGCGGCTTTTGGCCGATTGTTGCCTATCGTGACACGCCATGAAAAAATTCCAGGCGCGAGGAATTCGCTAAATGACCGGGTTTTTGACGTTGCTTGTTTGACGTTGCTTGATGGCATGGCGCTAAGTGAATCGCCCACTTTTTGGTAGATACCCTACCGGCGGCTTTTGGCCGATTGTTGCCTATCGTGAAGGATGAACCGTTTGTCAGGCGTACAAGCCATACCCTGCCGCGATCATCAGCGGAGATACCAGCAGCGTTGCCCAGAAGCCGGATTTTGGAACAGCAATGACGCAAATGATCGAGATCATAAGCACATAGAGGCCAACCATTTTAAGTAGCGCGAGATCGCCAACCGCTACGGCGTGAATCGCTGTCTGCCCTGCGAGCATAAAAAGCGGCCCCAGCATGGTAAACCAGAGGGCAGTACGCCGATCTTCGTGCGCTTTGAATTGGTCAACGAAGCCAGAGTCTACAGCGGCGGCGAATGCTGTTTTGAACTTGATAATACCGAACGGAATATGGAGGACACCCAGGGCGAACAGGGTCCATGCGACGATGTTGGACATGTCTTATATGCTCCGTAACGGTGAGGTTGGCTTAGAAGTGGTCACGGCAAATGCGACATTGCTCAGGGAGAAACGCAACATGGGTGACGGCAAGGGCTGCTGCCCGCGAATGAAGCTACCCATTTGCCATCACCGTGTCCACCGTCGACTTTTTGACCGTTCTCTACCAGTCATCACCGGCATCAATCGACTGTGGATTCAACCGGTCGACGCAACAGATTGGCTAAATCGATCAGCCCCTTTTAACCATTGCAATAGGTGGGCGGCACAGTAGAGGCAGCCATGTCCCACGTCAGCATTATCTGGGTGATGGCCGCATCAATGACCCCATGCTGCGTGTTATCCCGAGCAAGGATGGAAACACCCTGCAAGAAACTGTCGAACACCGTAGCCATCGCGGGCGCGTAAATATTGCCCGGCAACTGACCGGCACTGACACCCCGCTCAACACACGCCAAAATCCCCGCGCGAGTGCGGGCGCGAGATTGGGTCAGGGCATCGACCACCCGCGCATTCTCTGGGCTGGGCGCGCTCATCATGCCGAGGGTCACCATGCAGCCCTTGGGATGGCCTTCTTCACACTGCATGCGCGCCGACTGGCGCAGCGCTGTCTCGATGGCCTGGCGTGGCGGCAGGCTCTCGTCCCACAGGCATTCGGTGACCTGGGCGAAGGTCGCCAGGTAACGCTGCACACACTCATCAAACAACGCTTCCTTGGAACCGAACGCCGCGTAAAAACTCGGCGCGGAGATCCCGCCACCGAGTCCGGCTTTCAACTGAGCGAGGGAGGTCGCGTCGTAGCCTTGTTGCCAAAACAGGTGCAAGGCCTGTTCCACGGCGTGGTCGCGGTCGAAGGTGCGGGGGCGGCCCATTTGCGCCATTTAAAGGCTCCTCTGAATAACGAGATAAATACTAGTCGATACATAAGTCGTTGACAACAAGCGCTGGCTGCCCTCAACATTTGTATCGATCAGTATTTAAATCTGAAGTCCTCGCTCAAGGAGTCTCCCGTGACACCCTCAATCACCTTATCGGCAGCACCCGACCGCCTGCCCATCGGCGCGTTGCTTGCTCTGGCCATGACCGGCTTCATCTGCATCGTCACCGAAACCCTGCCCGCTGGCCTGTTACCGCTGATCAGTGAAGGCCTGGCGATTTCCCCCTCCATGGCTGGCCAGATGGTCACCGCTTACGCTCTGGGTTCGGTGCTGGCGGTCATCCCCATGACCATCGCCACCCGCGACTGGCGCCGCCGTAACGTGCTGCTGCTGACCATCGTCGGTTTCTTGCTGTTCAATTCCATCACTGCGCTGTCATCCCATTACGGCGTGACTCTGGTGGCGCGCTTCTTCGCCGGTGTCGCGGCGGGGTTGGCCTGGAGCCTGCTGGCCGGCTACGCACGCCGCATGGTTGCGCCCCATCAACAGGGCAAGGCGCTGGCGCTGGCCATGGTCGGCACACCGATTGCTCTGTCCCTGGGCGTGCCCCTCGGCACCTGGCTCGGCGGCCTCGTGGGTTGGCGCACCACCTTCGGCATCATGTCGGCCCTGACCCTGGTGCTGATCGTCTGGGTACTGGTGAAAGTCCCTGACTACCCACCCCAAGCTGCGCACCAGCGCATGTCGCTGCGCGCCGTGTTGACCACGCCGGGCGTACAACCTGTACTAGCGGTGGTGATCAGCTGGATGCTGGCACACAACATTCTCTACACCTACATCGCACCGTTTGTGGCGTCGGCGGGGCTGGGGGATCAAGTGGATTTGGTGTTGTTGGTGTTTGGTATTGCGGCGTTGGTGGGGATTTGGGTGACTGCCAAATTGGTTGAGCCATTGTTGCGCAAGACTGTGTTGGTGAGCTTGGCAGCGTTTGCGGCGGTTTGCGTGATGTTAGGTTTTTTGGGTAGCGTGCCTGAGGTGATCTACATCGGCGTAGCGGTTTGGGGGTTGAGCTTCGGTGGGGCAGCGACGTTGCTGCAAACGGCACTGGCGGATGCGGCCGGGGAGGGGGCGGATGTGGCGTTGTCGTTGAATGTGGTGGCCTGGAATAGTGCGATTGCGGGGAGTGGTGTGGTGGGTGGGGTGTTGCTGGATAGGTGGGGCGTCGCCTCTTTTCCATGGGCAATGGTGGTGTTGGTGGGCGTGGGGTTTGCAATTGTCTGGAGCGCTCGGGTTCACGGCTTCAAATCGGGCCCGCGTGCGGCTGGCAGGCCTGCGGTTGCGGGGCACTGAACCCCATGAAAAAACGGCTATCTGAGGGGGCGGCCTTAAATCGATGGTAGGTTTTCATCTGGTAAAGCTCCCTTGTAAAACCCAGTCACTTAAGCGATGCGATCTTAGTCTCAGGGTACGGCTTTCTGTTGGTTACGTATGTCCGCCTCTGGCCGATAACAGCCTGTAGCAAAAGACGGCAATCAACCCTTTGTCGCCTCCCCACTGATCACACCTTTTATCGTCTCTACTTCTAGTCAGGCTTGTACCTACAGAGGGGAGCGCGCGATGAGCACCGAACAGGCGGCACCTGAGACGAAAGGCGTTACGGTGACGTTACTGGCAGCCATCGACCTGGGTCCTGAGATCGAGGGTATGGCAGGGCGCCAACTTAGAATGCGCAAGGTGATCATCGAGCCTGGAGGCGTCTTCGGGCCGGTTCACAACCATATAGACAGACCCGGCACCGTCTACATTCTGCAAGGAACGATCACCGACCATCGAAATGGCGTCGCCACGGATTATGGGCCGGGAGTGGGCTGGCCCGAGGACAGGAACACCACACACTGGCTTGAGAACAGAGGCACGATTGCGGCGGTGGAGATCTCGGTCGATATTGTCAGTATCCAGTCCTGACTTCACTTGAACTGAGCAACCAGCCAATCCTTCAAACGCCCACACGCCGGATCCTCTGCCTTCGTCTCATTGATCATCAGATACTGAACCGATTCCCTGAGCGTCAGTTCTTCCGTCACCGGCCGAACCAGGCGCCCCTGCTGCACCAGATGCCTCACCAAATGATCCCAGCCCAAGGCGATGCCTTGATCATCCAGCGCCATTTGCACGAGCAGGCTGTAGTCATTGCTGCTGAAGTAGTGCGGGTTTTCCGAGGCCGGGATCTGTAGATCGTGGGACTGGAAAGCGAACCACACATTCCAGTCGACCTGTTCTGACAGTTGGGAACGTCCATAAGGGTTCAAATCCAGCAGTACGCTGTTGCGCATGCCCTCCAGGGTGTTCAGTTCTGGATGAGTCTCCAGATAACGAGGCGTGCACACGGGATAGACGACTTCATGGAACAAGGGTATTCGAAGATAGCCGGGGCGCAGATCACTGTTCTTGGTGATGAAAATATCCGGATTTATCCCGGGCTCCATCACCAGAAAATGCTGGGTAGTGATGACATTCAGGTCGACATCGGGATGGGCGCTGAAGAAGTCTTTCAGTCGGTGGGACAGCCAGAGCGCCGACAACGCGGGTGAGCAGCAAAGGGTCAGGGTGCGCTTATCGCTTTTTTCCCGGCGGATTCTTTCGGTTGCTTGAAAGATGTTGAGCAGGGACAGCTGTGCAGCATCGAAGAGTGCAGTACCCGACGCTGTCAGCCTGACTTCCCTCCCGGTACGGGTGAACAACTCGGTCCCCAAGTAGAGCTCAAGCTCGCGAATCTGACGGCTGATCGCCGCCTGAGTGACGCACAACGCCTCGGCGGCCCGGGTGAAGTTCCGATACTTGGCGGCGGCCACGAAGGATCTCATGGCCTTGAAGGACGGCATTGAGAGCAGGGCCTGATCAGGCTGGGAGCTTTTAGCCATAACAAAAACTACCTGTATTCTCGAAAAAAAAGTCGGTTCTGCCCATCGGGCTCCGGGTCCACACTCTACCGCACGATGGGCTGCGGACCACGGCCAATCGAACCCGCGCCGCGCACACAAAAACAAGGAGACGACATGCCGTACCAATCAGGAAGGGAAGCGTTCATGCAAGGTGTCCGGGCGCTCATTCCATTGAGTCCCGGTGTCGTTCCTTTCGGTTTGCTGACGGGGGTCATGGCGATCAACATGGGCATGTCGCCCGGCACGACCATGGGCATGACGCTGCTGTTCTACTCCGGGTCCGCTCAGATGGTTGCACTGCAACTGCTCCATACGGGCGTTGTGCCGCTGGCGATTGTGGTGACGGCCCTGGTCATCAACTTGCGCTTCATCATGTACAGCGCCTCATTGGCTCCCCATCTGCACCACTTGCCCCGACGCTGGACGTGGCCGCTGTCCTACATGCTTTCTGACCAGTCCTACGCACTGTGCAGCCTCAAGCTTTCCTCTGGCGAGCTGGGTCAATTCGCACACCATTACTATGCCGGCACCGCCTCTGCCATGTGGCTGTCGTGGCAATTGTCGGTATTGGCGGGCATCTATTTGGGCGCAAGCATCCCCGAGACCTGGTCATTGAGCTTCGCCATACCGCTTTCGTTTCTGGCACTTCTGGTTCCCGGCATCCGTAGCGCGGCGAGCCTGGCCGCCGCCTCGGTCGGCGGGCTGATCGCGGTGTTGGCGATCAATATGCCCTATAACCTTGGGCTGATAACCGCTTCCATTGGCGGTGTCATCGCGGGTCTGTTGATCGAGGGTGTTCGCAAGCGCCCATTGAGCGACGTGCTGACCCTGACGTCGAGAGGGAGACACCATGAGTGATCTAGCCTTGTGGGGGATGTTCCTGGCGGCCGGTTTGGGAACGTTCGCGATGCGCCTTTCTTTTGTCGAACTGTATGGCCGGTTGCGCATCCCGTCAGTGCTGAGCCGGGCCTTGCTTTACGTACCGGCGAGTGTGCTGGCGGCCCTTGTACTGCCCGCCGTGGTGTACCCCAACGGGCAGGGTGAATTCGTGTTGAACAACCCCCAGATACCCGCCGCCATAATTGCAGTCTGGGTCGCCTGGCAGACTCGCAATACGGTCCTGACGCTGGCGGTGGGTATGGGAGGGTTGTGGCTATTCAAGTTTTTCGGTGTGTAATGAATCGATGAGCAGCCGGGACGGCCTCAGCAGCAGGGGGCCATCAGCGAGAAACTGTCTGCCAGGCGCCTGGCCTGCTGAGTCGCGTCCTCACGTGCGCGCAGATCAACGTCTTCCCCCAGGATGGTTTTCTCCACAATCACCGAATGCACATCCGTGACACCAATAAATTTCAGCCAGGCCTCCACGTAGGGCTTCTGGAAGTCGAAGCGCGCCGCCGGTGTGCTCGACTGCGCCGAAAAATCCAGACCACGGGCGTACATCACCACGGCGATTTTATTGTGCAACATGCCTTCCAGACCGCGTTCCGGGTCGACGCTGAACAGAATGTCTTTCTGCGATACCAGGTCGATGAAGTGTTTGAGTTTGTACGGGATGCTGAAATTCCACAGCGGTACGGACATCACCAGTACATCCGCGCGGTGCAGGTGACTGGCCAACTCTTTTAACGTGTTCCAGGCGTCTTGTTGTGCGGCGGTCAACGGCGTGCCATTGAGCCCGGCGTATTTGGCCTCCATGGCCAGATCATCGAATTCCGGCAGGGCCATGTTCCAGAGGTCGAGGGTGATGATTTCGGTGTCCGGGGTGTTTGCGCGACTTCAAGGGAAGCCGAACGATGCTTGCGTGGAGAACACTGAATATGAAGAAGAGTCGTCATGGCACACCTTGAATGATGAGGGAGCAGGGCAGGTGTGAGCATTGCAACATAGCTGTATTTGAAATATAAATCGTAAATTCCTGCTCAATTGATCACGTATAAAACTATGTTCGATGCTCTGCTGCTCAAGACATTTGTCACCGTCGTCGATGAAGACGGCTTCAGCCGTGCCGCCCAGAAGCTGCACTTGACTCAGTCGGCGGTCAGTGGCCATGTGCGGCGACTGGAAGAACAGATTGGTAAACCCCTGTTGACGCGCACCACCCGTTCCCAGCAACTGACGGCCGATGGCGAGCGCCTGGTCTCCTATGCGCGCACGATCCTCGCGCTCAACCGTGATGCCTGGGCAGACCTGACACGCACGCCGTTTCACGGGCGGCTGCGGATCGGGGTGTCCGAAGATTTTGTCGAGTCTCGATTACTGCGCACCGTTCAGGATTTCGCAGCGCAGTACCCCGGGATGGAAATCGAAGTGCAGGTGAACATTCCGGGCACGTTACTGGCGCTGATGAAGCAAGGGCATCTGGAAGTGGTCATCGGTTCGCTGTGCGAAACCAGCGAAACGGGGCTGTTGTTATGGCAAGAACCGCTGGTGTGGGCCTGGTCGGCGCAACCCGTCGCCCGGTTACCCACGCCGTTGCCGCTGGCCCTGTTCCCCGAGCCATGCCCTTATCGCGAGGCCGCGCTGACGAGGCTGGCCCAGGCGGGAATCGCCCAACGCACGGCGATGTTGTGCAGCAGCACCGCCGGGTTGCGGGCGGCGGCCCTGGCAGGCTTCGCAGTAGCGCCCATGCCACTCAGTCAGTTGGGGCAAGGATTGGCGGTTGTTGGGGTAGAGCATGGGTTGCCGGATTTGCCGGATGCGCAATGTCGGCTGTTTACATCGCCTGATGCGGATCAGGTGATTGTGGCTGCGGTGACTCAGGTTATTTTGGAGTACTGCTCGAAGCGGAGGGCTTGATTGTCATTTCAAGGGGCTGCTTGAACGTCTTGGGTACGTGGTCTTTGCCGTCCTGAGGGAAGGTTGGCCGTCTGTTGGATGCTGGTGAACCACTTTGATCATGGACAAAAAAAACGGGCGCTTTGGTGTCGCCCGTTTTCATTTAAGCCATCGCCCTAGCCATGGCCGACCGCACATAGCGGCTTTTTACCGTATGAAAGTCTTCACATTTTATTTCACATACTGACTTGATGAAGAAGCGCTAATTTACTGGCCTCCAGAGGTTTTGCAGGCTCTTAAAACAAAATAATCTTCACATTTTATTTCACATATTTTTGTGAAGTGGCTTCGGTCAATGGGTTCACGAAAGGCTCCGTCAGCCGCGTATACGCACAGACCACAATTGCAGAAAAACGGGCGCCCATTGAGGCGCCCGTTCTTACTTACTCCTTCACCTGCGCTCGTAAGCGTCGACCGATCACGTCCATCAAGTCACAGCCGTCGCGTAACGGAATGACTAACAGCTGAGAAAAGTCTTTCAACACCACCGTGTCGCAACCGAGTTCGGCGCGGTAGGCGATGTTTTCCAGCACCTGCGTGACCGTGCGGATGCGGTAATCGGCCATGGCTTGCAAGACGTCGAGTGGGGCTTGGGTGTCGATGAGCAGGGAGGCCGGGATCAGGTCGATTCCGGTGAGGGGCATGTATCTTTCCATAGGTGAAACTCCGAATCAGATTTATGAGGACTCATCCGATCTGCAGGTCGCCAAACCTGGTCGCTGGGTGGGCGACGCGTGGACTATAGGTTTTATCGCTTTATGGGGGATATGAGTGATTTCCGAGGTTGATGTAGGACCGGTATGGAAAGCAGGCGTGATATTGGAGAGCACTTAGGCTCCCAGCATCGCGGTCGTTCAAGCAGGCAGCTTTCGCCAAAAGTAGTCTTTGGCGAATGGCCGATATCGACTCAATGCGCCATTCGCAGGGCAAAAATAGGCCAATCCATGGCTATCGTAAAGCAAGGCAATTTAGTAACTAGACGCCGAAGCCTACCAAGCTGTTCCCGATCGGGTTGCACTCGTCGTTGCGGGATGGCATTTTGATTCTGCTAGCGCTCGGCGCTCAAAGGGACTTGCCATGAATAACACTTACAATATTTATAAGGTCAAGCATTCCAAGCTCACTCAGCTAAAAGAAAAACTAGCTGCCGTCGGGCTCCATCAGCAGAAAACCCACATCTCGAATGACTATTCGATGACCTTCTATTTCTCCGACAAGGTCAAGGGAAATGACATCTGGTGGTGGGAAACTTACCGCGATTTTTTCAATGATGATGTCGTCAAACCCACCAATACCTTCCATTTCGGGATGCTGTTGAGTCACCACGTCGATAAGCCAGAACAAATCTATGCTGTGAGCCTAGGAAAAGCTCATTTCTATCTTTCCAAGTTAATTCAGTACGATTTCGGCATAGACCTAGCCGTGCGTATGGCGGATGAAAATACGATCTTGCTAAAAAAAAGCCGTTACTTTACGGGCACCAAAAGGCAGGACGTATCCTCTTACCAGCGATTCCAACCCAATGGCTATGAGCCCGGCGAGTCGGTCGACCACCTAAAGCTCAGAGCTTCGGACAGAGAGTTGTGGGGTGATCGTAATATAATTTTTGCAGACTCAATCCAGATGGATATGGATCGAAATCCACTCGACCTTGCCGAAATATTTGATCGTATAGAAGCAGGCCTTAGGGGCGAGGAAGTCATTCGGCTTCCAAAATTGGAAGCCGTTACGGATGAACTACGTGACGAGCTTGACAAACTACTGTTCATATCCCTCAAAAACCGACAGGGCAACGTTCAAGTCGAAGAGTTTCACGTATATGGCGTAGCGATTTGCGTTAGCTTTCACGATTACGACTATCGTCTTTCTGCCAAGAAGCCCGGAGAGGCAGGGACTTACCGCAAAAATATTGGCAACTCTTTGACGGTCGATCATATCAGCGACTTCCTCATTGAACACAACGACATTGACGACATCAATTCCATAAGCGTGCAGTTCAAGAGCGGCGATCATGGCGTGTTTACTCAAGAACTCAAAGAAATACTCGACCTGCCCATTGCCTATGACGGCTACCACTATTTCTTGAGGAGTGGTGATTGGTATAAGTTCAACCAGACATTCATGGATTACCTGAAGCACTCACTTGACATGATCGATACTGTCTTGAAGGAGCCGCTCGATGAAGCAGATTACATACGTTGGCGCGATGAGAAGCAACGTAAAATCGATGCCGAAGAGCATGTCGACGATAAGCTTACTTACCGCGAATCCTACTTCAATAAAAAACAATGCGCTGACCAAGGGTATGTGCTCCTTGATCGACAGCTCACACAACTACAGTCGATGGAGAGAGGTAAGAAGCAGTACCGTGTAGAGGTGGCCGACCTGTTCAAGGATAAGGAGATCATCTCAGTCAAAATATCGGAGACCAGCCAAGAGCTGATCTACAACATAGAGCAGTCACGAGATGCCGTTGAACTCATCAAGCGAGGTGAGATTAAGTTTGATCAAGAGTTCAACGCAGCAGCCCTCTGGTTTGTGTTTGAAGACGAGATCCAGAGGATTACCGAATTCAACTCGATCCAGTTTCTACTAGCCGTCGAGTCTTGGCAAAAATTGGTAAGGAGTTTTGACCTCACGCCGAGAATCTATATCTCCAAACATAATAGGTGAGTAATGTCTTGGCTCATCAGCAACTCACTGAGCGCGCAAAGGGTCACTATGTGGAAAGGCTATGCGGTTTTATGCCGTCGCCATACTCAACCCGCGCTTGGCGCCATTTGCTTTTGCCTAGGTGACTACAAGTTTTGAGCACCTGGCCGAAAGCAGCCGGTCACGAAGTACCGCTTTCGACCCATAGCAGGCACTCAGGCGATGTATCACCTGTGCAGCGAAAAGGTGACAGATCTATTTTTCGGTCACCGGACAGCCATAAAAATGCGCTTGCCTACCTATAGACTAATCGTTATTCGTTAAATTGGAGTATTATTGTGAACTTTAAGGATTCAAAAAATAAATCAATAAGAAAGCGCGTGCTAGGTGCGGCAATAATTGTCCCGGCAATTACCTCCAGTGCAGTATCTTTTCTAAAAATGGTTTATTTTCGCCTCGATGATGGGACTCGTCTAGGAAGTATGATTGCCCGGCCATTCAAAGACCTCACAAGCTGGATATACCAAAATACGCCGTATCTCAATTTTTTCTGGGAAAACTCACCAGTCCCAGATCATTTAAATCTCGCAAACATGCAAAATTTCTATTTCCTAGCTATTTACCTACTGATTTTCATTGGTTTCGCATTTTATGCGTCCGGCGCAAAACTTTCTTCTCGTCTCGCCACAATAAACGAAAAAATTGAGAATCAGCTTATAGAAGAGTCAATCAAAGGCGCAGGAGCCCGTAGCCGAGAAGATATTGAGCGCTCAACTGAAATACCATCAAACAGTATTTTCTCCCAAATTCACCAATTGTATTTGGCACCTGTAGTCACAGGGATAATAGGCGCCGTACTAATAAAAGTAATTGGCGTGTAAATTGCCATAATTGGCTTAATTTGCTAGGAAAAGGGGGGTTATTTTCCAAAGGCGGAAAAATAAATCCGCCCCCTTTTTTGCACTTTTTCGCAGTCACAGTGCTTGGCGAAGTGGAAGTTGAATCGGCACCAAGAGAATTCTAGGAGTACTATGCGTAAAAAATTAGGAACCAACTCATGAAAAAAGTGATTATTAATTCTATGAGTGATGATAAAACATACGTAAAACTAGATATGGCTGGCTATTATCATGAATTTATTAATGGTGTGCCAGACAACTCTCGCGATCGAGATAGTCGCTTTCAGAATGGAGTCGCTCTAATCATTTGGGGTGCATTTTATTTGGAGGCCGCGATAAACGAAACCAGCATCAAAATATTGGAAGACGGCGTTCATGGTATATTAAAGAACGCAGACACGGTGTGGTCTTTTGTTGAGAGAGCAACTACCGAAAGAAAGTTTGAATTTATTCTTGATTCACTTATGGATGATGAAGAGCTAAGAAAGAGGTATAAGAACAGTTTCGCCAAGATCTTCAAGCTTAGAAATCGTTTGGCTCATTATAAAGAGCCGCGACAAGAAACGGTTTTATCGAAAAATAAATCAGAGTCGGCAAATGTTAATAGCAAGCTGGGCGCGGCAAAAACCACCCCTAACATTGTCAGCGATGTAATAAATACATCTGTCTCTGAAAGACGAAAGCAAATACTAGATATTGGATCTTGGATTGAAACAGCGATATACGATTATTACAAGTCTAGTGGCAGAGAGCCAAGTTTGGGTGAGGTTTTTTTATAGCTTCTTTGTCTGGAAAAAGGGGGTGAATTTATTTTCCCAAAACGGCAAAATAAATCAGTCCCTTTTTTTCCTATCAATTCTTGGCTTTAGAGTAAGATCATCTGGATCGGCGGCTGAGTTAAATTCGAACTCCTTATCACCTAAAGTAATGATCGTTTTATACCCTAAATTCATTAACTCGAAGCCTATGTGGAATGGTTTTTCTGAGGAGGACGGCATATAAGAAATGTACACATCAACGTTCTGATAAAAGCATAATTTTACTAGAAAAATCCCGAATTTATCTGGCTCGGTATATTGATAATAAAAGACGGCTGGATTGTCACCATGCTTAGTCTTGTCGGCGAGTTCTAGGCTTGCCTTTTCTTTAATGAAGGCTTTGAATACTTTCGGGTTGGGCACGTTTGTGTGAAGAAATCCTAAGAGTGCCTTGGTGCTGCCTACAAAGCTGGCCTTGAAATGATGTCTGTGTATGCCATAGGCAATATGTGTAAAGCAGTCAATCAGACGTTTGTAATCTGGGGTTCCCCAAAGTAGGTCGATAAACTTGTTTTCGTTGCCCAGCCGAATGAGCCGCTTCTTAAGGAAAACTTTTTCTAATAGCTTGTAAGACGTGCGCTTTAGAGCCCTTTGGATTTTTCCATTGTAATGTTCGTAACCGATGGAGTTGTTTCCGAGAATCCCGGCAATACTTACCATCAGAAACTCATCGTCATCAGACTTTTTACAATTGTGCTCCTCGCAAGAAGGTACTGTGATCAAGTTCAACCTTAAATTAATACCGGCATCCTTTAACTCAGGAAACAGACATTTTGGAGGCACGTGCTCGACAGTGATGCCTGGCTTATCGCACATGTAGCATAATTCAGACATGGGGCTCTCGCTGCTTGTAGCCTCTATGATAAGGCAGTTAATACGTGAATTATAACAGAGCAGATGCCTACCATTCTAAAGTGGCGATTCAATCACATCGACCAAAAGAAGGGCTCCGACCATGCAAAGGTCTGAGCGTCGCGGATCTTAAATTCTAGAACCACAATCAATAAGGAAATCTAACCCCGGGGAGATTTGGAATATCTCTGCGAAATACAAAATCTAAATGAGGTATTTCAACTTCTGCTTTTTTCGAACAGCATTGCCCGAACTTAATTCCACCTTTGCAAGGGCAGTCAGAATCCAACTCGACACGAGAAAACATATCAATTGGAAACTTCCTTGTCGTCCTAATAACATCCCACTCCTCAAAAGCCTCTTCCAAAATAGCCATCAGGTGCTCCAATACGGAAAAATCCAAAGTCTCATCGTTATGAACAACAGAGTATTTTTGGGCCGGCTTGGAAACAATAGATATTTCTTTAAGCTCTATATCATGCGCAACATGAACGCATAATTTCCCGTTGTATATTTTACCTTTCACATGAGAGCATCTAGAACGAGGACGAATTTTATGATCGCAAATACCGCATGAGTAATACCCAACAACCATGCCCGGGCTTGAAAACACACAATAAGGGTAAAGTGATTGCAGGTTTGAAACCTGGTGACTTATGAAATAAATATTTTTATTTAGACAAAACTCTTCACTTGAGTTTCGCAGAACAAACTGACACTTAATTTCGCATCGCTCTAAGTCGTACCATGCCTCTCTGTACTCCCTACGCTTTATTTTGTGAAGCGCCTCTATGTAGATTAGCGTAAGCTGGAGCGCTTCTGATTCTCTCCAGCAATTGTTTGCACGCTCTTCGTCCCCCGCAACAACAGCTTGCTCCTTAACTTTTTCCAGTTCGCTCAAAACCCATTTAATTTCTGGGTTTTTTGTGTGTTCAAGCGTGGTCAGCTCAAACTTCATTTTCGAGTTCCTTGATAGCAGTGAAAACTTTATCTAGTTTTTCAACCTTACCATCAAAGCTAATGGAGACTGTTGAGCCACTTTCTCTTTCGATAATAAGCTTTAAAGATATCCCATCTTCCTTTTGGGCTTTGAGCTTATCATATATATAAGACGATATAAGATTGGTTAATATTGGAAGAATAATGCTAGAAACAAAAAATGTTCCAAGCCAAATATCCGCCCCGTGCAGACTTAACTCTTTATAATCCTCATCTGTAGAATAGATCTCAGCATCGACATCGTTATCATTGAGGTAATCAAGCGTATCTAGACTGCCCGCGTAAAACTCATCTACTGTTCCGTGGGACGGTAAAATAATTAAACTTTTTTCTTTGATAATTTCTGTCAGTGACAGGGATGCCTTACGCACTAACTCTGCTCGCGTCAGTGACTCTTCCTTTACCTCGAAACGGTCTTTCTTTTCCAATATCGACATTTTACAGAACACTCCTTTCCATGATTTAGCAGACCTTAGGTAGATATTATGCGATGTAGAGCAATTTGGTAATGGCCATTGCGCACTACCTGTGGTCGCACGCCGCTCATCGGTAGTCAGTCACCTTATGACATTCAAAATCGCATACGCCTGCTCATCCGGAGATATGTCAGATACACGCTGCGCGGTCGGCAGCTTGGTGATATTTGCGCGCAAGCTTCAGGTTGAACCACCGCTCCTGGCTGAAACCAGACATTACTCACGCTACCCAAATCTGCGAAATCGAATCGAGTGGTGCCCAGTCCCCTAGCGTAGAATTTCCAAAACACGAGCCCACCCCGAGACGGACCCTCAATGCAAACCCCCGCCACCCAACACCCCCTCTGGAAAACCTACCTCCTTTTCCTGGCCCCCATGGTCCTCTCCAACTTCCTCCAATCCATGTCGGGCACCATCAACAGCATTTACATCGGCCAAATGCTCGGCACCCAAGCCCTGGCTGCCGTGTCCGGTATGTTCCCCATCGTCTTCTTCTTCATCGCTCTGGTCATCGGCCTCGGCGCGGGTGCGGGCGTGCTCATCGGCCAAGCCTGGGGCGCGCGTGAGCCGCATCTGGTGAAGACCATCGCGGGCACAACCTTGCTGTTGGGCGCAATGATCGGCCTGACAGCGGCAGTGCTCGGCAGCGTGTTCGCAAGGCCAGCGCTGGAAGGCTTGGGTACACCGGCCGACGTTATCGACGACGCCGTGTCTTACGCCCACGTGATGATGTGGATCATGCCGTCGCTCCTGGTCTACGTGCTGTTCACTCAACTGCTGCGCGGGGTGAGCGATACGGTGTCGCCGCTGATTGCGTTGGTGGTGTCGACGTGTATCGGGTTGGCGCTGACGCCGGCGTTGATTCGGGGTTGGTTCGGGTTGCCGATGATGGGGATTCAGAGTGCGGCGTATGCGGGGTTGGCGGGGAATTTGTCGGCGATGGGGTGGCTGGCGTGGCGGTTGATTCGCAAGGGGCATCCGTTGGCGCCAGATCGGGAGATGTTTGCGGCGATGCGGCTGGACCTGGTGATTCTCGGCAAGGTGTTGCGCATCGGGTTGCCGACCGGGTTGCAGATGGTGGTGTTGTCGGTGTCGGAGTTGGTGATTCTGGCGCTGGTGAATCAGCACGGTTCGCAGGCGACGGCGGCGTATGGCGCGGTGACGCAGATCGTCAATTACGTGCAGTTCCCGGCGCTGTCGATTGCGATCACGGCGTCGATCCTTGGTGCTCAGGCGATCGGGGCAGGGCGGCTTGAGCGCATGGGGCCGATTCTGCGCACGGGGTTGTTGATCAACGTGGTTGCTGGGGTTGTTCCTCACGGATGATTCCACCCGGGCGAAGGCGGAGCATCTGTTGCACATCATGCTGTGGAGTCTGTTGGTGTTCGGCTTCCAGGCGATTGTCGGCGGCATCATGCGCGCCAGCGGCTCGGTGCTGGTGCCGATGGCGATTTCGATTGTTTGCGTGGTCGGGGTGCAGTTGCCGGTGGCGTATGTGCTGGACGGGCACTTCGGTTTGCAGGGTGTGTGGATGGCGTTTCCGGTGGCGTATCTGGGGATGCTGGTGTTGCAGACGGCGTATTACAAAATGGTCTGGCAGCATCAGAAGATTGAGCGGTTGGTGTAGGCGGGCAGGATGCGTGCTGAACATGCCGTTGATTAGGTCGGCGATGGCTTTTGCTTCAGCAGGTCGGCCAGCAGTTCGCAAACCGGTACCGATATTTTGACTCGCGGGCGCCCTTTGTTTTTGGAGGACGCACCCGCTAGACCACTGCGCCAAACAAATGCCCCACCAGCGCCGTAATACCCATGGCCAGAGCTCCCCAGAATGTCACCCGCCAGGCGCCGGTTATGACATTGGCTCCGCCTGTCTTGGCAGCAATGGCGCCCAAAGACCCCAAAAACACCAGCGACATGACCGATATCCAGGTCCCGACGCTGTGCTGCGGCGCGAAAAAAGTCACCGCCAGAGGCAACGCGGCACCCACTACGAAACTGGCGGCGGAGGCCAGGGCGGCCTGCAAGGGCTTGGCGGTGAGGATGGCGCTGATGCCCAGCTCGTCCCGGGCGTGAGAGCCCAATGCGTCATGGGCCATCAATTGATCGGCCACTTGATGCGCCAGTTCCGGTGATACGCCGCGATGCATGTAGATGTTGGCGAGCTCGATGTGTTCGGCTTTCGGGTCGCTCGCCAGTTCTGCCCGTTCGCGGGACAGATCGGCTCGCTCGGTATCGGCCTGGGAGTGCACGGAAATGTACTCGCCTGCGGCCATGGACATGGCGCCGGCCATCAGCCCCGCCATTCCGGTGACCAGCAACGTAGCGTGGCTGGCGTTGGCGGCCGCGACGCCGATCAGCAGACTGGCGGTAGAGACAATCCCATCGTTGGCGCCCAGGACGGCGGCGCGCAGCCAGCCGATACGATCGCTTCGGTGTGCCTCGGTGTGCCTGTGCATGAATTTCATTGTTTAACGGGACTCACTGTCATTAGGCGGTTCAAGTCGGACGGGCTCCGAGTGGTCCGGCAATCGGCGTCAACGGGTTTCAATCTGCGCCTGCAACTGGCCGCCGACAATGGATATTTCTTTGAACTGTTCACCCTCGCGCAGCACGAACAACGCGTTCATCCCGCGTTCCTGAGCCAGGCGTGGGCCCTCGGTTTCGCCCAGAACCATCAGCGCCGTGGCCCAGGCATCGGCGAGCATGCACGAGGCCGCCACCACGGTGACGGCGGCGAGCGGGTTGCACAGCGGTGCGCCGGTGGCCGGGTTCATGGTATGAGCATAGGATTGACCGGCCACGTCGACCCAGTGTCGATAGTCCCCGGAGGTTGCGATTGCGGCATCGCTAAGTTCCATCACTCCCATGACTTCACGCACGCCCCGGTTGGGCTTTTCCAGGGCCACGGCCCAGCACTGGCCGTCAGGTTTGACGCCCAGGGCGCGCATCTCGCCATCGATGCCGACCAGGTAGCGGGTAATGCCCAAACCCTCCAGGCAACGAGCCAGTTCATCAACGCCAAAACCTTTGGCGATGCCACTCAAATCAAGGTTCAGCGGCACGCGCTTGCGCACCTGATTGCGTTGCGGCTCAACCACCAACGCGGCGCTGGCTAACAGCCGGGCGTGCGGCGGCATCGTGCCAATCGCCTGCTCTGTGATCGTCTGCTCCCCGGGACCGAAGCCCCAGGCGTTAACCAGGTCACCGACAGCGATGTCGAAAGCGCCGCCGGATTGCTGACTGACGCGCAATGCAGCAGACAGCACCGTCGCCAGTTCCTTGGGCACGGACACCCATTCGTGCTCGGGGGCGGCGTTGAGGCGGTTGAGGTCCGAGTCGGGTTTCCAGGTGGACATTTGCTGGTCCACCCGGGCCACAGCGCGCGCCAGGTGATGACTAACTTCGTCGGTATCGATCCCGGCCCCGGCATAAAACAGGGCGGTGTAGCGGGTGCCCATGGTTTCGCCGTTCAGGCTATAACGCTGCAACTCAGTAGACGTCTTCACGGTAGCGTCCTTGTGCCTTGAGGGTCAGCACACTCAGGTTGAGAGGCGCCAACACTTCATCGAGGGCTTGCATCACGCCTTTGGCCATTTCGCGGCTGCCACACACCAGCACCTGGGCACCTTTTTCAATCAGTCGGCGCAAGGCCAGGGCATCGCTGATCAGCCGGTCTTGCACGTAGCTGCGGTCCTGTACCTGAGAGAAGGCGGCGCGCAGTGCCGTGAGGCGTCGGTCCGACAAGTATTGGTTGAGCTCCGGTTCATAGAGGAAATCCGAGGCCGGGTTGCGCCCGCCCCAATACAAGTGCATCGGGTGTCGAGCCTTGTTGTTGCGGATAAAACCAGCCAGAGGACCGATACCGGTACCGGCACCGATCAGGATCACCGGGTGCGTGCCCGATGCCGGACGAAATTGCGGGTTGGGCTGGATAAAAGCTTCGATTTGCGCGCCGATGTTCAGGCCATGAAGGAGTTCCGAGCACATGCCACCGCTGTGTTTACGCACACAGATCTCCAGCTCGCCGTCCTGCGAACCGCTGGCCAGCGAGTAGAAACGTGGGATCGGGCTGCCCGGGGGCAGAATCCCGACCAGGTCACCGGCCAGAAAGCCCGGCAGCTCGTTGGGTGCTTTGAAGCGCAGCACATGGGTCGGCGCATTCACCTGTTCGCCATAGGTAATGCGCTCTGTCAGCTGCAATTGATGCGTACGCGGCTGCTGCGGGGTGTGAACCAACGTCAGGTCCTGCCCCAACACTTCGCCCAACGCGAGGCCCCAGCGCGCAAACTCCTGAGAGGATTGGCGGTTGACGGTTTCCAGCTCCAGCAATGGCGAGCCACCGGCCTGCAGCATCGCGTCCTGCACCTGATGGGCGTACTGACAGAATTGCGCAAACTGGCGGTCGCCCAGGCCCAGCACAGCAAAGGGCAGGCCGGGTTTGAGGCCGGTGTTGGCCAGCCGCGCCAGGAACTGCGAAGCCGAGGCCGGCGCATCGCCGTCACCGTGGGTCGCGGTGAGGATGAACACCCGTTGGGCATTGCGGTATTCGCCGCCCCATTCATTCATCGCCGCGCTATGAACCTGATGGCCACTCTGGTGCAAGGCGTCGTGCAAGGTTTTGGCAAAGCCCCAGGTGCTGTTGTTTTCACTGCCCACCAGAATCACGCTGTCGGCGGAGTGGGCAGGGCTGTTGTGGCGGATGTTCGGGCCAGCCTTGCGGCGGCGCCACCACAACAGGATGCCGGTCACGCTCATCAGCGGCACGCAGAGGGCGCAGAGCCCAAGCGGCAGGCCCAGCCACCAGAGGCCTTCGCCGGTGTGCAGCTGCGGCACGCAGAGGGCGCAGAGCCCAAGCGGCAGGCCCAGCCACCAGAGGCCTTCGCCGGTGTGCAGCTGATAGATCCATTCGTAGAGGTTGTGCATCGAGTCGTGGGCTTGATAGGACAACAAGGCACCGCTGGCCTGATCCACGTAGCCGTCGCCCTGGGCCGTGCGCAGGGAAAACACATCGCGCGGGTTGCCGGGGCTTGGGTAGACCAGTTCGCGCAAGTCGTTCAGGTCGGTGGCCTGCAAGGCTTGCAGGTTCGCCACCGGCAAGGCCGGGCCGACGCTGATGTGGGCGGGGAAGGCGGGTTCACGTTGACTGCCGTCGGCGATAAAACCAAAGGTGGTGGCGGACATGTAGAGCCCGCTCAATGCCGACAGCAGCAGCCCGAGCAATGCCAGTCGCCCGACTTCAGCATGCCAGCGCTGGCTGAAGGTGCCCCGCAGTGGCCGCAGCAGGTTGCGCCAGCCACCCAGGCGCCGGGCCAGCAATAGCGCACCGGACACCGACAGCATCAGCATGAACAGCGCGCCGACACCCGAAACTCCATGGCCCGGCGTGCCAAGGAACAGCGATCGGTGCAGGTCTTTCACCCAGCGGGAGAACGCGGAGCTGGATCTGCTCCACGCCCGGAAAGTGGCTGGTAACGCGCCCGGCCAGTTGGCCGACGTTGAGTTGTCCGGCAGGAGTGGACGTGCTGTGCAGGCGTTCCAGCGCCGGGTCGACAGACAGGATCGCGCCGCTGATGGCCAACAACATGACCAACAGGGCGGCGATCAGGCCAGGAAGGGAATGGAACTGACGAAGCATGTTCAGCCTCCAGAGATGGCGGGTGCTACAGATCGTAAGTAAAGGAGTCGACGTAGGCACTGCCGGTCGCCGGCTTGCCTGCGCCCTTGGACGTCAGGGGCACGCTGACATCGGCGCGGGCGTCACGTTTGTCCTCGACGGCGCTGTCGATG
>Ga0207655_1001178_pt1 | contig 25387 bp, 22 predicted proteins | sample KBSM44metaG_FD_184398 | JGI IMG/M metagenome (GOLD analysis project Ga0207655, IMG submission 184398) | Miscanthus rhizosphere microbial communities from Kellogg Biological Station, Michigan, USA - KBS M4-4 metaG (SPAdes) (version 2) | ecosystem: Host-associated > Plants > Roots > Rhizosphere >... | reverse complement strand
CAGTCGGGCGGCTGCGGATTAACTCAGTAGACACGGCTAAGCATGTAGTACCGACAGCGGAGTACTGGCGGACGGGGGTTCAAATCCCCCCGGCTCCACCAAATAATCATCTAAAGACGTCCACGGACGTCTTTTTTTGTGCCTGAAACCCAGTAAATCCGGGGCTTTCAGCGCCATCAGGATCCGTCAGCGTCCATAGACATCCATGCAAACGTGTATTCCAAGTGGTATTCCAAGCTGCCAACTGGTAATTTTTGGAATACACAAACAGCATTGGAATACACCATGTGCGCCCAAGCCACGCGCCTTTCAGACATGAAAGTCAAAGCCGCCAAGCCTAAGGAAAAGGACTACACGCTCACGGATGGAAATGGCCTTCAGATGCGAGTGAGAATCAATGGCTCGAGGCTGTGGAATTTCAACTACATTCATCCCGTGACCAAAAAACGGATCAACATGGGACTAGGTACCTTTCCCGAAGTAAGCCTGGCTCAAGCACGCAAGCGAACCGTTGAGGCGAGGGAGCTCGTCGCTCAGGGGCTGGACCCGAAAGAGCAGCGCGATGCGGAGCGGCAAGCGAAAAAAGCAGCCACAGAACACACTTTCGAAAACGTGACATCAGCGTGGTTTGAGCTCAAAAAAGATTCAGTCACCTCAGCTTATGCCGAAGACATTTGGCGCTCGCTTACGCTGCACATTTTCCCAGACCTTGGCACCACACCGATCTCAGCCGTCACTGCCCCAAAGGTCATCAATTTACTCAGACCCCTTGAAACCAAAGGCAGCCTCGAAACCGTTAAACGGCTGACACAGCGACTCAACGAGATCATGACCTATGGGGTCAATTCGGGACTGATTCATGCAAACCCGCTCAGCGGGATTCGTTCCGTCTTCAAAAAGCCCAAGAAGAAAAACATGGCGGCGCTCCCGCCCGATGAGCTGAAAGAGCTCATGGTTGCAATCGCCAATGCCAGTATAAAAAGGACTACTCGCTGCCTAATCGAATGGCAGCTCAACACCATGACCCGACCAGCAGAGGCAGCTACCACCCGCTGGGCTGACATCGACATCGAGAAGAAGATCTGGACGATTCCAGCTGAGCGCATGAAGAAACGCCGCATACACATCGTGCCGTTAACAGGCCAGGCTCTGGCCCTGCTTGAAGCAATCAAGCCCTACAGCGGACATCGGGAGTACGTGTTCCCTGCGGACCGTAATCCTCGAACCCACTGCAACAGCCAGACCGCCAACATGGCGCTAAAGCGCATGGGCTTTGAAGGGCGCTTAGTAAGCCATGGGATGCGCTCAATGGCTAGCACCATTCTCAACGAGCACGGTTGGGATCCTGAGTTGATTGAGGTAGCGCTCGCCCACGTCGACAAGGACGAGGTTCGCAGCGCCTACAACCGAGCAGATTACATCGAACGCAGGCGCCCGATGATGGCTTGGTGGAGCGAGCACATTCAGGAAGCAGCGAGCGGGAACCTGTCGGTGTCAGCACTCAATCAGAATCATGACCGCAAAGTCGTTTCGATACGGTAACAATGGACAGCTTTCGACTCACAGCAGCCGGTAGAGGCTGCTATAAAACTAGGGGAGACATTAGGAGTCGAAAAGCCTGGTATCGAGCTACTGCCGCTCAGTATGGAAAAACGCCGCCTTCTCTTCACAGGAAAGCGGCGTTTTTGTGGCCTCCAGGCTGGCTGGAGGCTTCGGACAGTCTGAAGCCAAGGCTAAAGTGAGCGGCATCAGTCATCGAAACGGCGTTAATTACAAATCGGACTTCATCCGGCGCTTGACGAAGTGACCATAGATCTCAAACTCAAATTCAATCTTCGGCTTTGACTCGGAATCCTTGGGTCGAGGGGGAGACGAGAGAGACTCTCGGGTTTTATAAGTTTTCCTGTCATTGCGTATAACACGCATCAGAATTTCCTCAGAAACCTCTTGATAGCAGCAGTGGTCAATCTACCACATGACTCTTTTACCTTAGACCATTTACCTGTAGTAGTCTTCTTTTGAGCGACGGACGTGCCAGCTCCGTCGACCTCCAGCAGGTATTCATGGGTTGGCGTGACTTTATGCCAACGACGGACACCATTGAGACTCTCATACACCCAATCGAGCGTGTTGTCGTCTATCTGGGCCAATTCGTTCGCGACATCCAGTGCCGACTGATATCTCTGGGCGCGGTCGACCTTTAGGCACTTTTCCACTATTGATTTCAGGCGCGACGGGATGTGTTCCAGAGACAATCGCCGTGGAAAAGCTTCAGCCAGAATCGCATTTCCGAACTCGTCAAAAGAGCCAAAAGCTGCAATCTGAGAATTGAATTCAGCTTCACCGACAATCAGCCTATAGATTGTTAGCCCTAGCTGATAAATATCATACTGGCTTGTGAACTCGGAGTCTGTGAAATACTCAGGTGCCATATGTTTGGTGTACATCTGAGCAGGGGTCGCCATGTAGTCTAACCCCATTGCTTTAGCGAGCCCAAAATCGGAAACTAAGGCCTCCAACCTATCTGAAAGCAAGATATTATCAGGCTTTATATCAAAATGAATTAAGCCCTTCGAGTGAATATTATGTAGACCAGAGCAAATCTGAATAGAGAACCTAACAACTTCCCTTACGGAAAGGGACTTGTTCTTTGCAAAGTCCTTCAAAGAACCATTTTTATAATAGGGCAGCGCTAGATAAATGTTTTTTTCACACGCACAGGCGTACTGAATTTGAACAACATGCGCATGTGCAGCTTTGTACAGAGATCTAGACTCCGCGAAGAACGCGTCGCTATCCTCAAATTTATCCCGAGCCATTTCCTTTATTACTAACTCGGCATCCAAATATTTATCATGCGCAATGTAAGCCTTGGAGTTTTTACCATCCTGGCCAATCTCCTTCGTGTACTCGAACTCGACTTGCGCACGACTATAAACACCATACATATCAAGCCCCCATTGCGCAGAGAGTTGCTTCGCGTTCAGTTTTAGACAAGTCACCCCAGCCTTCAAAGCCTTCGAAGCTTGCATCACCATCAACCAAAGGTTTGAACTGATTTCGTTCGATTCCAACTCTTGATGCAATACTTGAGATCTGGCCTATGTAGTAATTTTTTACATTACTACTCGCGAATGCTTCTTGGATAACACCCTCAATCTGAACACGCTCAATAGAAACACTCTGCGTCGTGGGTTCAAGAATTCGGATACCCGCCTCGGAAATCTCGTACTCCCGAAGCACATCGAGCAAATTGAGCCGAATATGTTTGAGCTGTTCAGGCACCCCAAGTGATTTAGGAATACATATTTTCCCGATATTCACTACTTCGTCTCGCTCGGAATCAAACACGCAATAAATGACTTCAGTAGGTGACGCTCGCACTCCGATCTTCACAATATTAATTCCCTTCAATTTTCTAGCCGATAGTTTCCGTTTAACGCGTTCCAATATGGGCACGGCGGACAGAGCCCCTTCGTATTTATCAGAAATTTTAGAAACAGACCAGTTCACGTAGTACAAATTGCCCAAAAACCATGAGTAATTCGCTCCCTGAATCACTCTTAGTTTTTTAAGGACAATGATCGGATGCTTTCGTTTGCCTACGAGTTTGACGGTTCGATACAGCTATTCGATTCAAAAAAATCTCAGCCCTACATAACCACCTTGACTACACCACCAAGGAGGTTTACCCATGTCATTGCAGTGTCCTCGCTGTCATTCCCCCAAAGTCGCTTCTTTCCATCACGCCATGAAAGTCGGCGCGGCCATCGGCACCGTGGGTGGTGCTGCGCGCGGTGTCGGTGCTGCGCTGGCTGGAGGCCAAACGGGCGCGCTTATTGGCTCTATCGCCGGCCCTGTCGGTATCACGCTCGGTTCGGTATCGGGGGCCATCCTCGGCGGGTTGGCCGGCGGTGTCGGCGGCTGTGTTCTAGGCGCCCAACTGGGTGAGTCGCTCGATCGCCACGTCCTGGCCCACAACCTCTGCTTGCTATGTGGCCACCGCTTCAACCTCCCGAACTAACCAAGTCAACTTCCCTTTTATTTATTACGTCTGGACTGTGCTGCGCACTGCGTGGCGCTTTATGCCGGCTTGCACCTAAAGGAATTACAAACATGGCTCATCTCGTCGAAACTATTGCCTATGCTGGCGAAACTCCATGGCATGGCCTGGGTAATCAGCTCACTCAGAAGCAACCCATCGAAGTTTGGCAACGCGAAGCCGGTATGGACTGGGAGATCCAGGAAAGTCCGGTTCACTTCAAATCAGAGACCGTCGGCCACCTGGGCGCGATCTATTCCTTCCCCGAGCAGAGGGTGCTCTTCCGCTCGGACACCAAAGCACCGCTGTCGGTGGTTTCCCAGCGCTACCATACGGTGCAGCCGCGAGAAGTGCTGGAGTTCTACCGCGATCTGACCGAGGTCTCCGGCTACGAGCTGGAGACTGCGGGAGTACTCAAGGGCGGTCGCAAGTTCTGGGCGCTGGCGCGTACCGGTCAAGGTGCTGCGCTCAAGGGTAACGATCAGGTCAACGGCTACCTCCTGTTAGCCACGTCCTGCGACGGCACCCTGGCCACCACGGCAACACCCACCACCGTGCGCGTGGTCTGCAACAACACCTTGACCATCGCCCTAGACGGCACCAGCCGTGCGATTAAAGTGCCGCACAACACGCGCTTCGATCCGAAGGCGGTGAAGAAGCAGCTTGGCATTGCCGTCTCGCAATGGGACGACTTTATGTTCCGCATGCGCGCCCTAGCCGAACGCAAAGTGCAGTGGCATGAAGCGCTGGGCTTCTTCATGAATGTGCTCTGCGAAACCAATCCGACCGGCGCACTGCCGGAGGTGTTACCCAACGAGCGCGCCCTGCGCAAGGTACAAGAGCTGTACGAGGGCCGTGGCCGGGGCAGCCAACTGGACTCGGCACGCGGCACGGCCTGGGGCCTGCTCAACGCTGTGACCGAGTACGTCGACCACGAGCGCCGTGCCCGCAGTAACGAGTACCGCATGGACTCAGCCTGGTTCGGCCAGGGCGCACAGATCAAGCAGCGCGCCCTGAATACGGCCCTGCAGCTTGCCGCCTAACCCGCACTCCCCATCTCAACCATATCGCCCGGTCAGCTTCGCGCTGGCTGGGCGTTTTTATGTCCGCAAGGTGAACAGCATGAAAGCAACCTCATTGAACCGCAGCATCAGTAAGCCCCGCCCAGCCCTCCGTCTGATCAGCACCAAGGAATTGCCTCGCGAAGACTGGCTGGCGGTACGCAAGCAAGGCATCGGCAGCTCCGATGCGGCCGCAGCCATTGGACTCAACCCCTATAAATCGCAGCTTGAGCTGTGGCTGGAGAAGACCGGACGCGATACCGGACTGCCGAAAACCGATCCTGATGACGAGGAGAGCCCGATGTACTGGGGCAACGTGCTGGAACCCATCGTAGCCTGGCACTACAGCAAGCGCACCAAGAACAGGGTCCGGCGTGTCAATGCGGTGCTGCAGCACCCGGATCCTGATTTGTCCTGGATGCTGGCCAATATCGACCGGGAGGTGATCGGTACCGACGACGTGCAGATCCTCGAATGCAAAACAGCCGGCATAAACGGGGCACGCTTCTGGAGAGAAGGCGTGCCCGAGTATGTGCAGTTGCAGGTGATGCACCAGCTCGCCGTCACCGGCAAGCAGGCAGCTGATGTGGCGGTTGTGCTCGGAGGGCAGCATCTGGAGATACATCGTATTGAGCGGGATGAGCAGTTGATTGCTCGCCTGATTGAGCTCGAACGGCGTTTCTGGCAGTACGTGGAAATGGATACACCACCACCCGCCGACGGTACAACTTCCGCCGAGATCGCCCTGCGCTGCTTGTTCCCTATGGACTCAGGCGAGACAGTGGATTTCAGCGGCCATGCTGGATTGTCAGCGGCCTACATCGAGCTCAAGGCCGTTCAACAATCGATTGCCGACAAGGGAAAGCGCGAATCCCAGCTCAAGCAAATCCTGCAGCAAGCCATCGGGGATGCCAGCCGCGCCACTTTCTCGGATGGCTACATCAGTTGGCGAAAAGCCAAGGACAGTGTTGGCCTGGACGTTGCCCAGTTGCTCAAGGACAAGCCTCACCTGCAGGCAAAGTACCCGCTACTGAAACCCGGTGCGCGGCGTTTCATAGTCGGCTGAACCAACCTCTTCCATCCCTTCCCTCCCCTTGGCCAGTCCATGCAGTTAGCGCTGTGTGGCTGGTCTTTTTTTCATTCCAGGTGAACCACCATGCTCAAAGGGCTCGCAATCACACCCCCCGTACTCGGACGGATTTCCATCGGCAAGGTCATCGAGAAGAACGGCAAGCGTCTGCCGGAGAAGGATGACCAGTTCACCATCACTTCACAGGTGCAAGGCAAGGATGGCTGGCTGCTGCACCCGCTCAATGAAGAGCTGCGTCAGTACAAGGAAGACAAGCTGCGCAGCATTCCGGTACGCCTGCTGTTCAACGAGCCGGAGCTGAATTTCCGTGCTGACTACACCCTGTTCGACCGGCAGTCCGGACGGCCCGTTTGTGTCGGCAATGGCGAGACCTGCAAACGGGTTACCCAGGACGGCATGCAGTCGCTGCCCTGCCCTTCACCGGATGCCTGCCCGCTGGCCAAAGGCGGTGCCTGCAAGCCCTATGGCCGGCTGAATGTAGTCATTGGTGATGAAGATCCGCTGGGCAGCTTTGTCTTCCGCACCACCGGCTTTAACAGCATCCGCACGTTGGCCGCACGGCTGCATTACTTCAAAGCTATCTCTGGCAATCTCCTGGCCTGCCTGCCGTTGGAGCTGCGCCTGCGTGGCAAGTCGACTCGGCAAAGCCATGGCACGCCGATCTTCTACGTAGATCTGAGCGTGCGCAGTGGCATGGAAATCAATCAAACACTGCAAGCAGCCAATGAGCTCGATGCTCAGCGCCAATCAGCAGGCTTTGATCAAGATGCATTGGATGCAGCAGCGCAGCGCGGCTTTGGCAACGGCGCCTTTGAAGACAGCGAGGAGGATGTCGGAGCCATTATTGAGGAGTTCTTTCCTGCTGAAAGCAGTGAACCGTCTGCATCCACACCAACCCCAGTCACCACAAACAAGGCCAGCTTGGCTGAGAAGCTCGAAGCGCAGCATCAATCACTCAACCACTAACACGGCCTAACAGCCAACGGAGCTGAAGATGAGATTACACAAACTCAAAGCCAGCGAAACGGCGGGCGCGTATGAAGTTGAATCCCCTGTGACCGAAGACGACATTCTGCTGATGGCCAGGCAACTGGCCAATCTGCGTTTACGTCGCGGGCGTGCTCTGACCTCACCCCAAGAGGTTTTCTGCCACCTGCAAACACTTCTCGCCGATTACGAGCATGAGGTCTTTGCTTTACTCATGCTAGACAGCAAACACAAGGTGCTGGGCTTTCACGAACTGTTCAGAGGCACGCTGGATGGTGCCAGCGTTTACCCAAGAGAGGTGGTGAAGATTGCGCTGCAGTGCAACGCCGCCGCAATGATCTTGGTTCACAACCACCCTTCCGGTGACCCCGAGCCCAGTGAGGCAGATCGTGTACTTACCCAAAAGTTAAAGGAGGCCTTGAGTCTTGTGGGGGTACGTACGCTCGACCACATCGTGGTTGGGCGTGACGGTTGCAATTCAATGGCAGAACTTGGTGTTCTCTGAGGAGGATCAAATGAAGCAACTACTACGAACCATTGCGGCAGTATTCGTATTTGCCGGCATCCTTGCGGGCTGCTGTGCAGTGTTGCTGCTGGTGATTCTGATAGTGCGATTTCCGCCACTCATTCTGGTCGTGGTTCTGGCGTGTTGGATTTATCGCAAAGTATGCGATCTGGCACATTCATGAGCAAAAAAGGGTAGCCGAAGCTACCCTTTTTTGCGTGGTTTCCCCTATGGCTGCAAAGCAACATCCAGCTCGCCAGATAGCTCATAGCGGGTCAAAAGCTCTGTGTCTGCTTGGCGCGTGTATTTTGCAGCAAGTCCTGTCAACGTAGAGTTTCCGACCACGTCCGTATGTGGCACTAATAAATAAGACCACGGCTTACCGCCAGTTTTCTTCGCATGGAATTCAGTGGCGATATGCGCCCAAAGGGCTGCAGTTTCTGCTTTACGCAATACCACCGTATCGTTAATTTCATCCGCGCGCTTGGTTTCAATAATCATAATGCGATCTTGCATTTCAACCACAAAATCCGGCTGGTAAGGCAAGCCATCTGAATCATACAGTTTGAATTGGTTGGGGCCGGGTTTCATCCACAGCTTAACGCCATTTTCTTTTTCTAAAATCTCGCTCAGTTTACGTTCCGTATCTGAATCAAACTTAGCCAGTGGATAGCAGGATTTACTGAAACCGCTAAAAATATAACGCTTGATCTCATTAAGCTTTGGCGGTGCCTGGCGAAAGTCCAATGAATATTGGCTGCCCGCATTTTCGAAAGTTTGTGGACGCAAGTCTTGGAAGGCCGCGCTCACAGTAACGCGGTAACTTGCTTTCCCGCGCCACATATTTTTCTTCATGTCCGCAAAGATGGCATCGGCCATTTGCCGAGAGTGGCCTTGCAGCACACCACGCAACTCTTCGAGCTTATCGTATTTGGCTTGATAGTGAGCAACTACCTGGCCAGCCAGCTGGTAAAGCACTTCGGAGTGAGTGTCGTAATCAATCTCTGGGAAGTCCATGAGTTTGGCAACGATATAGTTTTCTAGACACTCTTGCTGCTCATCATGGGCATCGCCGCTAATGGATTGCGTTTTCTCTGTGCGTAAGACCTGAATCAATAACTCATTCGAGAGCGGTTGATGGTTCCAGTGTTTAAGATCCAGCGCGAACGCTTTAAAACCAAAAGACACATCTTGGGTCGGTGTGATGGTCAGTGCCGGAATGGCAATAATTCGCTCAACGAACTGACTGCAAATCGACTTCACGATTGCTTCAATTTTCAGCGTTTCAACCGGAAATATCTCAGCTTGCGGTTTTTGCTCCGCTTGAATGGCCTGAACAATAGCGGCTTGCACTTCCGGCTTATTTATATCCGCAAGACTTCCTACTTGTTTAGCGGTCTGCTGAACCACAATCTGAAGGGTCTTCTCAGCCACTTCCACTTCTTGCGCTGTTTGCAGAATAAAAGGCGCAGGCGCCTCAGCCACACCGGCAGGGCTCGAGGGAGCAGGAATTTTGTAAGCAGTACTTTTTTCACTACCTTCTGCTTTCGGCAGCATGGATTGCACCAAGTGCTGCACCACATTTGGCATAGTGACGGCCTCAGGTTTCGTTGAGGTTACGTCACCGTCCTCACCAATAAAAACTTGCTTAAGTTTCTTGGTAACGCCATTTTCCGTTTTGGCCAACTCAATCAGTTCATTGAAACGGTCATGGGCAATAACGGTGAGCTGATCGACTTCAGCCACCCCCGTGCGCTTGCCATAAGGTAAGCGCAGGCCACGCCCCAAGGTTTGCTCGGTCAGAATATCGGAAGCTGAGGCACGCAATGGAACAATGGTAAACAAGTTGGTAACGTCCCAGCCTTCTTTGAGTTTGTTAACGTGAATAACGATGTCGGTATCGCCGCCTTTTTCAATGTTCAGCAAGCGCTGCGCATTCTCGTCACTCTCTTCCCCGGACGTTCTTGAGTGGATTTCGATAACACGGCCTTTGTAACGGCCACCGAAAAAACCGTCCGACTCCACAAACTGTCTTACCTCGGAGGCGTGCGTGGTGTCCTTGGTCACCACCAGCATAAACGGTCGCACTATAGGCTTGTCGTAGTTTTTGGCGTAGGTTTCCAGCGCTACCTTGACATGCTCGTGATAGTTAATTCCGTCCTCAAGCATGATGCGTTCCAGCGCATCGGCATCGACTGACTTCGGATTAAAGTTCGCCCGAGTACCAATGGCAGGCTCCTTCACATATCCGTCTTCCATCGCATCCGGCAGGCTGTAGCGGTACACCACGTTTTTAAATGGCTGAGGCTTGCTACCTGTAGTTTTCGGCGTCGCCGTCACCTCAAGGCCCATAATAGGCTGCAACTCGGCAATGGCCTTGAAACCGGCAGTACCGCGATAACGGTGCGCTTCATCCATCAGCAGTACCAAGTCCTTAAGCTCAGACAGGTACGAGAAATAGCTATCGCCAATGTACTCCTGCAGGCGTTTGATACGAGGAGCAGCCCCGCCTCGTACCTCGGAGTTAATCTTTGAAATGTTGAAGATGTTGATGATCACACTTTCGCGGCCGAATAGATCCGCGCCACGCACACCTCGCCCTTCTTCATAGTTTTCAGCGTTAACAATCAAAGGCGGGTTATGGGCAAAGGCTTCAATGCCCTTGAACACATATTTAGGGCTGCGCGGATCGAAATCAAACAACAACTTCTCATAAATCGTCAGATTTGGCGCCAGAATGAAAAAGTTTCGGCTCTTGCCGATCATGTGCAAATAACTTATGAAAGCGCCCATTAGACGGGTCTTACCGACGCCAGTGGCAACGGAGAAACAAACCGATGGGAAGTCGCGTTCAAAATCTGAAAAGTCCGCATCGGTAACTTCACCGAACGCCTGACGTACCTGCTCCCGAGCGGCCTCCACATCAGTGCCCTTTTTCGGATCAATGAGCCCTACGATGGTATCGAGGCGCCGAAGCGCCTCTGCCTGAGGCTTACGTAACGAGAGGCGCTGACTAATCTGGGCAACTACACGATCCTTGTTTAGTTCAGTCATCTCAATTTTCCTCAGTACCGTCGAACAGGTTTGCCTGTGCTACCGATGCTTTATTTTTTTTAGGTTTAGCCGTTGTGATTTCAACTGCTTCAAGCTCAGCGTCTTGCATGGGTAAGGCGGCGATTTTTAAGGAGTAATCATCTTTACCCCACTCGCAACGTTCCAGCACCACACGAGGAATTTTCTTGATGGTTAGGTTCGTCAAGTTATCACCAGCGGCCTCATAGGCCATGCAGCAAACCAGCAGACTGCGCTCCTCGCCCACCTCATCCGACAGGGCGTTGAGTTGGTCAAAGGTCAAACTGTTGGTGGTCACGTAGATAAAGGCGTTTTCAGTAGCCTTGCCGTGCATCCAATAATGTTCGGCGGATGGCGCGTAGGTGTAATTGAAATGCTTGCAGATGGCCTCAGCGAGCATTTCCGGCTGGTAATCCTTGTTGATTACCAGATTACCCCATTTGTCTTTTTGCAGCAGGGAAGGTGCTAGTTTGAAGAAGCGGTAGCCACCGCCACCTTTCCAAGCAGCTGCCTCGGTAACACCGCCTTTATCGACGCTATCGATAACCTTCTGCATACGCGGCACGATATGGGTTTTAGCGTGGTTACCCAGCTCAACCATAATCCAGCGGCGACCCATTTTATGGGCAACAGCGCCTGTTGTGCCAGAGCCTGCGAAGGAATCAAGAACTAAGTCGCCAGGCTTAGTAGCAATTCCCAATATTCGCATCAGCAAGGCTTCAGGCTTTGGCGTTGAGAAAGCGTCGTTTCCACTTAGTTGAATTGCCTCTCTTTTAGCATCTTGATTATCCCCTACAACATCTCTGAGCCAAATGGTATCAGGCACAACTCCAGTACCGACCTTTGATAGAAATACCTTTATACGAGGCTTTTCCTGCTCCCCTTTTTTACCCCACCAAAGCATGTTCCCCTCTACATGCTTCTGATGGGTTTCCTTTTCATAGGCCCACACACGTGTTTCACTCGGCCACACTTCTTTCCCCGTAACCGGATGAATCAGCGGATAATAAAGATTCGGTCGTTCCTTGCTATTTTTTGAGCAAGTATAAACAACTGAAGTCCAAAGACCTCTCGGATCGTTATCGTGATTATTATAACCTTTTAACTGCTCAGGAGTGCGCTCGACTTGGTTAGGTCGCCAAGAATCTTTATTTTTGGCATAAACCAATACGTGATCGTGACTAGTACTAAACTGTTTAGCATCATTCTGCTTTGAATACTTTTTTTGCCAAATTATGTTGGCAACAAAGTTTCGCCTCCCGAACAACTCATCACACATCACTTTGAAATAATGTGCTTCGTTATCATCTAAAGTAATCCAGAGCGAACCATTTTCTGCCAAAAGTTCGCGTAGTATCGAAACGCGATCCCGCATCATGCCTAACCATAGCGAATGCTCGACCCCATCATCATAATGTTCGAAAGCAGACCCTGTGTTGTACGGCGGGTCTATAAAGATACATTTCACCTTGCCACGCACATCCGGGTCTGTCTCCAGCGCTTTTAACGCCAGAAGATTGTCCCCTTGGATCAGCCTATTATCGAAGTGATCACCCTCACGCCGCGTTTCGGCGTGATAGGAAAACACTGGATCCTCGATCAGGATGCGCGGCTCGAGGCGTGGACGCTCGTCTTTGCCAATCCAGGTCAGTTCAAGTTTGGTTTTACCGGCCATTAGATCAGGCTCCATCGAATCGTAAACAGGTGATCCACCTGTGGCGTTAAGTTGAGTTGTTCGGCAATGGTGTCGAGCATGGCTTCACGCTCATTATCGATCTCACGCAGGCGGGTATAAAGCTGATGTTGCAGCTCATCCACTTGGCGTTTTAAGGTTTTTGCTTCGTGCTGTAGCTCCAGCTTGGCAGCCAGATTAGCGGTTGCGCGGGCGAGTTTGTTCTTTTCGTTGGCCTGCTTAGTCAGCTCTTTGATTTGCTGGTCGTAGGCCACACGGGCGTCATTACGCCACGCATCAAGGCGATCTTCTTCTTCGTTGAGAAACTCGCCCAAACGTTCTTGGGCGTGGCCGACAAGGGCCGTTTGCCGCGCCTCAGTGACACCCACCAATTCTGCCTCAGGAGCCTGACCGGTCGGGGCGCCAAGCTCTCGGGTAGGAATATGCAGCAAGCGTTCGGCGGTACTCGAGTCAAGCATCCTGCCGTCATCGGTGAAGGCTACGCAGATCAGCTCATCCCAGGTACGAGCGGGGGTTTGTAGAGTTAGGCGTGAAAGACGCATCCAACCTGATTGACCACTCAAGCTGGCCACATCCCCCAAATTGCCAGCATAGGCGTTGTAGTCAAACTCAAGCGCGGCCATGGGGGTTGATCGCGCTTTGGCCCGCATAACCAGCTGGTCTGCCAGGCCTCCATCGCTCAGGCGGAAAAAACGCCAGCCATTATCCTCGGCCTCAGGCCACTCGGTAGACCAGGTGTTGCCTTGATAATCAAAGCGTTCGGCATGGTCTGGATGGAAATGGGCCTCGGGCAGTTCAGCGCGGGCAAGGGTCAGCAGCGCCCTACGAAAGTCGCCGAGGGCGGCATGCACACCCTCTTTACGGCTCATCAGCCGCTCAATCACCTTTTCGTCCATCTCAGCCAAGATTTTGTTGCGTGCATCCTGTTTGGCCGCATCAATTTCGACACTGAATTCTTCTTGCAAACGATCGAAGGCCTCATTGACCTCGTCGTTCGAACGGCAGGTCTGGACGATCTCCAGAATGCGACGTTCGATATCTACACCAGACTCAATGGCACCCAACACTTCATCAGATGAGCCAAAAACACCCTCGAAGAGCTTGAACTTCTGCTCTAAAAGCTGGTGAATGCGTTCCTCCGCCTGGTTCTTGCGATTGAGGAAGTTGATCACGGTGACGTCGATCTTTTGCCCGTAGCGGTGGCAACGGCCAATGCGCTGTTCAACCCGCTGGGGATTCCAGGGCAAGTCATAGTTGATTAGCAGCGAGCAGAACTGCAGGTTGATACCCTCGGCACCGGACTCCGTGGAAATGAGGATGGAGCGGTCATGTTTGAAAGCATCGACAATGGCCGCTTTCATATCGGCAGTTTTAGAGCCTGATACGACCTCAGTGCCTTTATTTTTGGCAAGCCAGGCTTTGTAGAGGACTGAGCTGTCTTTATCAGTGTTTGAGCCGTTGAGTACTACGGTTTGACCGGCAAAGCCGTTTAGCTCGAGTAGATCACGCAAGTAAGCTTGGGTGCGCACGGACTCAGTAAATACCACAGCCTTGCGCTGACCGCCTTTACCCTTAATCTCAGCCATAACGATGGGCAAGCACTCCAAGAGCGCTCGCCCTTTGGCGTTGTCGTTAATTGAGGTGGCGATATCCCGGTAATGCGTCAGCTCGGCGATCTCGGCCTGCAGTTTTTTCGGATCAATCTCATCAAGATCATCATCCGTATGGTCCTCGACAGCATCCGCTTCGGTTGCGGCGAGAGAACCTGCATCACGCCAATCTTCTGCGTCTTCAGCGAAGCCATCGAGATCATCCAGGGTATCGTCATCAACGATTAGCTTGGCTTGCAGGCGGTTGACCATCTTGTCCAAGGTTTTGGCAATGGCAAATGAGGATGAACCCAGGATCTTGCGCAGGGACAAGGTCACAAGGTGACGGCCATTTCTACCGAGGGCAAGGGTGTCCGGGTTTTGCAGGTACGCCGATACTGACTCGTACAGATCCAGCTCAAGCTTGCTGGGGGTAAAATCAAAGGTTTTCGGCAAGCGGTTGGTGTAGTTGATCAATCCGGCCTTTTGGACCTGACGGCGCAAGGTGCGTTTGCAGATGGGCTCCAAACGATGCTGCAGCAATGTCATAGCGGCAAGATTGCCCTTACCGCCGAACTCGGCCTTAAAGGCCTGCTCAGAACCAAAGTAAGCCTCATCAATGATCGTAACGAGGCCATAGAGCTCCATCAGGTTGTTCTGCAACGGCGTTGCCGTCAGCAAAAGTTTCTGACACCCCTGTAAGGCATCGCGCAGGACTGCTGCTCGGGAGTTGTTAGCAGCCTTAAAGACGTTACGCAGCTTGTGCGCCTCATCAAACACGACCAGATCCCAAGCAACCTTTTGCAGCTGATGGGCGATACGAGCGGCATATTCGTAAGAAACAATGATGATGCCTTCTTTACGACCAATCGGATTGGCTTGCCCGCTGGCCGCTAGATCTTTAAGGCGTTTGGCATCAAGGATGACCGAGGGCAGTGAGAACTTTTCACGGAGCTCCGTGGCCCATTGCTTACGGAGAGAGGCCGGCACAATCAATAGCAGGTTTCGGCGCTGCTCCCACCAACGCTGGCTGAGCACTAAAGCCGCCTCGATGGTTTTGCCAAGCCCTACCTCATCGGCCAGCAGCACGCCCTTGGATAAGGGCGAACGCAAGGCAAACATAGCCGCATCAACTTGATGTGGGTTCAGATCCACACGTGCCGAAGACAAGGACTGGGTCAAAGACTCGTCGGCACCGATACCTTCACGCGTTAAGAAGTGAGCAAAATACTTGGCTTGGTACGGGCTGTAGATCATTGGAAAAATAACCCTTTTAACTTGAGGCCGTCCTGCAATGGCAGGCTAAGAGAACCTAACAACCTTACCCCTGCCATAAGAGGCAACGGAGCCAAGGGTGATTTATCACTGTTTGTTTGTAATTACTTGCTCACCCAGCACGGTAACCTGGAGCCAGCAACGCCGTTTCAACCCCATAGAGCAATAGAGGGTCTTTCAACCAAAGCCGGTATTCCGGATCACGCAGCCGATGATCCGGCGAGCAGTCGACGCTCCATTTGCGCAGTACATAACCGGCGGTGGCGCCGCGCAGACGCAGACGCAATACCCCGCCGCTCATGCCGTAGTCCATCTCAGTGATGTCCGGATGCGGTTGATCCGGGTGAGGCACCAGATCGACCTCCAGGATCCGACTCCACTGGACATCCTGCTCCGGGCGCTCGTGTTCAGCGACAGGAAACTCTATCAGCAGTTTTGGTCGCCTGATGCGGGTGATCACAAAGTCCCGAAATGCACCGCGCTTGCGGTCGTAGCCACGCACATGCCAACGCAGACCCGTATCAATAAGGGCAAATGGAACAATTTCTCTCTGGGTCTTGCCGCTAGCCAGGGAGTAGTACTCTACTCGCAGAGGGCAGCGATGGTAGATGGCGCGCGTCACCATACCCAGCGTGTCCATATCAAGCTGGGTAAGCCGCCCAGACGTCACGCAGGAGATCCCTGGCGCACTGTTTGCCGGCTCGCCATCCCCAAACCCCTCTGCCAACCAGGCCAGTACCCGGTCAGCAGAGAAGGTGAAGATCGGCCGAAACTCGTTGGTCGGCGTGTAGATTTTGCTGCTGCGGTCATACGCCAGGTTGTTGCCTGCCAGCTCACGATAAGTAGCAAGATCGCGAGTGGCGGCAGCCGTTTGAATACCGAAACGCTCAATCAAGTCGTGCCGACCAATCTTCCCAACGAATCGCAGACGTAACTCCAGATAGGCCAAGCGGTCGCGTTGGGCTTGTGTTAGCTGCGATAGAGCTTCAGTGGTCATGATTGGGCTAGTCGTGGTGAAAGCGAGAACAGCATAAATTGCGATCACAACACCCGCAATTAAAAATCATTAAAGCATCATTTACAGATCTTTTTGATTCGTAATAGCCTAGAGCAATCTTCGAGCAACACGCTCCTCGACTCACCACCAGGGAGGGATAGCAACATGTGGCTATTTACCAATTCCAGCTTCTTTTCGGTCGCGCAAAAAGGCTCGGGCGATGACTTGATCATTCGCAGTCGTACACGTAAGGCGAGAACACGATGAGTAGTTTCCCAGAGGAATACGCCCTGTGGGATGAGTTCCTAACGGTCTGGCCCGCCTCCAGACTGTCCACTATGACGCTGGACGAGTACAGCCAAGCTGGTTCGAAGGACAGCTTCACCTTCTGGATTGAATCGCGGCTCGACGAACTTGGCAGCATCTGGGGCGGTTCGTCGTTCAAATTCGGCGTGTACTCGCGCAAAGACACCGAAGACAAGAGCTCCGACGTAAAACTGTCTTACTCGACAACGCACGGCTGGTACTCATCGCTGGGCACATCGGCGGAAGCCGCCTTCGAAAAAGTCCGCAGCTTCGTGGCGCAGGTATCGGTCTGGGCCGCCAAAGGGGATCTGGACGCCATTGAGGCCTTCGAGCATTTAGGTGAGGCCTTCAAGTGGAAGATCGCTTTTCACTACCAAAATCGGCAGGCGCCCATAATCGTGGACATTTTCAAGCGGGCGCCACTGGCGATGTTCGTTGGCGGCACCGCCAGCCAGAACATGACCTCGCTGCAGAAAATGACACTAGCCAAACGTCCTGAAGGCATTGGGATCCTGGAATTCGGGCGCCAGGTATGGGAGGCATGGAGTCAGAAGAACCTGGCAATCTGGAAGCTATCACACGGGCTAAACGACTTTTCCCCCAAAGAACGCAAGCAGTACCTGCTGGAAGAAGTAGGCGTGATGCACAGTGATACAGCAAAGGGTCAGGGCGAGAGTTTCCAGGAAGCGCCAGTCGGCAGCCTATTCTACTTGTGCCACGGTAATGAAAGTCTTCCTCTGGTCGGCCAGTTCATCTCTGATCCGGCCCCCTGCGCCAAGGATGAAGGCTGGCTACAGCGCCGCTACAGAGTATTGAAGCGGAGCATCAAGCTCGGTGGCTACCAAGGCGGTCAGAAAGGCTGGACGCCGAACTACCGCTCGACCTTCAAGCAAGTGCCTGCTCGCGACCTGCCGGAGTTCGAAAGCACTTTGCTCAAGCCGTTCTTCGGCACAGATTTAGCCGAATTGGCAGCATTGGCTGGTGACCCCATCGAAGATGTTATCAGCCCCTCCGCAACTCAGTCATTGCCTCCAATCTCTCAGGTACAGCATGTGGCCAGCAAACCCGTCGCAATCTGCTCCAACCGTATCTACTACGGGCCGCCTGGCACTGGAAAAACCTACACACTGATGCAGTTGCTAAAGCGCGACTATCAGGAGCAGGTAACCTCGATCAGCAAAGAGGAATGGCGTAGCCAGATTATTGCTGAAAAGATTGCTGCTCTGACCTGGTGGGAAGGTGCAGCCGCCGCACTATATGACCTGGGAGGCAAAGCCAAAGTACCCGAACTGGCTGGACATCCATTCATTCAAGCCATCGCAGATGCTAAAGGGCGCACCAGCGGCATAAAGCAGACCCTCTGGGGCACCCTTCAACACCACACCATCATTGAGTCTACAACTGTCAACACGAGGCTCCGCCTTGGATCAGCCATTTTTGAAAAGTCAGCGAACTCGGTGTGGCAGTTTGCGGGCGATTGGCAAGAGGTGTGCTCGGATCTATTTGCACTTGTCGATAAGCTCAATCAAGGGCCAGAGGCTAGCGACTCCGTTCAGCGCTACAGCTTCATTACCTTCCACCAATCCTACGGCTATGAAGAATTTGTTGAGGGCTTGCGGCCAGTTTTGGCCGACGAAGCCAAAGAAGACGATGACGAAGCAAGTCAGGTGGCCTACATAATCAAGGACGGAGCCTTCAAGGAGCTCTGCCGCCGGGCACGTAACACACCAGACAAGCGTTTTGCGATGGTCATTGATGAGATCAACCGAGGCAATATCAGCAAGATATTTGGTGAGCTGATCATGCTGATTGAAGCCGATAAGCGCGACCAACTTGATGGTACTCCACCTCCGGCTGAGGTCATCCTTGCATACTCCGGAAAACCATTTTCAGTTCCCGCCAACGTGGACATCATCGGCACAATGAACACAGCTGATCGCTCGCTGGCATTACTAGATACAGCTCTTCGTCGCCGATTCGACTTTATACCACTGCTGCCCGACACCCGCGCAGAGAAAGAGCCTGGCGAACCCCACAGCGCCCCCTTGGCTGGACTTTTGGTTCGCACCGACGCCGGCGACATTAACGTGCGCTTGATGCTGGAGCGCATTAATGAACGTATTGAGGCGTTGTACGACCGAGACCACTGCATCGGCCACGCGTATTTCACTCCACTGATCGACGTAACCGACGAGGCTGCCCGATTCAATAAACTGGCCGAAATATTCAAGAACCGCATCATCCCCTTGCTGGAGGAATACTTCTTCGAGGATTGGCGCAAGATTCGGCTAGCGCTTGGCGACAACCAGAAACCTGAAGCGGCCCAATTCATTACAGAAAGCGATTCGCACGAGCAGGATCTAAGCACCCTTTTCGGCAACGATCATGGTCTTGACAGCTACGCCACCAAGCGTCGTTACCAAGCGCAGCCCTCCGCATATAGCGAGCCTGCCGCCTATCTAGGCATTTACTAAGCCTCAACCTGACAGGTAAGGAAATGGCGGGCATAACGATCTTCGAGTTCGACACTCTGGCGGCTTTACCATCCAACTCGCCCGATATACTCGGGCTGAGCAAGGTCTCTGCCGAGGTTTTTGCCTGGCTGGAGGCCCAAGCATTACGCAGCACCGAAGCAGGTGAAGCGGCCTGGCTGCGCCTTACCCAAAGGCACGGCCGAAAGGCCATTCAAGTGAAAAGCTTTGTTGGAGTCATACGCTGCCCCAACGGTTTTCAGATTGAAGTGCTGCCCAAGTTAGGCAAAGCGAATGGCGAAGAAAATGCACGGAATCTACTAATCGAGATGCTCCGTTGCCTAGGCTGTTTCCGCCACATTCAGACCAGCAGCGCCCAATTGCTCGCCCGCCGCATGCCTCTGTTGGAGGTGTTTATCGGCGAGTTCCTGCGGGCAGTGGATCACACCGTAAAGCGCGGCCTACGCAGCGATTACCTTGCGCAACAAGACAACCTGTTTGCGCTATGCGGCAAGCTAAACATGGCACAACACCTGCGCCTCAACCTATGCCGCCGTGACCGGTTCTATACCGAGTTCGACGAGTTTTCCCTCAACCGACCGGAAAACCGCCTACTGCACGCTGCCCTCAGACGCGCATTGACATGGACTGCCTCACAGGCAAACCAGCAACTGGCACGGGAGCTGTGTTTCGTGTTCGCTGACGTACCTACATCTGACCAAAGCAATACGGATTTTGCGCGGGTACGGCCAGATCGCGGCATGGCGCATTACGATGCAGCATTGGCCTGGGCGCGCCTGATTCTTCAGGACGAGTCACCGCTCACTGGCACGGGACAACATCACGCACCGTCACTGCTCTTCCCGATGGAGGCGGTCTTTGAAGCCTTTGTCGCCAAACACCTTGCCCGACAACTCAACTCAGGCTTCGACCTGCGCCTTCAAACACGCAGCCTAAGGCTTGTCCGGCATAAGGAGCAGGACTGGTTTCAGCTCAAGCCTGACCTACTGGTACAGGCAGCCAAAACCAACCGCTTGGTACTCGACACCAAGTGGAAGCTGATCGACGCAAAGAAAGCCAATAGCAAGGAAAAGTACGGACTAGATCAAAGCGACTTCTACCAATTGCAAGCTTACGGCCAGAGCTATCTCGACGGAGACGGCGATGTGATCCTGATCTATCCAAAGACAGAAACCTTCAGCCAGCCCTTGGCAATATTTGGCCTTCCCAAGTCACCTGGCCTGCGCTTGTGGGTACTGCCATTTTGCCTAGACACCAAGCAAATGCTATTACCGCCTTGCGGCAGCCTCGCCTCGTTTTTCTCATAAGACACCTAAATAGCCAATGCTCCTTCCACCGGGAGAGGCACACTCAATCATCAACCGCTACCCTTTAAGCTGCTGTCTGGCCTCACGTCAGCAACAGAGCTTAAACCATCGGTCGACCAAGGCTCCACAGGCTCCATGCTAGCACCTGACGCGCTGGCAACCCTTCGGATCACCAGCGCGAACTTGAGCCATCAACCTCAACCTACCTGATGAGTTACGCTCGCCGGGGAATGGACTGATTAGTCATCCCGGAAACCTTCCTTACCAGCCCCTTACGCAAGCAACGAGCGCCTACTGGCTTGAGCCGCAGATGTTGATCATTCTTGACCAGATAACGCATGGCGTAATGCACGTTACCCCGCGCGCTCAGGTCACGCCTGTGGATCAGGCCAATCCCTAGCCTGTCTTGATGTTTATCTTTTTCGAGGTTGCAGTTGTTGAAGCAGCCCTGACCACGGGTGATGTGCTGCCACAGCTCTCCGATCCGCTGTGCCCTGTAGATGTCGGCACTCACTTCAGCGCCGTTGAAGAAGAAAGCAGCATGGATGTGATACCCACGATCCTCGCCTTGTTCAACGCTGCAGATGTAGCCGGTTTCATGATCGAAAATCAGGTTACGTTCACGCTCAGCAATCAACCGGTTCAGGTCGTCGAATACGTGCTCCACACGCAACCTAGCTTGGGCCTCAGTTCGGTAATACAGATCAACCCTGACCACGCAGGTACGGGCGTAGCGATCAAGCACGGCATCAACGTAGCGGCCGACCTCGATCTCTTGCTGAATCGCCTGGTAGCGCTGGTCGTGTTCCCTTCGCTTGAATCGCTTTTGGGTGAGGAGAGTTCGGATGCTCTTGGTCAGCTCGTTCAGCGCCTCGCTGATGCTCAGATAGCGCGTTTCACTCTCGTTTAAGCAGGTAATGCCAAAGGGACTGCGCTCAACCCCAATGGCCTGGCAGGCTTCCTGAAAAAGGCTTAATTGCCAGCTGCGCTGATACTCCGCATCACAATCGAACAGCGCGACCATCTGCACGATCCCATCAAAGTATTTTGAAAGCCTAGTTTCACTGACCTGCTCATCACCATGCTTCGAGTATGTGATTCGGAAGGCTTGGCTATCTGTACGCTGAATGGAGTTTATGAGGCGCTCAATCCGGATAGCGGTATCGGATTGAGATCGAACGGTGCTGGTGTTTCGCTTAGTCATGGTTGTGTACCTGATTGGGGGTTCGCATACCAGGTACGTGTTTTGTATTTTTTAACTCATGACCTAACCCATAGGCCGGGTAATAGATCTCGTGTTGCAATTAGAGCTAAGGCTATTGTGTTGTTATAAATTGATAGCCTAGAGCTATATAACTAGATCCCGACCCAAACCACAGCGGCCATCCCAGGCTGGGCAGGCAATGGGGAGCAACATTGCCGAGCCTGCCGAGAGATTCACCGAGTTTCCTCCTGGGAGAGTTAGCTGAGAGCGCTGGGCTTTTCAGCGGCATAAACGCCATGACCAGCCTTAGCCGGTCATGGCGCAGATGGTCATTTTTAGCTAGCCACGCTTAAGTGGTTGGTCAGGCGCAACGCAGTCCCGTCAGCCAAGTCCCGCTCCTCGATCCTTGCCAGGATCCAGTCATGCACTTCGCTGTCGACCCAGCCGACGCAGCGGTCGCCCAGTGACACCGGTTTCGGGAAGGTGCCTTCCGCGATGTATTTGTAGATGGTCGACCGGGCAAGGCCTGTCGAGTCTATGACTTCTTTCAGACGGATGATCCTCATGAACGGGGCTCCTCGTAATCGTTCAGAGGATTGGCAGAGCCGGTAAAAAAACACTGAAGAACTGATCCGCAGGCGCTCCTACAGTGCACCTTCAAGCTGTGAACGTACATACGTACAGCGCTCTGGTCCCGAGTGCTGACTCAGACCCTAGCCCACCTTATGACTACCCGACCTCACTCAGAAACCGCCCGGACTCACGCCACGCCCAGCAGAACATCCGGCTTGAGTTAGTACACCAGATCAATCTCCCCCAGATGCACTTTCGCCCGCCTGAGCGTGGCTAGCAAAGTCATGCTTCCAGTAGCGGCGTCCCGTACTGAGCTCTCCTATTGCACAAGAGAAAGCTAAAAAAGCTCTGCAGCCTACAATAACCTCAATAAACCCCAATGAAATATTGAGATAGCTAGAAAATATGATTCTAGAATCACCGTAGAATACTTATAGAAATCAATAAGAATCCCTCTAGAACAGCCATAGAATCAATGTAGAATCATCTAGATTTTGCCCCCATAGCCGCCCCTAGATCCGGATGAGATGACATGGAAATCAACAATCGCGAACGCAATAAGGATGCGGACAGGCTGAGCGAGCTCCTCCAAGAGCCTCATCAAAACCATCGCCACGACATCTGGTTGTGGCTGTTCCTCTACTACTACAGAGAGGCCAGGCTTGATCTCAGAACCTGTAACGGCCTCACCATGCGTGACGAGATAGCCAGGGCTCTGAGGAGCCAGAGGTTCTTCCAGTCCCGCATCCCTAGACAGAAGGACCGATTCCTACTTCCAAACGAAAAGCTGGACTGGATCGAAGAGGATGAACGGCAGCACCGGTGGCTGATCCGCGAGATCGAACAGATGACTGACCTGCGCCTGCATCGCGGCCTAGTCCACCTCACTGGCAGGGATCGCCTCATCGCCATGGTCGACCTTTGGGATGTCGATATTGCTGAGAAGGCATCCCAGGTCGATGACCTTCACCGGGACTGGCGTAGGCACAAGTCGAAGGACATCGAGTTCGAGTGGTTTGCCGATAAAAAGGAGAGCGAAAGGCGCTGTGTTTGCGCCTGGGAATGGCTTGAGAAGAAGCATCTGTCCCCGCTATCCAGGCAAGCGCCAATCAGCAACTACCAAGAGCTGCTGATGTTCTTCGACCAGGCTGATGTAGGCCGTTACGAACGGGCGGCGATGATTCGAGAGATCAAGAAGCGATGGAGCCGTAAGCAGTTCGACGAACGCGCCGCAGACAAGAAGCAGGTCAACGTCATGCTCTCGAAAGCAGTGATCGCTCAGCTTGATGCGCTAGCTGAGACGCGTGGCGTGAAACGCGCTCAAATCATTGAGAAACTGGTGAGGATGGAGGCTGACTCTGGCTTATACCTCGCCGATGTTTGAGTACCGCTCCACCGGCAGAGACCACGAGATCAGCCCCAAGGAGCGCCACGGGCCCCTGAGCTCAAGTCCAGTCACTCGGTATTCCAAAATGTATTCCAGTCGAATATCAAACCGGACTTTTCACATATATTTCAATAAGATAGTTAATCCTTTCAGATTACCCCGGCTCACTAATTTCGGCGCCACAAACCAACCACCTCGGGTAGCTCGCAACTACCGTTTTTCGTGCCTGAATGATCGGTTTCGGCCGCCTAGCGCCAGCGGCAAAACATCGCTCCATCTCCCCCCTTGCAGAACCTCCCTCACAGGTCGAAACTGCACCAAACGACGAGGTACATCATGGCACTCGACTACCCACCCACCCTCCTGTCTCAGGAAGAACGCTCAGCCATTGCTGAAATCGAAGCCACCACCAACATCCTGCGGTTGGTGACCCGGCTCACCAACATGCGCTTCGCCGCGATCACCAAGTTCGGCGACGCCGAACTGGTGATCTGCTCTGTGCACGATTCTGCGGACTTAGGGATTGGCCCAGGTGAGGCCTTCCCACTGGAAGACACGATCTGCAGCGAGTTTCAGCGGGACCCTGCGCCGCTGCTGATCCCGAAAGTCAGCCATGATCAAAGCTTCGCCTCACGACTGATCGTCAAGACCTATGATCTGGACAGTTACGTAGGCGTACCCATTTTCCTGCCTGATGGCCGGTTGTATGGAGCGCTTTGCGCGATCGATTCGCGGCCTGTGCTGTTTGAAGATCCGGATGTGTGCGAAACGCTGGAGATTTTTGCCCGGTTGATCGGGTGTATATTCTTTGCGAGCTTGGTGGTGAAGGTCGAGAGTGCCGCGATTGGGTTGGAGTGATTTTTGGAAGGTGACGCTAGGGTCAGTTACACATGCATACCTTCCCTTCACACTCCCCGCATCACCTCTCCTCCCTCCACCCCAATCGCCTCGCAAACCTCCAGAAACTCCACCACATCCAGCCTTCTCTCCGCATTCTCCACCTTGGAGATATACGACTGCGGCCTTCCCACTCGCCGCGCCAGCTCGGTCTGGCTCAAGCCCTTCTCTTTCCTGCACGCGATGAGTGCCCGGATCAGCGTGGCATAGCGTTCTGTGTGGATGGATTTCATAAGGGCTGCCGAATGACGATTCGGCTCCTTAAGTAAACCCAAAACGGGATTATCCCAAAACAGGATATTGATGCTATGGTTGGTGTCAGCTTTCACATCAGCCAAGAAGGGGAATGGTCATGGAACGTCCATCACAGTCGCTCAAGCTCGTCGGTTCGGATTTTTCTGCAGGCAGTCGAGGGCCGACTCGGATTACCAAAGATGAGATCCTCGAGGGCATTTGCCACTGCGTGCTGGAGCGCTGGCATCAGCTTGCTCCTGATAACCAGACGGCACTAGGTCTGGATACCCGCACTGCCGAATCACCCGATGAGCAAGCACTCCAGTCGGTGACTTGGCTGCTTCTGGAGGCCGCGAGTTTGGCCGCGCAAAAGGCTAGGCAGGCGTGCAACAAGCGGTTGGACGCTGCCGATTACTAGCGGTGAAGGCCTTTACCCCATCGGACTGAACCCCGAAGCCGCCGAACAATACCGCTCCCGCAGTGCCGGATCCCGCTTTACACGGCACTGCTCCTTAAACCACTGCTTCGCCCCCTTCCTGCATTCCCGATACTCAATCGAGCCAACTCGGTAACTAGTGCAAACACTGCCGTAATCAACCCGGTTATCACTGACACTCCACGAAGCTATGTACGGCCCGCCGCCATCCCAGCCCTTTATGCGGTGTGACTCAAACCC
>Ga0207655_1001171_pt1 | contig 25488 bp, 24 predicted proteins | sample KBSM44metaG_FD_184398 | JGI IMG/M metagenome (GOLD analysis project Ga0207655, IMG submission 184398) | Miscanthus rhizosphere microbial communities from Kellogg Biological Station, Michigan, USA - KBS M4-4 metaG (SPAdes) (version 2) | ecosystem: Host-associated > Plants > Roots > Rhizosphere >... | reverse complement strand
CAGCGAGGCCAACGGCAACAGACGGGTTTCGTGCAGGTCGGGCCTGATGGCGCGCGCGCTGCCGGGCGTCGCGCCGGTGGCGGCGGTGCGCACGGCGCGCGGCGGCAGGGCGGCGATCTCTTCGGGCGCGAGGCGGCGCACCTGGTAGCCCGAGGCCGCGACCTTCAATGCCACCCACTGGCCCGCGTGTGCCTTCAGCACCGTGGCGGCATCGCGCACGTAGGCGTTCGGAATGCCCCATCCCTTGGCCAGCAGGTTGACGTGCGACAGCGCGGTCGACGGCCGCTCGGTCAGCACGCCCGCCACCGGCGGCAGGCTGATCGGCACCTGCCGCAGCACGGCGATGTCGTCGGGCAAAAGTGCGAGCTGGGCGTTGATGCCCGATTCGTCGTCCACGATGCGCACGCGGCCGGTGGCGGTGCCGAGGTTCATCGGCAGAAATGGCTGCTCGCGGATCAGCGCCTCCTGGCTCACGAAGTCGATGCCGGCTTCCTTCGCCACGCGTTCGTGCAGCGTGGAGTTGGTCTTGAACTTCACGGGCGCGAAGAAGCTGGCCTTGACGTGCGCGTCGGCCTGCCGCAGCAGCGGCGCAGTGAGCCGGTCGCCCTCCCAGAACTCGTAGGTGAAGGTGCCGATGTTCTGCTGCCAGCTCAGCGTGCCGAACAGGAAGCGGCGGTCGGGCACGAGGTAGTTGCGGTCGATCTCGCGCTTGATCGTGTTCGGCGTGAGCCGGGTGTCGCGCAGGAAGCGTACGTGCAGCTGGTAGCGCGGCGTGTCGATGTAGTACATGCGCGCCGGCTTCGCCTGCCGGTCGACGGCGAACAGCACGTGCGCGAGCTGCATCGGCGTGCCGGCGTCGTAGACGCGCGCCAGCTGGTCGAAGTCCCCCTGGCTGCGCAGCGCGGGCAATGACGACGGCACCGCGGGGCGCGGCGCGAGCTGCGCGGCCGGGCCGTCGGGCAGAGGCTGGTTTTGCTGCTGGTAATACGAGGGCTTGCGCGCCAGCTGGGCCGCGGCGGGCATGGCCGCCAGAACCATGGCGAGCGCTGCGCAAAGCGCGATCAAGCTATCGGTTTCGGAGCGCATGGCACCCGTGGGGCGTGCGCGATCCTGGTTTTTCATGGAGATTTCTTCCTTACAGCCGGTTGCCGAATGCACTCGCGCTTCACCAAGCAGCGGGTTGGCGATGACAGCGGCAGCGGATTCTCGCGCGTTACATATTCAGCGCTTTCGCATTGTCCCAACGACCGGGGAGAACAACGCCATGAGCCCATCCGCCATTTCCATGCATTCCGCCACGCTGCGCCGCTGGCTGCTCGGCCTGGCCATGCTGTGCGTCGGCCTCGCGGCCAGCGCCCAGCAGGACCCGCCGGGCCGCGTGGCCCGTCTCAACTTTCACCAGGGCACCATCAGCTTCGCGCCGGCCGGCGACGACAGCTGGTACGACGCGCAGCCCAACCGCCCCATCACCACCGGCGACCGCCTCTGGACCGACCGCAATGCCCGCGCCGAGGTGTACATCGGCTCGGCAGCCCTGCGGCTCGACGGGCAGACGCACGTGGAGTTCTCCGAGCTCGACGACGACGCGGCGCGCATCACCTCGAACCAGGGCAACCTGCAGCTGCGCGTGCGCGACGAGCTGGCAGGCCAGCGCTTCGAGGTCGACACCGGCAACCTCGCGGTGGTGATCGACGCGCCGGGCGAATACCGCATCGCCACCGATCCGGCCGCCGGCACCACCTGGGTGGCCGTGGCCTCGGGCCGCGCCACGCTCTATGGCGAGAACGGCCAATCGCAGTCGCTGGTTGCGCGCCAGCAGCTCACCGTGTCGGGCCGCGACCTCGCGGCCGTGGGCGGTGCGCCGCCGCAGGCTGGCGGCTTCGACGCCTGGGTGGCCGAGCGCAACCGCATCGAGGACCAGTCGGTCTCGGCGCGCTACGTGTCGCGCGAAGTGGTCGGCTACCTGCAGCTCGACAACTACGGCGACTGGCAGAACGACGCCACGTACGGTGACGTCTGGTTCCCGCGCAACGTCGATGCCGACTGGGCGCCGTACCGCGACGGCCAGTGGGTCAACGTCGCGCCGTGGGGCCTGACCTGGGTCGATGCCGCGCCTTGGGGTTTCGCACCCTTCCATTACGGCCGCTGGGCGCGCGTGGGTTCGCGCTGGGGCTGGGTGCCGGGGCGGACAAGCGGCCGGCCGGTGTATTCGCCGGCGCTGGTCGGCTTCGTGGGCGGCGGTGCGAACGCGGGCGTCCAGATCGGCAACGGCCGCAGCGGCGTGGGCTGGTTCCCGCTGGCCCCGGGCGAGCAATGGCGCCCCGGCTACCACGCGAGCCAGCGCTATGTGGACCAGGTGAACCGCATGGCCATCTACAACCGTCAGGCCGGGCCGCGCAACGACTTCTATGCCAACCAGCAGATGCCGGGCGCCGTGACCGTGCTGCCCGCCGACCGCTTCGGCCGCGGCCCCTTCGGCCGTCGTGACCTCGTGCGGCTGCCGGACGACCGCTTTGCGCGCGTGCCGGTGGCACCCGCGCCGGGCGTCGCGATCAACGGCTTCGGCGGTGGCTTCGGCCGGCCCGCCGCCGTGGTCCCGCCGGCGGCGGCGCTGATGGAGAGGCAGCAGCAGATACAGCTCCAGCAGGCGCAGCAGCAACAGTTGCAGCAACGACAGCAGATGGAATGGCAGCGCCAGCAGGGCGGGCGTCCGCAACAGGACTGGCGCCAGCAGCAGGACTGGCGGGCCCAACAGGACGGGCGCCAGCGCGGCGAACAGGAACGCTGGCAACAGCAACAGCAACAACAGGCGCTGCGCCAGCAACAGGAAATGCAGCAGCGCGCGGCGCAGGCGCAAGCACAGATGCAGCAGCAGCAACGCGCGACCCAGCAGCAGGCCCAGCAACAGCAACAGCAGCTTCGCCAGCAGCAGGAAATGCAATTGCGCGCCGCACAGGCGCAGCAGCAGGCGCAAGCCCAGCTTCAGGCCCAGCAGAACGCGATGCGGCAGGCGCAGGAGGCCCAGTTGCGCGCGATCCAGCAGCAGCGCGGCATCGCGCCAGCGCCGCAGCAGCCGCAGCCGCAAGGCCAGCGCAGCGACGATCCGCGCAGGCTCTGGACCTCGCCCGACTCGCGCTGAACGCCAGCCGCCGCGCAAGTCCCGCCGGAAGCGCTTCCTTCGGCCCGCCGCTACAGTCGGCGGCCAAGGAGCCTTTCATGCCCACATTCGACTTCGATCTCTTCGTCATCGGCGGCGGCAGCGGCGGTGTCCGCGCCGCGCGCATGGCCGCGCAAACCGGCGCGCGTGTCGCCATCGCCGAGGCCGCCGAACTCGGCGGTACCTGCGTCAACGTGGGCTGCATACCGAAGAAGCTCTACAGCTACGCCGCCGGCTATGCCGAATCGTTCGAGGAAGCCGCCGGCTACGGCTGGAAGCTGCCGCAGGCGCCGCAGTTCGACTGGGCGCACCTGAAGTCGCAGCGCGCAAAAGAGATCACGCGGCTCAACGGCATCTATGCCTCGCTGCTGAAGAACGCGGGCGTCACGCTCGTCACCGGCTGGGCGCAGCTGGCCGACGCCCACACGGTGGAAGTCGACGGCAAGCGCCACACCGCGCGTCACCTGCTGGTGGCCACCGGCGGCACGCCCTACGTGCCCGACATTCCGGGCCGCGAATACATCGTGAGCTCCGATGCGATGTTCGACCTCGACCCCTTCCCCAAGCGCCTGCTGGTGGTGGGCGGCGGCTACATCGCCTGCGAATTCGCATCCATCTTCAACGGCCTCGGCGCCCAGGTCACGCAGCTGCACCGCCGCGCACACCTGCTCACCGGCTTCGACGACGACGTGCGGCAGTTCCTTGCGAACGAGATGGGCAAGGCCGGCGTCGACGTGCGGCTGAACTGCGAAGCCACCTCGGTCACGCGCGGGCCGCACGGGCTTGCCGTCACGCTGGCGCGCGGCCAGCAGATCGAGGCCGACACGGTGCTCTTCGCCACCGGCCGGGTGCCCAACACACAGGGGCTCGGCCTCGAGGCGGCGGGCGTGAAGCTCGACGAGCGCGGCGCCATCGCGGTCGATGCGCACTACCGCAGCTCGGTGCCGTCGATCCATGCGGTGGGCGACGTGTCCACGCGCGTGCAGCTCACGCCGGTGGCGCTGGCCGAGGCGATGGTGGTGGTCGACGAACTCTTCGGCAAGGGCAAGCGCCGGCTCGACTACGAGTTCATTCCCACAGCCGTGTTCACGCACCCGAACATCGGTACCTGCGGCTACACCGAACTCGAAGCGCGCGCGAAGTTCGGCGAGGTCACGGTGTTCTCGAGCGAGTTCAAGTCGCTGCGCCACACGCTATCGGGCCGCACCGAGCGCACCTTCATGAAGCTGGTGGTCGAGAAGGCCACCGACCGCGTGGTGGGCCTGCACATGGTGGGCGCGGACGCGGGCGAAGTGGTGCAGGGCTTTGCGGTGGCGATGCGCGCGGGTGCGACGAAAGCGCTGTTCGACAGCACCATCGGCATACACCCGACTGCGGCCGAGGAGTTCGTGACGATGCGCGAGCCGATGCCAGGCTAGCGCTGCTTGCCTTCGAGCAGCTTCACCATCACGAACAGCACGCGGTTCGCCGGCGTGGGAACGCCGAGCGCCTCGCCGCGCCGCACGACCAGGCCGTTGAGGTGGTCGATCTCGCTGAGCTTGCCGCGCGCGAGGTCCTGCGCGGTGGACGAGTATTGCGAAGCCATGGTCTGCGCGATGCCGCGCACGGCGGCGTCGGTGTCGCCGGGCACCACAACGCCCTCGGCTTTTGCGACGGCGAGGCATTCGGCCACCACGTCGCGGATCACCTCGGCCACGCCCTCGCCTTTGACGAGCACACCGTAGGGCAGCTGCGTGACGGCGGACAGTGCGTTGTAGGCGCAGTTGAGGATCAGCTTGGCCCACAGCGAGCCACGCACGTTGTCGGAGATTTGCGTGGGCACGCCCGCGGCGGCCAGATGCCGAGCGACCTGTTCGCTCACGCGCGAAGGCGCAATCACCAGTTCGCCGCGCCCGTGGTGCTTCACATGGCCCGGCCCCGCCATCTCGGTGGCGACGTAGACCACGGCCGCTGCAACCTCATTCGACGGCAGCACCGGGCGCACGCGCTCGTCGTTGTCCACGCCGTTCTGCAATGTGAGCACCAGCGCGCCGGGAGAGAGGTGCGGCTTGATCTGCGCGGCGGCCGATTCGCTGTCGGTGGACTTCACGCAGAACAGAACGAGGTCGGCGCCGTGCACTGCGCTGGCTTCGGTGCCGGCTGCCACCTTCACGAATTCGTCGAAGGCCTTGGTCTCCAGCCGAAGCCCGCTGGCGTTGACGGCCTCCACATGCGAGGGCCGCCCGATCAGCACCACCTCGTGTCCGGCGCGCGCCAGCATGGCGCCGTAGTAGCAGCCGACTGCGCCGGCGCCCATGACTGCGACTTTCATCGATCGTGTCCTTCGTTGTCTGTTCGGACCACGAGGTTACTCAACACGGCCGTTTCATGCTTCGGCCTCCACGCCGCGCGAGGCCGCGCCCTCTTGCAGCAGCCATTCGCGGAACGCCACGAACGCCGGCAGGTCGAGCCGGTCCGGCCGATAGCAGAGATAGTGCCCCTGGTTCACGCTCACCGGCGTGCCGCAGGGACTCAGCAGCGAGCCTTCCGCCAGTTCTTCCTGCACCAGCAGCCTGGGCACGAGGCCGATGCCCAGGCCGTTGAGCGCTGCCTGGATCAACGCGGAGTACTGCGCGAAGCGCGGGCCGGCCACGGTCTGCACCTCCGGCACGCCGTGTTGCGCGGCCCACTGGCGCCACGCGGTCGGCGCGCCCTCGTGGTGCAGCAGCGTGTGGCCGAGGATGTCGGCGGGCTGCGCGATGCGGTGCCGCCCTTCGACCAGCAAGCGCGCCACGATCAGCACGAACTCGCGCCCCGCGATGTATTCGGACACCACGCCGGGCCAGCCGTCGGGGCCGTAGCGGATCGCGGCGTCCACGCCGGCCGGAATGCCGTCGCTCGGCTCCAGGTGGCGGCTGAAGCTCAGCATCACGTGGCGGCTCTTCTGGCTGAAGGCGGGCAGGCGCGGAATCAGCCACTTGGTGAGGAAGGTGGGCACGCTCGCCAGCGTGAGAAGTCCGGCGCCCGCATCGCCCGAGCGCGCCTCGAAGGTCGCCGTTTCAATCGCTCGCAGCCCACCCGAAATCTTCTGCCAGTACACGCGCCCCTGGGGGGTCAGCTGCACGCCGCGTCCGTTCTTCTGCAGCAGTTCGCGGCCGAGGAAAGCTTCGAGCCCCGCAATCTGCTTGCTGACCGCGCTCACGGTGATGCACAGGGCGCCGGCCGCGAGCGTGATGCTCTCGTGGCGCGCCACGGCGTCGAAGGCCAGCAGCTCCTGGATGGTGGGGCAGTCACGCTTCATGCTGCATGGCTCCGGTTGATGAAAGCTGAATGAAAAACGCTTTCCGATTGCTCAAGTGTCGTCATCCAACTTTCACCCATAAGTTCGCATGCGCTTCCTAGAATTCGAAGCATCGCGGCGGCATGGCCGGCGCAGACAGTAGCGCATCCGGAAAGTATGCCGGGTGCCAATGACACTGGAGACAACCTTGGTTCGCGGCATCTCGCTCATCTACGGCCTGTACCTGCTGCTGCCCATCGCCCTGCTGCTCGTCGGCAGCGTGGGCGGCAACTGGACCAACACGCTGCTGCCCACGGGCATCACCGGGCAGTGGTATCTCGACCTCTGGCTCGACACCTCCTTCCGCAAGGCCTTCGTGAGCAGCCTCGTGGTCGCCATGGCGGCCTGCGCCATCAACACCGTGCTGGCGCTTCCGCTGGCCTATGCGCTGTACCACGGCGCGCGGCGCGGCGGCAGCCTGGCGGCGCGGATCGTGAGCGCCACGCCGGTGGCGGTGCCGGCCATCACGCTGGCCTTCGGCTACATGATCGTGTTCAACACCGACCTCGCGCCCTGGCTGGGCTCGATGCCGCTGCTGATCGCGGCGCACGCGATCCTCACGCTGCCCTATCTCACCAACACGCTGCTGACCGACCTGCGCCACCTCGACCTGGGCCGGCTCGAGCAGGCCGCGGCCACGCTCGGCGCCTCGGGCTGGCAGCAGTTCACCGGCATCGTGCTGCCGAGCCTGCGCCAGAGCCTGATCAGCGGGCTGGTGATGGTGGCCGCGATATCGGTGGGCGAGTTCGGCGTGTCGAACCTGCTCACGAGTTTCCAGAACCGCACCTACCCAGTCGTGCTGCTGCAGGCCTTCTACGGCGCTACGGGCTTTGCCTGCGCGGCCACGGTGATCCTTCTTGTGCTGGCCAGCGCGTCGGCGCTTCTTTCTTCTTCCCTTGTAAAGCAGCGCGCATGAGCCTCTTGTTCGACAACGTCAGCTACAACTACCCCGGCAGCACGCACGGCCTGCACGACGTGTCGCTCGACGTGCGTACCGGCGAACTGGTCGCGGTGATCGGGCCCAGCGGGTCGGGCAAGTCGACGCTGCTCAAGCTGGTGGCGGGCCTGGAGACGGGCCACACCGGTCGCATCATGCTCGGCGGCGAAGACATGTCGCGCACGCCGGTGCACCAGCGCCACATCGGCATGGTGTTCCAGAGCTATGCGCTGTTTCCGCATTTGAGCGTGCTCGACAACGTGGCCTACGGGCTCAAGCTGCGCAAGGTGGCAACGGCCGAGCGGCGCAAGCGCGCGCAGGAGTTGCTCGACATCGTGGGGCTGGGCGAGTTCTCGCAGCGCGCCGTGGCGCAGCTCTCGGGTGGGCAGCAGCAGCGCGTGGCTCTTGCCCGCGCGCTGGCCATCGACCCGCGTGCGCTGCTGCTCGACGAGCCGCTGTCGGCGCTCGACGCCAGCGTGCGCGGCCACCTGCGCGACCAGATCCGCTCGATCCAGCAGCGCTTCAACGCCACCACGCTGCTCGTCACGCACGACCAGGAAGAAGCGCTGGTGATGGCCGACCGCGTGGCCATGCTGAAAGACGGCCGGCTGCTGCAGATCGCCACGCCACGCGAGATCTACGAGAACCCCGCGAGCCGCGCGGTGGCCGAGTTCGTGGGGCTCTCGACGATCCTGCCCGCGAAGGTGGCCTCGCCGGGCCGGCTGGACCTGGGCTTTGCCGAGCTCTTCGCCGAGACGGGCAGCCGCTCCTTCGGCACCCCGGTGCATGTGCTGGTGCGCCCCGAGCACATCCAGCCCGACCCGGCGCCCAACGCCATGAACCGCCTCGCGGGCCGCACCGGCGCACAGCGCTACCTGGGCGCGCTCACGCGCTACGACTTCGAAGTGCAGGGAGCGCCCAAGCCCTTCCTCGCCGAGTCGCCCGCGCCGGCCAACGAAGCCATTGCCGTCGCGCCCGAACACCTCCGTTTACTCGACCACTGACCTTTTCCTTCAAGGAGCCACCATGCAACGCAGACATCTGATCCAGGCCGCCGGCGCACTGCCGCTGGCCTCTCTCGCGGCACGCACCGCATTCGCCTTCGACGGCCCCGAGCTCTACGCGGGCGAGAAGGCGCTGTACGCCGAGGCGCAGAAGGAAGGCCTGTGCGTCTCCTTCGACACCGGCCCCGAGTGGGCCAACTGGAAATCGCTGTTCCGCGACTTCAAGAAGCGCTACCCCGAGATCGAGCTGACCTACAACGACATCGGCTCCGCCGCCACTGTGGTCGCACTCGAAAAGACCAAGCGCCGCCCGCAGGCCGACACCGCCTATTACTTCGCGGCCTCGGCCGTCGATGCCGCGAAGAAGGACGTGGTCGCGCCCTTCAAGCCTGTCAACTTCGACAAGCTGCCGCCCGTGTTCCGCGAGGCCGAGGGCCGCTGGTTCACCATCCACACGCTCAACATCGCCTTCCTGGTCAACAAGAAACTGGTGAAGACCGTGCCCACCGGCTGGGCCGACCTGCTCAAGCCCGAGTTCAAGAGCACGGTGGTCTACCTCGACCCGCGCTCCACCGGCATCGGCCAGGTGCTGACCTTCGCGGCGGCGTATGCCAACGGCGGCAGCGTCGACAACGTGCAGCCGGGCACCGACTACCTCGGCAAGCTGCATGCGGCCGGCAACGTGCTGCGCGTGGAAGGCACCACGCCGTATGCCAAGTTCCTGAAGGGCGAGATCCCCGTGTGGATCAGCTACGAGAACGACGGCCTGAAGGCCAAGCACGTCGACGGCATGGGCGACGCGGTGGAAGTCGTGATCCCGAAGGAAGCCAGCGTGGCCGCGCCCTACGCCATCAGCCTCGTGAAGAACGGCCCGAACCCGAACGCCGGCAAGCTGTGGCTCAACTTCATCATGAGCGAGGCCGGCCAGTCGCTGTTCGCGCAGGGCTTCGTGCGGCCCGCCGTGCCGGGTACGCCGCTGTCGGCCGATGTCGCGGCCAAGATGCCGGCCGCGCCGCAGATCCGCCCGCTCGACGTGGTGAAGGCGTCGGAGCGCAAGGCCGAGGTCGACAAGCTCTGGGCCCAGGCTGCATTGGGGAAGTAATCAGCATGCGACGCTTTGGCGCCTGGCCCGCATGGGCCTTCATGGCGCTGTTCTTCGCGGTGCCGCTCGCGGCGCTGCTGCCCGAGGCCTTCGGCGAGGGCGGCAGCGCCTTCGGCCGGCTGTTCGGCAACCCGCTGTTCTTCGGCGCGCTGCGCAACACGCTGGCGCTCGGGCTCGCGGCGGGTCTCATGTCGGCGCTGGTGGGCACTTGCATCGCGATCGAACTCGCTCGCCAGCCCGAGGGCCGGCGCCAATGGATGATGACGCTGCTGGGCCTGCCGCTGGCTTTCTCGGGGCTGGTGATCGCCTACGGCTTCATCCTGGCCTTCGGTCGCGCCGGCTTCGTGACGCAGCTGCTCGCGGGCCTGGGCGCAGACCCGGCGGCCATCGGCAGCTGGATCTACAGCGTGTCGGGCCTGGGCTTTGCATACGCCTACTACCTGATTCCGCGCGTGGCGCTGTCGCTGTACCCGGTGTTCGCGAACCTCGACCTGCGCCCGGCGCAGGCGGCGCGCACGCTGGGCGCTTCGCGCTCGCGCGCCTTCCGGGACACGGTGGTGCCCGAGGTGCTGCCCTCGGTGTTGTCGAACGCCTGCATGGTGGCCGCGATAGCGATGGGCACCTACGGCACGGCGCTGGCGCTGGTGGGCACGCAGCTCAACATCCTGCCGCTGATGCTGCTCGCTCAGGTGGGCGACGGCGGTTCCGATTTCGCGGTGGCGGCGGCCTTGTCGCTGGTGCTGATGGTGGTGTGTGTGATCGTGATGGGAGTGGGCGATGTCTTTACGCGAAGGCGCGAGCGCGGTGCTGTCGGCGCCGGTCACTGAGGCGCTGACGCGCCTGGCGCAGAAGCAGTGGGGGCCGGCGCGCCACCGCCAGCCGGTGGCCATCATCGGTCCCGGCGACGGCGGCCCGGCAGAGTGCGAGGCGGCCTATGCCGTGGCGCACGCGCTGGCCGGCGCAGGCATGGCAGTGGTCTGCGGCGGGCGCGGCGGCGTGATGGCCGCAGCCTCGCGCGGTGCGGTGGAAGCCGGCGGCATCGCCGTGGGCATCCTGCCCGAGGACGACGACCGCAATGCCAACGAATGGCTCAGCGTGGCGATCCCGACCGGTATGGGCGAGATGCGCAACGGCATCGTCGCGCGCAGCGGCGTGTGCCTGGTCGCCATCGGCGGCAACATGGGCACGCTGTCGGAGATGGCGATGGGGCTCAAGTGGGGCAAGCCGGTGTTCGTGATGCACGGCGATATCGAGCTGCCGGGCGCGGTGCAGGCTGCGGATGTGAACGACATGCTGGGCAAGGTGCTGGGCTGCCTGCTGGCTTGAGAGGCCGTGCAGGGGACATTCGCGGAGCAAGGCACCCCGTCGGCGTGAGCGCGCCCTGAACAACGCGCCCCAACGCGGCCCCAAGGCAAACACCGCAGGCATTGCACAATGACAGGCATGCCCTACATGCCCACCTTCGTCGCCCCCGCCCGCTTCACCGACGCTGCCGCCGCACTCGAACAGGTCAAGACCATCTACCAGGGCGGCCTGGCCCACCTGCGCGAATCGATGCTGCGCTTCGTTGCCGGCGAGGCGCTGCCGGGCCGGGTGCGGGCCTGCTACCCCTTCGTGCGGGTGCACACCCACACCGTCTCGCGCCACACGCCGCCTGCCAACGCCGGGCTGAGCTACGGCTTCGTCGCCGGACCCGGCCGCTACGAGACCACGCTGACGCGGCCGGACCTGTTCTCGCGCTACTACCTCGACCAGTTCCGCCTGCTGCTGGAGAACCACCAGGTCGAGCTCGAGGTGGGCACCAGCACGCAGCCCATTCCGATCCACTTCTCCTTTGCCGAGAACGACCACATCGAAGGCACCATGAGCGCCGAGCGCCGCGCCCTGATGCGCGACGTGTTCGACCTGCCCGACCTGGGCGTGATGGACGACGGCATCGCCAACGGCACCTACGAGGCGCGCGATGGCGAGGCGCAGCCGCTGTCGCTGTTCACGGCCGCGCGGGTGGACTACTCGCTGCACCGCCTGCGCCACTACACGGGCACCGCGCCCGAGTGGTTCCAGAACTTCGTGCTGTTCACCAACTACCAGTTCTACATCGACGAGTTCGTGCGCCTGGGCCACGAGGCGATGGCCGACGAGAACAGCGAGTACGTCGCCTTCATCGAGCCCGGCAACGTGGTCACGCGCCGGCGCGGGCTGCCGGCCGGTTCGAGCAGCACCTACGGCCACCTGCTCGACGGCAGCCAGGGCACCGCGCCGCCGCGGCTGCCGCAGATGCCGGCCTACCACCTGGTGCGCGAGGACTGCAGCGGCACCACCATGGTCAACATCGGCGTCGGCCCGGCCAATGCCAAGACCATCACCGACCACATCGCGGTGCTGCGCCCGCATGCCTGGATGATGCTGGGCCACTGCGCCGGCCTGCGCAACACGCAGCAGCTTGGCGACTACGTGCTGGCCCACGCCTACGTGCGCGAGGACCACGTGCTCGACGAGGAGCTGCCGCTGTGGGTGCCGATTCCGGCACTGTCGGAAATCCAGCTCGCGCTGGAAAAAGCCGTGGCCGACATCACGCGCTACGAAGGCCCCGACCTCAAGAAGATCATGCGCACCGGCACCGTGGCCAGCACCGACAACCGCAACTGGGAGCTGCTGCCCGGCAACCAGCCGCAGCGCCGCTTCAGCCAGAGCCGCGCGGTGGCGCTCGACATGGAAAGCGCAACCATCGCGGCCAACGGCTTCCGCTTCCGTGTGCCCTACGGCACCCTGCTGTGCGTGAGCGACAAGCCGCTGCACGGCGAGATCAAGCTGCCCGGCATGGCCAACCACTTCTACCGCGAGCGCGTGGAGCAGCACCTGCGCATCGGCATGCGCGCCATCGACATCCTGCGCGCGGAAGGCTCGACACGGCTGCACAGCCGCAAGCTGCGCAGCTTCGACGAGGTGGCATTCCAGTAAGAAGAAGGGCTCCAGCAGGGCCCTGGGAGAGCGCGGACCTCAGGGTTTGTCCTGCCCGCCGCGGCGCGGGATTGCCGCGTTTCGCGGACATCATCTGGCTGGCCCTACAGACAACCGGAAAAAAGATGCCCCAGTCGCCTTCCGTTCCCCTCTCCCGCCGCAGCTTCTCGGCATGGATCGCGGCCTCGGCCGCAGCAGCCGGCGGAGGGCATGCCGCCCTCTGGCCGCGCGCCGCGCACGCCGCCGACGCGCCCGTGAGCAGCAAGCTGCGCATCGTGATTCCCGCCAACGAAGGCGGCGGCTGGGACCAGACCGGCCGCGCGCTCGGTGCCGCGATGCTGGCCTCCGGCGCGGTCGGCAGCGTGGTGTACGAGAACGTCGGCGGCAAGGGCGGCACGATCGGCCTGGCGAAGTACGCCGAGAAATACGATGCCGACCCCGACACGATCCTGATGAGCGGCATGGTCATGGTCGGCGCGGTGGCGCTGCAGAAGCCCGCCGTCACCATGGCCCACGTGGCACCCATCGCCCGCCTTACCAGCGATTACGAGGTGGTGGCGGTGAAGGCCGATTCACCCATCAGGACGCCCAAGGACCTGATCGCGCAGCTGCGCGCCGATGCGGCCAACACCGTCATCGCGGGCGGCTCGGCCGGCGGCGTGGACCACATGTACGCCGGCATGCTGGCGCGCGTGGCCGACGCCTCGCAGACGCTGGTCTATCAGGCGCATCCCGGCGGCGCCGAAGTGGTCGAGGCGCTGGAAAGCGGCAAGGCCGCGGCGGGCATCTCGGGCTACAGCGAGTTCAGCGAAGGCCTGGCCAGCGGCAAGCTGCGCGCCATCGGCGTGTCGTCGAAGCGGCCGTTCCAGGGCATTGCGTCGGTGCGCGAACAGGGCGTCGATGCCGATCTCGCCAACTGGCGTGGCGTGCTCACCGGCCGCAAGGTACCGCCCTACCGCAAGGCGGCACTGCTGACGGTGGTGCGGCGCGCCACCGCCACCGACCTGTGGCAGAAAACCATCAAGCAGAACAACTGGGACCCCTTCTGGATGGAGGGCAAGGACTTCGAGAACTTCCTCGAACTCGACACGGCGATGGCCGGTCCGCTGATCTATCTGCTCAAGCTGAAAGCCTGAGGGGCAACGGCCGCCACTCAATTCCAAGGGTTTTCCCTAGATGTAAAACCCGAGGAGGCTGCTCGTTTTTCGGACATCATCCAGTTACCTTTATAGACAACTGGAAACAAAATGCCGCATCCCGTGCCAGCAGGCTTTTCTCGCCGCAGCCTCGCTGCATGGTTGGCATCGGCCGTCGTCGCGGGCGTGGTGCCAGAAGCGTTCTGGCCCCGGTTGGCTGGCGCGGCCGAACCGCAGCTGATCCCCAAGCTGCGCATCGTGATTCCCGCCAACGAAGGCGGCGGCTGGGACCAGACCGGCCGCGCGCTTGGTGCCGCGATGGTGGCGTCGGGTGCGGTGGGCGATGTCGCCTACGAGAACATCGGCGGCAAGGGCGGCACCATCGGCCTGGCGAAGTACGTAGAGAAATACGATGCCGACCCCGACACCCTGCTGATGAGCGGCATGGTCATGGTCGGCGCGGTCGCGCTGCAGAAGCCCGCCGTCACCATGGCGCAGCTCGCGCCGGTGGCGCGGCTCACCAGCGACTACGAGGTGGTGGCGGTGAAGGCCGACTCGCCCATCAGGACGCCGAAGGACCTGATCGCGCAGCTGCGCGCCGATGCCGCCAAGACGGTCATCGCCGGTGGCTCGGCCGGCGGCGTGGACCACATGTACGCCGGCATGCTGGCGCGCGTGGCCGGCAATGCGGCCGCGCTGGTCTACCAGCCGTACCCCGGCGGTGCGCAGGTGGTCGAGGCGCTGGAAAGCGGCAAGGCGGCCGCCGGCATCTCGGGCTACAGCGAATTCAGCGAAGGCCTGGCCAGCGGCAAGCTGCGCGCCATCGGCGTATCGGCCAAGCGCTCGTTCATGGGCATTCCGGCAGTGCGCGAACAGGGCGTGGACGCCGACCTCGCCAACTGGCGCGGCGTGCTCACCGGCAAGAAGGTGCCGGCCGAGCGCCGCGCGGTGCTGCTCGAAGCCGTGCGCCGCGCCACCATGGCCGAACTCTGGCAGAAGACCATCAAGCGCAGCAATTGGGACGCGTACTGGATGGCGGGCAAGGACTTCGAGAGCTTCCTCGAACTCGACACGGCGATGGCCGGCCCGCTGATCTACCTGCTCAAGCTCAAAGCCTGATCGCCCGGCGCTTCAAGAAAAAAGCTCCGGCATCTCGCGCTGCGCCTTCGGCGTGAGCGTGAGCGCCCGCCCGTCCAGCTCCTGCCGTACCCATCCCCGGCGCAGCGACAGCTGCAGCCATGCGGCACCCAATGCGCCGCCCAGGTGCGGCCGGCGTTCACTCCAGTCCAGGCAGGCGCAGGCAAAGCGCCGGCGCGAGCGGCGCACTGCATCGACCTCGACACCCAGGCTCTCCAGCGCGATCGCGCCTTCGGGCGTGAGCTCGTACGAGCCGCTTTGCAGGCCGCTGAGCCAGCCCTGGGCATGCAGCCGGTCGTGCAGCGCAACGCCCGCCGTGCCCGCCATGTGGTCGTAGCAGGTGCGCGCACTGCGCAGGCGGCTCGGCGTGCTCGGCTCGAACCCGGGCGTGCGCGGCGTGCCGGCCACCACCATCAGGCTTTCGAGCGCGGCGGCGACGTCGTCGCTGGCGAGGCGGAAGTAGCGGTGCTTGCCCTGCACCAGCAGCTCGACCAGCCGCTCGTCCTTCAGGCGCGCGAGGTGCGCGCTGGCGGTCGACGCGGCCACCTCGGCGACGGTGGCCAGCTCGGTGGCGGTGCGTGCATGGCCGTCCATCAGGCAGCTCAGCATGCGGGCGCGCGCCGGTTCGGCGATGGCGCCGGCCAGGCGGGCCAGCTGGAAATCGGCGGAGGAGGAAATGGAGTCCATGCGCGCATCGTAGAACGGCGCTGCATCCGACACTTCGTTCGCGGGCGAAGTGTGATGGCGGCTTCGATCGCACACTGCGGCCATGAACGAAAGCAACCGCCCCGTCGACATCGACATGCCCGCCGACCCGGTCGCAGCCGCCACGCATGCCGACCCCTATCCCTGCTACGCCACCCTGCGCGACGGCCCGCCGCTCGCGTGGAACGAGAAACTGCGCCTCTGGGTCGCAAGCCGCGCGGATGTCATCGAGCAGGTACTGCTCGCGCATGGCGCGCTGCGCGTGCGGCCGGCCGCCGAGCCGGTGCCGCGCGCCATCGCGGGCAGCGCGGCCGGCGAAGTGTTCGGACATCTGGTGCGCATGAACGACGGCGCGGCGCACCAGGCGCATCGGCCCGGGCTGCAACGCGCTCTGGCCGGCCTCGACCTGAACGCCGTGCATGCAGCCGCCTTGCGGGTGGCGCAGCGCGTGCCCGGGCAGCAGCCGCTGTCCGACACGCTGTTCTCGATGCCCGTGCAGGCCGTCGCGCACCTGCTGGGTTTTGCCGACGATGCGCTGGCGCAGGTGGACCGGTGGCTGCGCGACTTCGTGGCCTGCCTGTCGCCGTTGTCCACGCCCGAGCAGCTGGAGCGTGCGAGCGCCGCAGCGGGCGAACTGATGGCGCGCTTTGAAATGCTGGCAGCGGTCGCGCCGCCGCGGCACGGCACGTTGCTCGCGGCTGTGCTTGCCGAGAGCGCGGGCGATGCGCGCGTGTCGCGCTCTCTGCTCGCGAACCTCGCGGGCCTGCTCTCGCAGACCTGCGACGCCACGGCGGGCCTGGTCGGCAACAGCCTGATCGCGATGATGCGCGAGCCTTCCCTGCCGAGTGCGTCGACCCGCACGCGCGACGGCCTGCAAGCCATCGTCGAGGAGACCGCGCGCCACGACCCGTCGGTGCAGAACACGCGGCGCTTTGCCGCCGAGGCCGTCGAGATCGCCGGCACCCCGCTGGCGGCCGGCGATGCGGTGCTGGTGCTGCTGGCCTCGGCCAACCGCGACCCGGCACTCAACCCCGACCCCGATCGCTTCATGCCCGTGCGCGCCCGCCGCCGCATGCTCGGCTTCGGCCACGGCATGCACGCGTGTCCGGGGCAGGCGCTGGCCTGCACGCTGGCGGCGGCCAGCCTCGGTGCCCTGCTGCCGCGCCATGCAGCCGACCTCGATGCGCAGCGCGTGCGCGGCTGGAGCTATCGGCCGTCGGTCAATGGGCGCATCCCCGTGTTCCACTGACCCGTGCCCGCCAGGTGGGGCGACAGTTGTGCATCACCCCAGCGCAGCGGCAACGCCGCCGGACGACGCAGGGCGTGCGTGACCCGAAAGCGCATCAGCCGCTCCGCACCTTCGAACGCGGCCACTTCGGGACCGTCCCACACGATCTCTGCCGTGACCGCCACGTGCAGCAGGTCGCCGCTGTCGAAGTCGACGAACAGCAGCCCCGCGCGCGGATGCGCCGCCAGGTTGCCGAGCGTGTTGAAGAAGCGGTTGCCGTTGAAATCCGGCACGGTGAGCACGTCGCCTTCGTGGTCGTTGTCGATGCGCACGAAGCCCGGACGGCCGCCGCGGTGCGACACGTCGACGCCGTGCGAACTCGCATCGGCCTCATCGCCCGCCGCCGCTTCGTTCGGATAGGCGGTGGCGATGAACAGCGTGTCGGCGCTGCCGATCAGGCGATGCGCCGCCAGGTCGAGTTCGTCGAGCCACTGCACCTGCGGCGCCGCATCGCTGCGCGGCGATGCGAACACCGGCTCGCGCGCCTGGATGTAGCGCGGGCAATTGCCGAAGCTCTGCTGCACCGCGACCATGAAGCCCGAACCATCGAGCGCCTCGACCGTGCCGTTCATGCGGTTGCGCCGCCGCGTGTGCGGCTGCATGCCGAGCAGGCCCAGCGTGGCGCCCTGCTTCAGCTGCCCGGCGAGCGGATCGCCCGCCGCCGGCAGCGCATCGACGCGCAGGTGCGTGGCATCGGGTGAATGCACAAAGCCGGCGGGCGCCGCGAGCACGCTGGCCCACGGCTGCAGTTCGGCGTCGAGACTGCCGACCACGAGGAACGGCAGCAGCCCGAAGAATTCGCGGTGCTGGTCGGGCATGTAGTCGCGAATGACGCGCGGGCCCGCCACCTCCATCTGCTCGCGCGAGCCTGCCAGGGCCTGCATCGCGCGCTCGCCCGCATGGAACGGCGCGGCGATCATGCAACCGCCCCGAGCCCGATGGGCGTGCGCACCATCGGCACGAACCCCGGCAGGGCTTCCACGCGTTCGAGCCAGCCGCGCAGGTTCGGATAGGCGTCGATCGACACGCTGCCTTCGGGTGCATGCGCCACGTAGGCGTAGTTCGCGATATCGGCGAGCGTTGCGTCGTGGCCGGCGAGGAAGGGCTGCTGCTGCAAATGCATTTCCATTACCGAGAGCAGCGCATGCGAACGCGCGACGATCTCCGCCGGGTCGGTGTCGCGGCCGAACAGCGCAATGACCCGCGCCGCCGCCGGACCGTAGGCCAGCGGGCCGGCCGCCACCGAGAACCAGCGCTGCACGCGCGCAGCACCGACGGGATCGCGCGGCATCCAGCGCGCGGGGTCCGGCGCATAGCGTTCGTTGAGGTAAACGAGGATGGCGTTGGAATCGGCCAGCGCGAGTTCGCCGTCCTCGATCACCGGCACCTGGCCGAAGGGGTTGCGCGCCAGGAATTCGGGCGTGCGGTTCTCGCGCCTGCTCATGTCGATCTCGATGTTCTCGAATGGCAGGCCGAGCATCGCGAGGAACAGGCGCACGCGATGCACGTGGCCCGAGATGGCGGAACCATAGAGCTTGATGGGCTGGGCGGGGCGGGCGGTGGTCATGGGAACTCCTTGTTTGAGGATGGCGGGGGCGTTGCCTGGATTGTTCTCTCTTGCATCAGATGAATGAATAGCCAATTCAGTATTTGACTGCTGCGTTTTCCGGTTTAATCGCGCCATGGATCGTTTCAAAGCCATGCAGACCTTCGTTCAGATTGCCGACCAGGGCAGCCTGACTCGCGCCGCCGAGGCGCTCGGCAGCTCGCTGCCGGCAGTGGTGCGCTCGCTCGCCGCGCTGGAGGCGCACCTGGGCGTGCGACTGTTCCACCGCACCACGCGCCGGCTGTCGCTCACCGAGGAAGGCCGCCACTACCTGCCGAGCGCGCGCGAAGTGCTGCTCGCGGCCGACGCCGCCGACCTCGCGCTGAAGGCCGAGGCGCGCGAGCCGGCGGGCCAGCTCACGATCACCGCGCCGGTGCTCTTCGGCCACATGTACGTGGCGCCCGCCATCGTGCGCTTCATGCAGCGCCACGAAAAGGTGCGCTGTAGCGTGCGCCTGTACGACCGCACCGTGAACCTGCTCGAGGAGGGCATCGACGTGGGCATCCGCATCAGCCCGCTGGAAGATTCGTCGCTGGTGGCGCAGACGCTCGGCACCATCCGCCGCGTGGTGGCCGCGAGCCCCGCGTACCTCGCGCAGCACGGCACGCCACGGCATCCGCGCGACCTGGCCGGTGCGCCCTGCGTGCGCGGCCGCATCGACGCACCGGCGCAGTGGCTGTTCCGCGACGGCGGCAAGACGATCAGCGTGACGCCGAACAACCGCCTGGAGTTCAACCACCTGGCCCCGGCCATCGAGTCGTGCGCGGCGGGCATGGGCTTCGGCACCTTCTTCTCGTACCAGGTGATGCCGCACGTGGTGCAGGGCCGGTTGAAGCTGGTGCTCGAAGACTTCGAGCCGCCGCCGCGGCCGGTGAGCGTGATCTATCCCAACGCGCGGCTGCTGCCCGCGCGCACGCGGGCGTTCATCGAGTGGATGAAGATGGAGTTCAGCGGCCTCAGGCTCTGAGCCCGGGCGGCGTCAAGCGGCGCTGCCCGGCCAGCCGTCGTCGAGCGATTCGCGGCTGTCGTGCAGGCAGATCTCGCTGTCCTGCTTCAGCGGCAGCCAGCCTTCGCGTTCCAGCTGGCCAGCCAGCGCCGCCACCCGGGCCTTGAACCCGGCCAGCGGCTCGCGGCTGCGCAGCGTGACGAAGCGCATGCCGGTCTCGCCCATGAGGCTGTTGCGCGACAGCCGCGCACCGTGCGTCTCGCACAGGTGCTGCAGCGCGGATGCGTTGTGCAGCAGCAGCTTGCCGCGCCACTCGAAATACTGGTCGGGCTGGCTCAGCCGCTCCCAGCCCTGGACCGACGCCTCGATCTTCACGCGCCGCACCGCCATGCCCGCGCGCGCCAGCCATTGCCCCAAGGCCATGGCCTCGGCCTTCGCTTCCTCGAGCGTGCCGCGAAGCCAGCCGGTGGCGATGGGCTGCTGCTTCTGCTCGCCGTGGGCGAGGTCGATCAGCATCGGCTTGAGCCCGACTTGCTCGCACACCACGACGAAGGCCGCCATTTGCGATTCCTGCAAAACGCCGCACGTCAGGTGCAGCTTCAGCGCGCGCTTCATGGCGCACCCACCGGCTCGGGCAGCGGCCTGCCGTCGCAGAGCGAGGCGGCGTCGATCGCCATGCCGCGCACCGCTTCTTCAAGGCCGAGGTTCAGCACCGACATGAACTCGCCGTTGGCGCTGGTCCAGTTGGTGCGCGTGCCCATGCCGTGGTACTGGCGCGCGGCGGTCCCGCCACCGGGCAGGCGGTAGCTCACCTTGAGCACGACATGCGAAACCAGGTTCAGGTTCACCGACCACGCATGGGCGAGGCGCAGCGCAACGTCGGCCACAGCCTGCCTGGCGCCACTGTCGCCTGCGGGCGGCGCCCCCGGCACCGCCTGGAGTCCATAGCGGCCCAGCGACTGCAGCGCCCCGCGCGTCCACGCCGTCGCGTCGCCGCTGCGCAGCGACTGCACCGACCGGGGCGTGGCGTGCACCGTCGGCATCATCACCGTGAGGTTGCCGGCGTTGGCCTTGTTGCTGCGCGTGTCCTCGATCGCGGGCAGGTACAGCGTGCAGTCGCGCGCGAGCCGCAGCGGTGCGGCCGGTACGCCGTTGGGCCGCTCGGCCGGTTCGGGCGCCGGCTCGAAGACCATGGAGAGCGGCTCGCTCTCGGTGAGGGCGTGCGAGAGGGTGGGCAGGGCGCAGAGCGCGGCGAATGCAGCAGCGGCGAGTTGTTCTTGGCACAGCCTCATGGCGCGGCGCTCCTGACCGAATACATGGCGCCGTCCTGGTCGCGGAACAGCACGCGGCCCGGCTGCTCGTCGAAGCCCTGGCCGGCCAGCGTCACCCACGAGCCGTTGACGTTGAAGCGCGCGGTCTTCACGCCGCCGGAGCGGGCGCCGGCAATGTCCAGCGCCACCGCATGCAGGGTCTGCGCCATCGACTCGCGCATCACGCCGCGCAGCACCTGCCCGTCGTTCGCCGTCAGCCGCCGCAGCACGGCGGCGCGCGCCGTGCCGCCGATGGGTGTCTGGAAGATGGCGGCGGCGCGGTAGCTCGGCTCGCTGCGGCCGTCCTGCCACAGCAGGGCCGAGGTTCGCGTGGTGAAGGCGCCCAGGCCGGGCTCCAGCGCGTACTGCAGCAGCAGCACCATGTAGGCGGGACCTGCCTTCGTGGCGGCGATGCGGGCCTCATGCTCGACCTTCGCCGGCATGGCCGCGAGCACCTGCGACGAGCGGATCTTCAGCGGGAACGAACTCGGCTCGGCCAGCAGCGTGCCGAGGGCCTTGCCCGCCTCCACGCGGTAGTCGTAGTCGAGCAGCGGTCCGACGATGGCCTGCACCTCGGCGCTCATGTCCTTCTGGCGCGATTGCTGCACCGACGAATCGATCAGCGCGCCGATCAGCCCGCCGCCCGTGGCCGCGCTCACGCCGGGGGGCTGCGCGGAGAACATGAAGCTCTCCTGCGCAACGACGACGCGCACGTCGACTTCCTGAACCTTGTCGCGGTCCGCAACCGCCAGCGGCCGATGAAAAGGTGCGCAGGCGCCGAACAGCATCAGCACCGGCAGCGCCAGCCAGAAACGCAGCATCTTTGGGCCTCCCACCGCACAAACGCCATTCTTGGCGTCGATTGTGCCGCCGCCGGCGTGCGGTTCGACCCGGGTTATCGAGGGTCCGCCGGACGCGCCCGCCATGTAGTGGCCCCGAACACGCGCGGTTGTCCATCGATTGAAGCGATGGGGCGCCCGCGGCACGGCTGCGTCAGAATGGCCGCGTGCCACCCACACAATCCTCCATTCAGTCTCCGCTCTTCCACGCCAGCCATCTGCACAAGCGCTACGGCGGCACCACCGTCGTCGACGACCTCTCGTTCGAGATCGCGCCCGGCGAGTGCCTGGGCGTGATCGGCCCGAACGGCGCGGGCAAGACCACCACCATCCGCATGTGCCTGGGCCTCACCGCGCCGGACGGCGGCGACATCTCCGCGCTGGGGCTGCAGATGCCGCGCGACGCGCTGGCCATCAAGGCGCAGCTCGGCGTGGTGACGCAGTTCGACACGCTCGACCCGGATTTCAGCTGCGCCGAGAACCTCGTGGTGTACGGCCGCTATTTCGGCTTCGGCAAGGCGCAGGTGCGCGCTCGCGTGCCGCAGCTGCTGGAGTTCGCGGCGCTGTCGCACAAGGCCGATGCGAAGCCGGGCGAACTGTCGGGCGGCATGCGGCGGCGGCTGTCGCTGGCGCGCGCGCTGGTCAACGATCCCAGGCTGCTGCTGCTCGACGAGCCGACCACCGGGCTCGATCCGCAGGCGCGGCACCTCATGTGGGAGCGGCTGCAGGTCTTGCTGCAGCAGGGCAAGTCGATCTTGCTGACCACGCATTTCATGGACGAGGCCGAGCGTTTGTGCTCGCGCCTGCTGGTGCTCGACCACGGCCGCAAGATCGCCGAAGGCCGGCCGCGCGACCTGATCGCCGAGCACCTGGAACCCGACGTGGTCGAGGTGTACGGCAACGGCGCGCTGTCGCTGGCCGACTCACCCGAACTGAAGGCGATGGCAGCACGCGTGGAGGTCAGCGGGGAGACCGTTTTCTTCTACACGCAGGACGCGCGGCGGCTGCTCGATGCGCTGACGCGACACAGCGGCCTGCGCACTTTTCATCGGCCCGCGAACCTGGAGGACCTGTTCCTCAAGCTTACCGGCAGGCAGATCCGGGAGGACGGCTAAGAATGCGGCACACCCCCAGGCTTGCCCACTTCGTGTGGCCTCCTACCCCCTCGCCGGGGGCAATACCAGCGGCCCGGCAAAGCCGGTTCCGCGGTATTCCTGAAATGGAGAGGAAATCATGAACAACATTGCGACCGCTGCGTCGCCGCCTGCGCCTTCCGTGTGGCGCGCGCCCGAACTCTCGCTGCGCTGGTGGCCCGTGTTCCTGCGCAACCTGCTGGTGTGGCGCAAGCTCGCCATTCCGAGCCTGATCGGCAACATCGCCGAGCCGCTCATCTGGCTCGTCGCCTTCGGCTACGGCATGGGCGCGCTGGTGGGGCAGGTGTCGGTCGACGGCATGAAGGTGCCGTACATCCTGTTCCTGGCGAGCGGCTCGATCTGCATGAGCGCGATGAACGCGGCGAGCTTCGAGGCCCTGTACTCGGCGTTCTCGCGCATGCATGTGCAGAAGACCTGGGACGGCATCATGAACGCGCCGGTCGGTCTCGACGACATCGTGCTGGCCGAGATGCTGTGGGCCGCGTTCAAGTCGATCTTCACGGTCACGGCGATCCTGTTCGTGATGCTCGGGCTGGGCATCAGCCACAGCCCGAAACTCGTCGTCGCGTGGATGGTGCTGGTCGGCGCCGGCATCACCTTCTCGTCGATCGCGCTGATCTTCAATGCGCTGGCGAAGGGCTACGACTTCTTCACGTACTACTTCACGCTGTTCATGACGCCGATGATGTTCCTGAGCGGCGTGTTCTTTCCGCTGGAGCAATTGCCCTCGGCGGTGAGGGCCGTGGCGGCGTGGCTGCCGCTGACCAACGCGGTGGCGCTGGTGCGGCCGCTGTTCATGGACCAATGGCCAGCGAACTGGTGGGTGCATGCGGGGGTGCTGGCTGTGTATGCGGTTGCGGCTTTCTGGGTGGCTCTGGCGTTGACTCGGAAGAGATTTCGGGGGTAGCTGTTCTCTTGTTTTCCCAGGGCTAGGTCTCGCACGGGCGCCGATTCCATCGTACTCAGGCTGCTTGCCGAAACGCTCGGGAGCTGAAGACTGGTCGCCGTGCCCGCGTCGCGCAAGTTGCTTATCGCGAATTTCTAGCACGAGGGGAAGGCGTCATCCCAACCGTACTGCCCCGAAGGTTGTACTCGGGACGATGAGTCCAATGTTCCTAGAAAGCCTCTCGCCCGGGGCAAAGCGGGTAGTGGACAAAAAAACGCCAACCCCAAACCAATAGCACCACCAATGCGAGCCAGGCGGAGTAATGAATCCGGCGCTTCTTTGCGGATAGCGCGCAGCCCGCGATAGCGAGGGGCAACAGCACGATGAGCGCGATGATTCTGGCGTCGATTCCGTCATCAAGGGGCAACCCGCAAAAGGTGAGGCCGTCAGCGCGCGCCTTGGGATCGTCGAGCATCCATTCGTACTCGTTCATCGGCATCATGAACATAACTGCCACGCACAGAAGTGCGTAGAACGACATGCCGATCGCGCCAAGTTTCTTCATGCTCAGAATCTGTTGAGCAGGCGTGAAACATGCTCTCGATGCTCAATCATTCTGCGTCCGTACTCTGAATATTCCCGGCCCCTGGCACCCGGCGGGAGCTTGATCGAGTTCGTGATATCCGCCAGCGGGCGAGTTGTCCCCCGGTTGTAGCGCGCGCCCGCGGCAATGAACTGCTCATCGGTCAAATGGGCTGTACCTGCGCTCGGGTAGTCGTGCAGGACCAAGCCACGTAGATGCTTGGCGACCACCGTCAGATTGAAGACGTCTGTATTGAGGCAGTTCAACATGGCCACCTGATCGGAGAAGGACATTTCCTCGATGGACAAGCCCAATTCTCTTGCGGCATTGCGCATTTGGATGCTGACGGCGCCAACGGAAGTGCCTCCAGGCGGCTTGTCATAAATGCCTGGCGCGCCGCCCCTTTGATTGAACCAAGTCTGTAAGGATCGTTCGAAGAATACTGGTTTCTTGGTGCCATCGGGCTTGCCCCCCACTTCGGCCCATGCGACGGATGCGAGGAGGACAGGCGGTATCTTTTCTTGCTTGGCGATCTCGACGATTCGGTTCTTGTTGTAGACAACCCAGCCGTCCTTATAGGCGGTCAGGTACGCGCGGCCGCCACCAAACTTCTCAGAGAGCGCTTGCCATTTGAAGACATCCCAACTTGACCACTTCGGATAGTTGGAATTGTCTGGTGCGCAGAATTCACGGCCACTCATATTTTTCTCCCTATGTGTCCGAGGCATCAGTCCGGTGGATAGCTGCTCTGACGAGATCCCCCGCATGCGAAGAAACGATTTCGTCCCCACGCCATCAGGTTCGACCCCGGACTCTCTGATGTTGGAAGGCGCCCGATTCATTATGTGCGGCCGCGTTGCCTGCAAATGAGGTGAAGAGTTATCTTTCGCACGGCCATGGACCGTCCGGAGAGTGATGGATTGCACGGATACGGCGTTTTGCTGCCTCCAGGCGGAACAGAAGAATGCTCACACTGCGTTGAGCCTTTCCCTCAACCTGCACAGCGAAGCAGCGATTTCGCGACGGTCCGTTAGTCTGCGGTTGACATTGCTGGGACTTGGATGCGGCATCAAGAACAGCTGGGCTCGTCGGGCGATCTGGCCGATCGATTCGCTAGCCAAGGCGGCCTCGCGACCGACCAAAACAATGAAGCGCAATGCCGACAAATGAAGCAGCACTGCTTCCAGAGCACCGCGTGCCTTGGAAAGGTCCGCTCAGGTCACCGGCCAGATCTTGCTCTGCTGGGCGTTGCCGACATGCCACGGGACGATGTTCCAAACAATCGTGCGCGTGCGGTCGATGCCAGCTTCCTGGTGGAGTACGAAGAAGTTCTTTGCAGTCTCGTCCGGATTGTTGCGCGAGACAGAACCAGACTTGATCGCACGCGGTCCAGGTGCCTCGAGCGGGAAGAGACACTC
>Ga0207655_1001170_pt1 | contig 25492 bp, 23 predicted proteins | sample KBSM44metaG_FD_184398 | JGI IMG/M metagenome (GOLD analysis project Ga0207655, IMG submission 184398) | Miscanthus rhizosphere microbial communities from Kellogg Biological Station, Michigan, USA - KBS M4-4 metaG (SPAdes) (version 2) | ecosystem: Host-associated > Plants > Roots > Rhizosphere >... | reverse complement strand
CAGTAACATTTGAAATGCAAAGCTGTATGGACCAAGAATATGCTCAACATAAGAACCGCGTTCAACAGGCCTTTGCCAAAATCATCAGTCGTCCAGACAGTGTGAAAAAAGACCGGCAGATGGATGAAATCGCAGCATGGTGGGAAAACACCGACAAGTATTGTAATTGGGATCCGAAAACCGAAGGACAAGGACAAATGTTAGATGCACAGTCTTGCCGTCTGAACCGTATTGCCAATCTTGCGGATAAAATCAGCCACTATTGAGTCTCACAAATTAAAACTGAGCATCCCATCGTATTCAATAAAGTACTGTTGATTGGCATATTGTAATCCGTGAAACTGGGCTTACCTATGCCCAACGGTTGCATACTTATCTTCACCTACTCACTTGGACTTTCTGAGAGTCTGTCAATCTTGTTGAGTAAGTAATTGATGCCCGAATGTAGCTAAAAAGTATTTTTATAAATTATTGTCATTCACAATCAATACAATAGCGTATCTGCTATTTTGAGGTTGTACTTTTGGATAAATTTGCCTTCTTAAAGAATATTCAGGAATGGTCTGATCAGTATCCATGGCTAGAGATGCTAACATCATTATTCATTCTAATTTTTTTCGCTTTTGTCGCAAATTATATTGCAAAACAAGTTGTTGTTCGTGGGATACGTAAACTTATTTCAAAAATGAAGTTTGCACATAGTGAAATTTTTTCTCAGCATAGTGTTATCCGCAGAGTGGCGAATATTGTTCCTGCCATTGTTATTTTAAATGGTATTTCCACAGTTCCACATTTGTCCTTAAAAGCGGTTGGCCTGATACAAATGGCTGCACAGGCTTTTATCTTCCTGACCATTGCACTGGCCATCAGTGAACTTTTAAATGTTTTCAATCTGCTTTATCAACGTAATCCAAAATCACTGAATAAGCCCATCAAAGGCTATCTTCAACTGATCAAGCTGATTCTGTTTATCGTTTGTGGTCTGCTAATCTTGGGTACTTTCTTAAAGAAAGATGTTTTTACCCTGCTTGCTGGTTTTGGTGCGATGGCAGCGGTATTGTTACTAGTTTTTCAAAATACGATTCTGTCCTTGGTAGCGTCGGTGCAAATCTCTTCCTACGATATGGTTCGTATCGGTGATTGGATTGAAATGCCAACATTAAATGCAGATGGTGATGTTATTGATATGTCCTTACATACCATTACTGTACAGAATTTTGATAAAACCTTTACCACAATTCCCACCAATAAGTTGGTCACGGATACCTTTAAAAACTGGCGTGGGATGAAATTGTTGGGGGCGAGACGAATCAAGCGCTCAATCTTTATTGATCAAACCAGCATTCATTTTATTACCCATGAAGAACAACAGAAATTAAAAGCTTTCCTGTTACTGGATCAGTATTTGGATAATAAACAATCTGAACTGGACAGCTTTAATCAGCAGTTTGAAGATCAGTCAGTCTATAACCAGCGCCGCTTAACCAATATTGGAACATTTCGGGCCTATGTGGAGTTCTACTTAAAACAACATGCTGGTATTGCTAAAAACCAATCCTTAATTATCCGTCAGTTACAACCGACGAGTGAGGGATTACCACTGGAAATCTATGCATTTGCCAATACAACGGTATGGAATGATTATGAGGCAATCCAGTCTGATATATTTGACCATCTGATGGCAATTATCCCTGAGTTTGGGCTAAAAATTTATCAAGCGCCTTCTGGTTCAGATCTACGCTCATTGTCAAAACATGCTGAAAGTAGCTCGGAACTTCTGTTCTGAGTTGTTGGTCAGGGGGTTCTGCCCCTGATCATTTACATTAAAAATGCCCATGCGATAAGCATGGGCTTGCTTGCAATGAACGAAGATTGCAAATAGAAAAGCTTTCCTCTATTGCTTTTAATGTATCTTTTAAAATTACTACCCCCCAATATTGGCAAGACTTAAAAATTAATTTTATACATAGATTTTTTCAAGTTTATGTGAAATATCTAAATAAAAACCTTCTTAATAGGTAATGGATTGCCTTAATGTCTTAATTAACAGTTCATATAAATGATCGACCGCTTTTGAATTAAGCGAGGCTCTACTTCTATATACAGATGCTTCCATGGGTGCTAATGGGCCTAGTCTATGCTCCGCTCCCAAAATTTCTAAATGCTGAGGGGCGCTACATTGTGTGAAAACTGCGACGGCCAAACCACTTTCAACTGCTGCAATTTGCCCGATTAAACTTGAACTATTATAAACCACACGATAACGGCGACCTTGCAATGCAAGCGAATTGATCGCACTTTTTTTGGCTAAACTGGTACTTTCATAAACAGCAATAGGTATCGGATCTTCACGCCATAATTCAAATTGGGGAGAACCTACCCACACCATTGGCTCATGAAACAATAAAGTGCCTTGACGGGGGTTATCCCTTGAAATCAAAGCTAAATCAATCTCGCCATTTTCTATACGTGGGATCAATGAAGTCGATTGTTCACAAATAAATTCTATTTCAACGCCGCTATGACGTGGTGCAAAACGCTTAAGCACAGGCGTTAGATATTTAGCAGCGTAATCATCGGGTACACCAAGTCTAATCCGACCAGTTAACTCTTCTCCATTAAAAGCCATTTGTGTTTCATGGTGTAGATCAAGTATCCGTCTTGCATAACCTAAAAGAAGTTGTCCTTCAGAAGTGAGTTGAATTTGTCTATGCGTTCGAACTAAAAGTTGGCATTTTAAAGCGCATTCCAGTTTTTTTAACTGCATACTGACAGCAGACTGTGAACGGTATAGCTCAGGTGCTGCATTTGAAAGAGAACCTGTATCAACAACTGCGACAAAACATTTTAACCAATCAATCTGTAGATTTTGTAGATTCATGATCACCCCCAAATTATTCGATTTTCGAATAGTATATGTAAGAATTATGCGCTTTTCATTCTAACTTTCTAAGTCCATAATTTATTAAGAAAAGAAGGAATTTCCCCTAATTTTCATCAGCGATCATTAGGTATATAGCTCACTAGAAAATTTAAAAAGATAAGGAAATTATTTTGTCGAATGTTGACCCAGATATTTACAGTTTAAGTTATTCCCAAGTTTGGTCAGGCTTTAAAAGCCTTCTTCCAATTTCATCTTTCGTGGTGATTTTTGGGGCTGCTTTCGGCTTAGCTGCAACGCAAACAGGACTAGACAATAGCTCTATCATGTTAATGAGTAGCTTTGTTTTTGCAGGAGCATCTCAATTTGCGACTTTAGAACTATGGGGTGCGCAAATATCACTGATTCCCTTAATAGTCACAGTTTTCTTTATCAATGCTCGGCATCTTTTAATGGGCGCATCTCTTTATCCTTGGTTACGTCACCTGTCTCCCATCAAACGATACAGTATCTTGCTGGTTATTTCTGATGCCAATTGGGCACTCTCACTACAAGCATTTAATCGTGGTGAATCAGGGATGGGCTTATTGTTTGGAGGGGGCATTGCGCTTTGGCTCGCGTGGGTTTTAGGCACAGGACTGGGTTTCTATTTTGGTAATGTCATTCATCATCCTGCACTACTGGGATTAGATATGGTCATGGCTTGTTTTCTACTGGCGATGGTTGTGGGTGGACAAAAAAATCTCAGAATACTCATCATCTGGGCAATCGCTGCCTGTAGTTCATTACTAGCCTATTGGTACTTACCAGAAAATAGTCATGTCGTTGTGGGTGCCTTATTTGGCGGAATTGTCGGAATTTTCTGGAAAGAGAAACGGGTATGAACCTAGAAATTAGCACTACTTATCCCTTGATTATTATTTTTATTATGGCCGTTGTGACATTAGCCACTCGCTGGGGTGGTGTTTTAATTATGTCTTATGTTCCTATTAGTGATCGTGTACAGCGATTTATTAACGCAATGTCAGGATCTGTACTGGTTGCACTTTTGGCCCCCATTGCGGTTGAAGGTGATCATGGCGCTCGATTAGCATTACTGACGACATTGATCGTTATGCTATTGCTTAAAAACCCGCTGTTGGCGATTGCAGCAGGAATATTGGCAGCAGCTTTATTCCGTCAGTATTTTGTATGAAATGATAGAGAGTTCAAGAGATTTAGGGCATTTATAGCTCATGTTATTGCGTACTTGTAGTGCTAAGCCACACCGTATTTTGTTCAACCAATATGCTCTACCAACACACTAATTTTATTTTTAAGCGGTTTCACCAAGTTGATAACGCTTTAATCAAGCCCCATAAATCTTACTTTCTCACATTTAAAAATCACCATCATAATCAAAATTTTAATTCGATTTACAAATTCTATCTTTTGAGTATGGCTATTGATTTTAAAATAAAGCACGTATAATCCGCACTTGCTTTTTTTCTATCTTTTTCAGGTTGACTGTATGTCTGAGCTCCAATCTTTAACGCCTCGTATTTCGGTCGCCCCGATGATGGATTGGACATATTAAAAAATATATTTAATACAAAACAATACATTAAGAAAAAATAAAAATATATGGTGTAAAAAAGGTGTAAATTTAATAACAAACTTACACCTGTTTAATTTCTATTCGAAGATTCCAAATACATCAAGCCTCTAATGTATTACAAATCTAAACTCGCGCCATTCTTCCGAAGCCACTCTTTACGCTCTCTGTAATCAGGCAGAATCTTATCAACTTCATTCCAAAATGCATCTGAATGATTCAAATAATGGATATGACACAGTTCATGAACAATAATGTAATCGATAATTTTGAGTGGAGCCATCATACACTTCCAATGAAAAAGCAAATCATTGTTTTTGTTGCAACTCGCCCAACGATAACCCATATCCTTTATTCTTACGCTTTTGGGCACAACACCAATCTTAGCAGCAAAATATTTCACACGCTGACTGATTCGAGATAATCCTTTATCAGAATAAAAGGCCTCAAATGCTTTTTGTCCCGCACCTAAACCACCACTATCGATCAGATTACGATTCAAGCAAAATCGACCTTCTTTTAGCTTTAGATCACAGCCCTGTTCAACAACCAAAGATAAACGATAAGCACGCCCTAAATAAAGGAATGTCTCACCATTTACCCATTCACGCACAACAGCAGTAATATTTAAATCACGCCATTCGGCCAAGTTTCGATAAATCCACATCCTTTTACTTTCAACAATATTATCTACCTGCTCAGGTGTATAATCTAAAGGCGGTCGAACTAAAATTGAACCATCCCGCTCAATGACTATATCCGTTGTCTTACGATTAACCCCTTCTAATAGCTGATAGTCAATATCTCTTACACGCCTCGCATTCATTATGATTTACCTTTATAAGTCTTGTGAAGCAAAGTATCATGTCTATTCTTAGCTAACTTCATAATTTCTACAGCAACACGCTCACGATTACTTTTCAATTCATGAATACCGGTTAAAGTTAAAGCTGTTTTTATTTCACTGCGTGTTTGCTTTTGCTTATTCTCATTTTTCCAATAATCAATACTACCAATATTTTCCTGTAGCGTTTCCACAATAGCTTCCATGAGCACTTTCATTTTTGCTTTTGCATCATTTGGCACGTCTCCATTTGGAAATGCTTCATTTGCAATATGTTCATAGAACGTTGTGACCTCTTTACTCATACCTTCTGCAGTAACTTTACGGCCTTGTAATGTTTCAGTACGTAATTTTTCAAGTTCTTCCGAGAGCTTTTCCCATTGATCCTGATGTAGCTCAATTAAGTTTTCCACTTTGGCAGATAAGCTTCTATAGAATGCTGGGTCTTCATCATAATGAACCGTGCAATGCTTACGTATCGCATGTTCCATTTCACTTGCTTTCGCTTGGGCATTACCTGCTGCATGCTGATTTAATTTTTCAATAAAATTTTCCGCTAGCAATTCTATTGGTGCAACAGCTGGATTAATACCTAAACTTATTAAATGATCATTGATTAGATCTTTCACTTTCTCACCAGCATCACCTAAACTTAAGCTCGTATCTTTATAGCGTTCCTTAGTCACACGTAATATATAACCAAAACGTTTAGCAGGTGTTCGATAAGGTTGCGCGGCAGCATTCGGCAATATGATATCCATACTCTTCAAAAAATTTTTCAAGTACACATCAAAGTCAGCTCGCATTTTCTCATCTTGTAAAAGTGTGACTGCTTCATGAACAATGGCAGCATCAGCCTCTATTGTTGCTAGTTTACCTTCTAGAAAATCTTTAATTTTTAAAATTTTATTGTACTGAAAGAGTTGTAATAAACGCTGATAACGCTCTTCCAATACTGGCATTTCTGAAGTAATACTCTTTAAGCCTTGTGCTAATTCTTGCTTTTCATCGGCAGCAGCATATAAGGTTAAAGCATCCGTTAAGTTTTCTGTTAGACCAATATAATCAACGATATAGCCCCGACTTTTACCATTCTTAACACGATTTGTGCGAGCAATTGCCTGCAACAAAGTGTGCTCACGAATTTTTTTATCTATATACATGACTTGTTCAATGGGTGCATCAAACCCTGTCAACAACATGTCACAAACTATCAAAAAGGCGATACCCGTGTAAGGCTTATCTGGATCACCCCATGCAAATGATTTACAGAAATTCCCTACAGCATTCCATGCCTTAGCTTGTTTACAAGCTTCCGTCACATAAGCTGGTTCATTAGTGCCATCACTAGAAATTACTACCGCTGCCTTGAGAAAACTAATCTTTTTAATGAGGTCTAAATTCGGTTCAGGTACCGACTTAAGCACCTGTACTCGTTCTTCTAACTCAGCATTTATTGCCGCTTGGTAACGTACTGCTGCCAACTTGGAATGACAAACTACTTGCGCCTTAAAGCCATTTGGTAAAATTTGCTCAATGTAGTGAGAGACCATATCTTTCGCAATAGCTTTGATACGCTGCTCAGCTTCAAGGATATCGCCTGTTGCACCATACTTCTTTTTAATCGCTAGTAGTTCTGCTTCAGTACGCTCTTTAAACAAGTTCTCAAATCGGGTTTCAAATCCATGCTTATCATTTAAAGCTGAATTTGCAGTTCTACCTTCATACAAAATTTGTAGGGTAGCTCCATCATTCACTGCATCCATCAACCTATATTTGTCGATATATCCACCAAAACGCATATATGTTTTCTTATCGCCATGGCGATCGGCTATTAGTGGTGTACCTGTAAAAGCGATACGAGCAGCGTTAGGAAACGCCTCAAATATATTATTTCCTAGATCAGAACCCTGAGTACGATGAGCTTCGTCAATCATTAAAATGATACGCGAAGAAGGATTTACAACTCCAAATGATTTGCTTGTAGGAATGGACTGATAAGTCCCTAAGGTAGCAGCTAGACTTAAAGGCAAACTTTCATCACGAAGCTGAAACTTATGCACCATAACCATATTGATATCAGAACTATCTGTTGCTAGATTTTTGCGTAGATCAGCAGAATTATCGATGGTATTCACTCGACCGCCAATCAAAGTTGCAGTTTCAGCAAGTTGGTCTTCAAGGTCAATACGATCATTAATTAATAATATTTTATAATCATTTAAGTCTTTAGATGCACGCAACATACGTGCAACGAAAACCATAGTTAAACTTTTTCCCGAACCTTGGGTATGCCAGACAACGCCATTTTTATCTTCTACAGTCTTTCCAGTACGTAAACGCTCAATAATTTTATTCGCAGCTCTAAACTGTTGATAACGACAGACGACTTTTATTCTTGGCCCGCCATCAGTATCCATAAAGATGGTCGAAGTCCGCAAAATATTCAGCAAATTCGTCTTATTCAACATCCCATTAATAAGCTGTTGCTGTTGGTTCATATCCTTAACAATGGCATCTTCATTCGGCCATTGCGTTTTCCATGGAAAGAAATGTTCCGTGCCTGAAGTAATTGTCCCGTAGTCTGCCTCTAATCCACAACTACGAATCAACATCATTGATGTATTGAACAGCTTAGACTCACCCTCTTTAAGCCCTTGTTGAAGTGTAGCTTTACGCTTATTCATGTAGCGTTGTAATTGCTCAAAGGCTTCTGCCATAGGGTTTGCGCAGTTAGGCCCACCTTTCTTACATTCAACCACAATAAGTGGAATACCATTCACAAATAAAACAATATCAGGAATGATGAATTGTTTCACATTACCCGGAGTATCAATACGGAATTGGTTAATCGCATGAAAGGTATTATTTTCAGGATTAGCAAAATCAATAAGTTTAACAACCGGGTCTTGCTCACCGGTAATGTTATTGATATCGACCTGTGCTTTAAATAGAAGTTTCTGAATTGCTTCATTCGCTTCCAATAGCGTACGGTTGGGTTGGCGTGCAATTTGGTCTTTCAGGTCTTGTAATTGCTTAGCTGTAAGCCATTCTCGGCCATCCAAAGTTGTATTTATTTTTGATACAGCAACATCAAATACTTCCGGCAATACAAGTTGGCGAAAGTTTTGGCGTAAACTTTTCTGAGGATCATGAGGAATGTCATCACCTTGGTCAATGGTCAGCCAATTCAACTTAGCCAATTGTTGTAAAAATGGCTGTTCAACTTCAGTGTATTCAGACATGCATCACCTCAGTTTCATCAAGTTTCACAGGAACTTCACCTGTGAGTAAATCATGCATTAAGCCAGATTTCTGTTGATTTAGCTTCTTCAGTTTCTCCGCCTCTTTTTTTAATCTCTCATCAATCTTATTAATTCGACTGACAATGAGAACTTGTTCCTCCTGGTTAGAAGGAAATGAAATCCAAATTTTTTGCAAGTTTGTAGGATTAATATTAACCTGTTGCACTGCTGGCGTTGCATATCTTCTCAATACCAACTGCGTAGATGTTTGACTCATCCAAAGAGAAAAATACTCTGGCAACAAGATGTCATTATGAAGGTTGATACGGACTAAATATGAAGCAAAGGAACATTGCACTAGCTCATCTTTCCAAATTGCGGTCTTACCAACATGTTCCATAGAGTTTGTTCTGTTATATAAAACATCTCCAAACTTTAATTTTAAGCGGTAGGCCTCTGGATTTTCGGTGTATTTTAGATCACTAACATCAAAAGCATTACTCTGAATATTATTCATTCGCAAAATAGGAATACCTATTTCAGCATCACTCAAGCTTGTTGAAATACCATATTCAGCTGATCTTACAAACCGCTCTAATAAACCACTCTCCCAATCCTTCGGAATCCAACCACTAGGGGTTTCTTGATAAAGTTCAGGTGCCTGCTCTTTAGATAGACGAAGTTTTCCGTCAGCGCTAATACCACGTGTAAATAAATCGTGCATTACACCAGCTTTAATTTGCTGGTATTTATTTATAAGAGTTTCTGTTTTTTCAATAGCCTCATCAACCGCCTTAAGAATTTCAGCTATTCTATTTTGCCTAGCTTTATTTTGAGGAACCAATATTACTATTTCTCTTAATTCTTTTTGATTAAGTTTGGCTCTAGTCCCTCCTTTAATAAACGGAGTAATATTTTTATGCTGTAATGAATAAAAAATATAATCAAAAGAAAACATTTTTTTTGGTCTGAGAATATGAGCATGATTATTTACCCAACTTTTCCCTGATATTCTGTAGGCGACAGGGCGTGTGGAATACTCATCAAAGTATCCACCATCTTCAGCCATCAGAATAAGTGGCTCATCAAACAACCACCCATTAATAAACCCCTGAAGCCCATTTGCCCCGTAATAAGGGGTATTACCTACATTTTTAGATCGTTCTTCCTCATTCACAGGAATACGAAGATGATCCAAAATATCAGCACATTCATCTAATCGGTATGACAGCCAATCACTCATAACCCAACTCCCGCAAAAACGCCTGTAATTGCTTAGAAGCTGCATCACGCTCCGCCTCAATCGTCTTGGCCGTTACTGCATATTTGTCCCACAAATTCTCAATAGACTTAATACAAGCTCGTTGATCGGCACGTAAATATGCAAAATATGTATCCATGAGCACACGACGTAAACGCTCAATAATTACTTTCCGCGCTTCATTCCTATCAATCTTGGTACGTGCATTCTCCACCAACTCCTCACGTTTACCTTCAATCGCTTTAATTGTTGCTTTAAGCTCTTTTACTTCATCTTCTAATACTTTATGGCGCTCTAAACTTTGTGTAATAGCTTGAAATCGGTCTAAAGCCAGCTTTCCTTGGGTCATTGCCTCTACAAGTGAAGCCGTAAACTCAGACTGATAATTAAGGCTTGAGGCTAATTCTAAAATCCGCTTGCCATTTTCGAATTCAGGGTCCTGTTGTGTAAATCCTTCGGTACAGTAAAAAGCTTTTGCCGTACCCTTAGGTAGCAGATTCGCAACTTTAAGCTCTGTAAAAATATTTGTTGCCAAATTTTTCACAGACTTAATGTGTGCCTTCCAATCTGCTGTGACAGTTTTAAGTTCCTCTTTTTTATTTTTCACCTCTTGACTAGGTAGCACCCCTGTATCTTCGGTATCTTCAAAATCTTCTTCATCCACCGCTGCGAATAGTGCTTGTAATTCAGCCAAACGAGCTTGTGTTTTTGCTAATTCATCTAACAATTCAGGATACTGACTTTTTAAAATATCTTGATCAGGAATCAACTCTGCACCCCAACCACTAGCTGCAATCGATTTAAAATCTGCTTTTAATGTATCTATATAGTTCGCAAAAGCACCACGTACTTGTGAAGGTGTTAGTAGCTTTTGCTCTGCAAACTCATCAGCAATACTCGACAGCAAACTACTACGCATTAAATAGACATTACCCGAACATTGATGCTGGTTTGCCACATCAGGTGCCAATGCTTCGACAATTGGTAAATTAGCATTCCACCAAGCTTCAAGCTGTTGCATAAATTGATCTTGACGTGTTGTCACAGATTGATGGGTAGCTACGAAATCAGCAATATCTTGTTTATCACTAATCATAGGTGCAATATCGACATAGCGTTCATCTCGTGGTACGAAACAATCTTCACGCAATTGTGGATAATTCAACCAAAAATGAGCAAGACTATCGACCTCAACAATCGGTACACCGCCATGTAAATGTGCTCGTACATCGTGTGGCTCTGATGGCGGTGCATTATCAACATAGCGACGAATATTACAATTATAATTCTCAGCAGCTATTTCAGATTTAGGAACGTTACGCGCATAAGCAGGAATACCCTTACTTGAACGATAGGCATGTATGATTTTATCGACATCTTCAGGACGCAAATGATTTTGTGCTTTACCTTCACGGTATTCACGGTCAGCATTGATAAACAGTACATGATCACGCGTTGTAGCACCCGCTTTGTTCATAACTAAAATACACGCGGGAATACCTGTGCCATAAAACAAATTACTTGGTAATCCAATAACAGCCTCTAGATATCCTTGCTCAATAAAATACTTACGAGCTTCTTGTTCTTCACCACCACGGAACAACACACCATGTGGCATCACCGATGCTAGACGACCATCATGCTTCAATACAGCCACCATGTGTTGCACAAACATCAAATCGGCTTTTTTTCCTTTTTCTGGCATCCAAACCGGAAAACGACTTGAGAACTTGATATCTTTCTTACTATAGTTTTGACTAAATGGCGGATTCGCTAGTACTCGATCAAAACGTTTAAGTTCATTATCCTCACCCAAATGTTGAGGATTTTTAAGGGTATCCTCTTGGCGAATATCAGCATGTGAAATACCATGCAAAAGCATATTCATCTTACATATTGACCATGTCGTGCCAATTTTCTCTTGTCCATTTAATGAGATTTCATCAACACTACCACCACTTTCACGCAAATAGTCACGTGTTTGGATGAGCATCCCCCCAGAACCTACGGTTGGATCATAAACGCTCATTCCTTCTTTAGGATCACAAATTTCAACACAGACTCGAACAACTTCAGCAGGGGTATAAAACTCTCCCGCTTTTTTCCCGGCAGAGTCTGCGAAGTATTTAATTAACCATTCGTATGCTGCGCCAAGTAAGTCCGGAAACTCAAAATCTTCATCTTTTAATGGAATAGATTCAAAACTCAATACAAAGTCAGCAAGCGTATCGTCATCAAGCGTATGTGAACCAATTTTACGGTTAAAGTTGATCCCCTTTAAAACATCTTGCAAAGCATCTGGATTGGCATCCTCAATCGCTTCTAATGCTTTATTTAAAGTTGTACCCACGTTTTCTTTAACGTGTTTAAGTGCTGGATGATAAATAGTTTTTGCAACACCATCCTGAATTACTACTTCTGTCCACCCTTGATTCCAACGCGCACGTTCTGGGACAAAAAAATATTTACCAGAATAGTTGTCAGGGTCATTCAGTTCAATTTGAATATCTTCTTCTGCCATACCTTGATCTTGGTACTTTTTCTTTAACTCTGCTTGGCGTTGATCAAACAAATCACTGGCACGTTTTAAAAACAACATACCAAAAATATATTCTTTATATTCACTGGCATCCATACTGCCACGTAAACCATCACAGGCTTTCATTAGTAAGCTTTCTAAACGTGATAAGGTCAGTTTATAGGTCATAGAGATTCCAAATTTTTTAGCTTTTTGGGCGATGATTGATAGCATTTGAATGTCAAAAACACTAAAAGCTATAAGATTTCAACCCACCGATTTGAGGCAAAGTTTACAGTATTGATGGTTATATCGTACATCTCAATTCACTGTAAATCGAAGGCAGCATCTTTGTTATATTTTTGGACAAAACCTTCGATTCATTTTAGATACTTACCTCTGAGCTAAACCATGGACTATACAAAAAAAGAAGAGCAAGCCTCTTCTTTTTTTTAATTAGATATCACACTCATTTACCCAAGCCATGCCAAGGGATTTGTCCTACAAATGCCATGCTTTCAACTAAATGTGCCATAGGAATAATTCCTCTATAAAAATGAAGTTGTTTAAAAATAAAATTGAAGCTTAAGCAGCTACAGCAAAGTCTTGTCCACATTGCAGACAGTGGTAATGCTGAGCGGATTTATAATGTCGATAGAAATAATGCTGACTAACCATGACCAGTGTTCCACCGACCACAACCCCAATCAGCCCACCGATATACGGAGGAATGCCTGCTTCTTTTGCGAGTTTGATACCCAGCGCTGCCATCGCAGGTGGTGAAAATGCATCTAGAATCTTTTCAAAATACTGCGGACCATTCGACTGGGATTCTCTAAGAACCACCTGTTCAGAATGGCAATAAGGACAATGTATGTTGCTCATCACGAAAGTCCAGTATGTAAGTATGAATGTTTAAAACTTTTGATTGAGACATAAAAAAACCATGCCTCTTGGGCATGGTTGATGTATATGCTTTGGTTGGTTATTTAAAACTATAGCTTGCTGAGCCTTGATCAGTCTCAATATCGACCTTCACCACGGCATCATAAGAACATCTCAAGTAAAGCTGTAAGGATTGCCCAATCTGGAAATAGGCAGGTAGCTTGATCGGATCATTGTATCGGCCTGTATAACTACAGCGTCCATTATTTACATCGACTTTATTTAGTGTGATGGGTTCAGAATCCAATGAACGTAATGTCAAAATCACATAGGTTCGGTTATATAAGCCTCCTTCGCTATATTCCGTATTGAGATTGACTTCCATACGATCAGGATTGAAGCCTGACGTACCACAGCCTGATAAGGTTAACGGTAGTGTGATAACAGCAGACAGCATTAATTTTTTAAGTATATTCACAACAATATTTCCTTTATTGGACTTACCTTGATTTGATGTTGAGCAGCGCCACACATCTGGGTGTCGTGGCTTCGTGCTCATGCTTCATAGAGGTAATATGTATTTGAAATTTCTTTATTTTGATTAAATGCTCATGCCAATCTGTGCTTGAGCAGACCATCGTCTTTATAAAGCACTGCTTTCCTGTTCGGGTTCAGATACAACTTGTTCTTGTTCCTGTTGATTCTGATATTTCTTGATCAAATCTTCAGGTGAGAGATAGTTCTCTAATCCAAATTTGAAATTCCAAAGTGGAGACTTAAGCACATCCTTAAACGGTGTAGCCTCTAACTTTTCATTGATTTCAAGACTGGCTGGCAGTGCATGCATGACACTTTTTTGCTTAAACTCAAGTGGTTTAAATACGGGAGTAATATTCTCCCTCATTTCTACGGGATCACCACTTCTATTGGCCTTGCTGATTTGATTAAAGTAGAAAAATACGCCTTCAAAATTCAACTTATTGTCATGGAAATTAAAAACATAGCCCATCTTGAGTAAGGTGAGATTTTCAACTATCAGCTTGGCTAATTCAGGCTGGACTTTAAACAGGATTTTGGAGACCACCACTGAACTGCCACTTTTATTTTCTTGTTCTAAGTCTAAAGACAATTGCTCTGTATCAGGATCATAGTGATAAGCACGATTAGATAGCGCAAGGCTAATATCTTCTACACTTCTGTTGAGTGCTTTCTGTAAAAGCTCCACGTCATAATCAATTGCATTATTTTCAGCATCTTGTTGAGCCTGTTTGACTCGATTGTCGTAGTCCTGCGTTTTTTCAAATTCTTGCTTGGGCTGAATGTTCGGTGACTTTAAATAACGTACATAGTTGATCGCTAGATTATTGGCATATTTAAAGTATTCATCGGTACTCAAATCGAGTAATACATTATTTTCCTCTGTATCTCGATCCTTGTCCCCAATCACAAAAATTTGATCTCGATTTAGATTAAGTAAGCTTTTGACTCGTTCATAATCTTTAATAAATGAAAAATCGTTGACCACATTCGGAGTTTCCGAGAAATCCAGTGACTCTCTCTGCTTGGGATAAAAGATTTTAGGATCAAGAAAAAGTACCTTGGATTCTGCTTGCTGCCAGCTTTGGTCTGCACTCAATTTGTCTTTGGCAACAATAACGGTTGATTTTTCATTGATCGCATCAAGGCTCACAGTATCTTCTTGAGTTTGGCTTTCTACTGCTTGATTGTTCTCGTGCTTATCTTTACTTGAACATGCCGCTAAGCTGACCAACAAAATACATAGAGGTAAATACTTTAGTTTCGTTGTCATGGTGAATCATTCTCTTTTATTTTGAATGAACGCTCGCCATCTGTAAGGCTATTGCGCCAATTCTTGTTTGATTCTTTATTGGAGTGCTGTGTTTTATTCAGGCGTGAATATTCATAGGGAAATGAACTTTCCACGGTCGAGCAGTAAAATGATCCAAGCACACAGACAAACAGAGGATGGAAATCCTTCATTTGTTTACCCCAGATAAAATTATTGTTTTGCGTATGCTGTCATTGGTCTAGTGAGGACAAAGCCGTATACAGCACTGGGGCATAGAGAAGAATGAGAAATTAAGAATATGTAGACGCATGGGCGACTCCTTGTGTAATTAAAGAAGCACTACCACATCACTGTCAATTTGATGGTGGTAGGAGCAATTAAGGGTTGACAGACTGGTACACAAGAATCCAGCACGCACAAGGCGTCCCTCAATCACCCCTACCGCAACGATTGAGGGACGAACGAGTTCGCCACCAAAAAGCGAACTTTTTGGTGTCTTGTGTAATGGTCTGTCAAAACCAACTGGCAATGTAGGCCAGCATCGAAAGGATATCCCCCACTTTGTCTGCCGTCAAGCAAACAGAGTGGAGAGAATTAATTGATATTGAGTTCGTATACTGATCATTTTCACATCAGGCTATGAATTGATTTTTAGCTTCTAACTCTGCCCAATTCTGCGTAAATTTTTATTGCAATCCACATATCCTTTGCTATTTTTCCATACCAAAAACCGCCTCTATATCCAAGTTTTTTAAAGCAGAAAAATACTATAAAATTTAATAGTTAATGATAACTTGTGCAGAGATTCAAAGGAAAATTTATGTCAAATTCAGGAACCAAAAAAAATGAAAAGCAACCCTCTAACCTTATCGATATTTCTGTTCTTGATTCTCTTCCTTTACCTAACAAGAAACAGCTTCGGAAACACTTTAATACCACTAGCAATGCTATTACTGATACCTTAAGAAAAATAACTTCTTCACAAGCATTTCTTACTGAAGGCAAACCAAATAAGCTTATTCAACTGAAAAGGCACTTAAAAAAAGGGGTTCTGCCAAAAGGTATAAAACAAATAAGAATGGGATTTGAGATTGAACTACATGAGTTTGATTATCCAATAAAATTCTATTTAACTCATGGGCAAATTTTACCAGAATACATACTTAGAGATATTCTTCACTGCAACCTTGCTGATGCCCATATTCTTCAATATGGAGGATTCTTTCATTTCAAGGATAAGTCCAATCAACTGTTAAGCGCCCTTATCCTTATCTATGGTGTGGTAATAAAATTCTTTTTAGGTCCAAATATCAGATTTAAACTTACAATTGAAGATGCCATAAAACTGATAGAGGCCAAACTCACTAATGATTACGAGGATCCAAAAAACTTTTTATATATTCTTCATGGATTAATCGTTGCAACAGAAAACTATCAATTACACACGCAATATGAGGAGCTAATATCTGAAGTTGAAAAACTAGAAATAAATGAACTTATTGACCAACCCATATCCACATTAAAGTATTTGATACCCGATATAGAGCAGTTGTGTACTAATAACAGCCATAAAACACTTCGCTCCTACATAGAGGAACTTCCAACAATCAGTGAAGAATTATATAAAACGTCATATGAAGCTTTAGACATAACAATTAATAAGGCAATTGATTTGGGTTTACTTGACAAGTACAAAGCCAAAGCTAGAAAAATTAGTAAGATCCCTCCAATCTGTACGAAACATAGCTTATTAAATAATACAAAACTTTTAAGAAGACTCGATGGTGCAGATTTTAGTCAGCAAGGTACTAAAAAAATTAAAGATTTTTATGGAACTTTAGATAATCGGGTCATGGAACTAATTGAATCATATCAATTCAAAAATGAGATTAAGAATACGACTCAAGCTGCTAATGAATTATGGCAAGCTAATTATGAGCAATTTGATAAAATTATTAGGAATCTAGAGCAAGAGCATAATCGGACTACAAACTTAAAAATGGAAAATTTCGTACCATACCTAATCAAACTCATTAAAAAAAAAATAATAAAATAAAAATAGAGGATTAAAAATCATTAAAAATAAACAACTTAATAAAAATCACTTCTACCTGATCGCCAGCTTTAAATTGAAATGAAAAATTTATATTTAGAGCAAGCCCAAGCTAATGCATGTGACAGGTGCAATTAGTCGTTTGGGTGACACAAAAATTTCTTCAATTTATATTGATTAAAAGTTGGTAATTATGTACATCCAAATCAATCCCGATTCACAGCAAAAATGCCTTTCGCAAGGGAGGTTTTTAGCTCAATCCCACCCAGAAAAATATAGGATAATACTATTATTTACAATAGCTTATCTAAATTCAAGATTAGTATTACCATCCTTATTCAGTACTATTTCTATAATACTCAATGTGATACGAGCAACCTTACTCAGTTTAAGCATCACTCTTAAACTCAAACGGTCTAACACATCCATTTTATGGAAACAGGAAAAGGTGCACTCATGACCAGTAAGAGAAAAATAGCACCAATCCGTTTTGTGAAAGATATCAAAACGAAGTCTAACCGATTACACGGGGGCCCCATTAAGACTCACGAGTTTGTAGAACAGTTACGTAAGGCTAATCCCAAACCACAAAAGTATCGAGAACTTGATGATGCTGTGATTTTCCCACTCATCACTGACTTGACCTATGAGTTGTCACCATCATCCTCACTCGATGCAACGGTTTTATATCGTGAGTTTCGTATTAAGGTGATGCTGAACATGACATCTCTGGTCTGGGAGTGCTGTAAAGCAAAACAGATTAGCAGCGACCGTTGAATCAGTTGATACGTTTAACGGGGTCTTTTCCTACCCTGACTGGTTTCGCCCTTTCATTCCTGTATTTGATGAACTTATAGGAATCGGTAGAAAGGAACTTGAAGACTTTCAGGTAGGTGAAGAAATCTCATGCTTCTATGAGGCATTAGACCTGTTAGACAGCGATACTAATCTGTTTGGGCTCTTTGAAAATCACCCGCAAAGTCTGATGTATCTTCAAACGAGAGCCAACTTATTAAATCGTTTTTTTCAACTAATACGTGAGCGCATGAAGAGTGAGAAAGTCAAACTCGCTATTCAAAAACGTACCCAAAAGAGTGCCACTCAATTAAAGGGATGTCGCAAACTGATAGATGCCTGCTTTGAAAGATGGTCAAAGCTCTTGGTATTACGCATTGACTTTGGATTCAAAATTCCAGATGAGAACGTAAAAGCCAGCTATCACGTAGATGACCTTAAACATGAGTTTCATTCTCTAGACAAGCTTGTGTTGCTAAAAGAGTTACTGGGACAGTTCTTGAACAACCGTAGACACAATTCAATTTTGAGTAAGATCAAAGCCTACATCTTCAAATTTGAACACGGTATCAAGAAAGGGTTTCATGCTCACGCCATACTGATACTTTCGGGCAATGAATGCCAAAAAGATGGCTACTACGCACATGAGATTACAGAGTACTGGAAAAAGCTCACGCACGGTAATGGCTGCACCTACAACTGCCACATGGCAAAACAGAAATATAAAAGATTAGGTATCGGTATGATTAACCACCTCGACAGTGAAAAACGTATGGTTTTAGACGAATGTCTTCAATACCTGTGTAAAGCAGATCAAGCATTTATATTCAGAACACTGGATTCATCTGAATATAGATCAATGCAAAAAAGCCAGAAGCCAAAAAAAATGAGCAATGCTGGTCGACCACGCGCATCCCTACCATCTTCTGTAAATAAAAAAAGCGGAGGTAAATGATATGTTATTGAAAAAACATGATGCTCCTCTGCTACATTCAGCGTATATGAGCAATACTGCTAAAACCATTCAACCACATCTAAGCCCAATTGCGATCGCGCAAGTAAGTGATGAGCTATCGAAAGTTCGTTTGCCCAATCAACCTGCGTTTCTAGCGTACCGTTTGCCCCTTCAAACTTTACCTGAAAATGTAGATAGACTTATAAAGTCAATGCAATGGGTACATCATTTACCATGGGTAAATGGTGTCATGAATTTAATGCTACATCCCCAACTAAATCTATGCATTGAATTAGCAAGGCGGCATGGGTTAATTGATCAACAGCAGTCGTGGAGAACTGATCCCATAAGAGGCTATAATTTCATTCGTGAATTTCAAGATCTTCTGCTAACTCGTCATTTTAATGAATTAAAAGAAGGTTGGGATTATTCTCATCAGTTTAGTGAACAAGAGCTTAGCAATGCCCTAAAGGCAGTTCAGAAAGAATCTAATGGGTTCTCATTTCATGAGTTCATATCCACAATAGATTCATCTCAACTGCATTCTCCTAAATTAGATCAATTTATTGAGGATGTAAAAACTGGCTTCATCAATAATCTCAATAGTGAGCAAGTACAAGCTATTTTTTTGAAAAAAGAGCCATTACCTAACAGGCAGGTGAAATTACGATTCATCATTTTGTTCAAACGTGATTTTCTGGATAGTCCTGCACACCTGACAGACTTAAGTTTTTTTGAGAAGATCAAACTCTCTGTTGAACAAACTCACGGTTACCAATTCATTTATGATCCATCGCTGTTGAATGGATATATGCAGAGTCACCTTTTTCATAAGAAGACTCAGTCATTCAAAGAGCAGATCAAGCAGCTCAGAGCCTACCTTACAGGGACTGATGCTCTATACAGGATTGGATGTGTAGAACCAACATTCGATGTATTGTATGCAAAACTCAAAATTCAGTAGTCGAGGAGTAGTTTTAAATGGGTGCATTTCAGCTTAGTATGGTTGATTACCTGTTTATGAAATATCGCTCTATGACCGTTGACTTGATGACAATAGTCAAAGACTATTATCCTCATTTAAGCAAAGCTGAAGCATTGAGAAAGGCAAACAATTGTGAGTTTCCATTCTCAGTTTTCAAGATAGATAAAAGTAAGCGTGCACCCTTTTTGGTGCACCTCAATGACTTAGCTGATGTTTTAGATAAACAGTATTCACAAGCTTCCAAAGATTTTGCTACGTTTCATCAATGAGGCGTAGCACCTCTTCCAACTGCATAACATTTCTTCTAGCTTTGACAGAAACATAACGCTGCAAACTGCTCCAAGAATCATGCAAACTTACTTTTTGAATTTCAGGAATCGTAAAGCTTTGCTCTGCAAGTCTAGTACACCCTTCATGCCTTAAATCGTGAAAACGCAAATCCTCAATCCCTAACATCTTACAAGCCTCACGAAACTCTTTGCCTAAACTCTTAGGATTCAAAGGTAAAAGTAGATTTTCATTATGTCCTAATTTAAGCATTCTGCTACGAACCTCATGATCCATTAAACGTTCAATCATCGTTTTGCAGGGTTCTAAGACATCGAATGTCTTGTGGTTTCCTTTCGAGCCATTAGGATTTTTCAAATCATGAACTTTCCAAGATGAATGATGCTGATCATAATCATCTAAACTTAAACGGGTTAATTCTGCTTCACGTCTACACGAAAAGATGGCAAACCAGATAATTAAATGCATCGGGTACTTCGTTCCATACCTATTCATTTTCCAGCGCTCAACAAAATACTTTGTTAAAGCTATTAATTCCTCATTGGTTGGCAACCTATCCCTCTTCTTACTAGAAGAGATTTGTCGAGTTTTTCTCAGTTGCGCGGTAGCTTTATCAAAACTATTTAAATCAATATCTATATCCCACATCACGGCGGCATGAGCCAATACACCACGAATATGAAGCAGTTCATGTTGCTGTGTGCTTGTTGCAATTGGGTCTAAATCCAAGTGAAGAATCCCAGCTTTTCTTAATGCAACATGATCAGCCAAATGTACTGATTTTATTTTTGTGATAATATTGCGCGCTATCGGAAATTTCTTAATTAAGAGTAGAGAATAGCGTTTCGTCCTTCCGTACTCGCTCCCAACTTCTTCCAAATATTTATCAATGGCATCTGCCAAAGTTAGGTCTATAAGTTGTTCTTTGCCTAACAAAATGTCTGGATTTTCTTGAATCTCAACTTCTCTTTTCTTAAGCCAGTTTTCCGCCATTTTCTTTGAATGGAACGTTTTGCTTTCAGAGTAGACAGGATATCCCTTTCGATTGATACGGATAGCAGCACGGTAACTCACACTACCATCTGCACCTTTTCTAGCTGTAACAGACCCCATAATTTACACCATGAACTATTTTTTCCATTATGGTGTAAGATTTGGTGTAAATGCAAACAGCAAAACTTATATTCACAGGTGTTATCATGCGTTTACGCAGATTCAAATACTAGATTTAAAGGTATGATTTTAAATGACTATTAACAAAAACCTTGAAGCCATTAGTAATTCAAGAATCAGCGTCGCGCCAATGATGGATTGGACAACTCGTGACTATCGTTTCTTTGCACGTTTGTTTAACCCCAATATTATCCTCTATACAGAAATGGTCACCACAGGTGCCATCATCTATGGCGGAGCAAATCGTCATTTGGACTATAACCATGAAGAACATCCAATTGTTCTACAGCTCGGTGGTTCAAATCCTAAAGATCTTGCAACGTGTAGCAAAATGGCTCAAGACTGGGGTTATGACGAAATCAATTTAAATGTGGGCTGTCCAAGTGACCGCGTGCAAAACAATAAGATTGGTGCCTGCTTAATGGCAGAGCCTGATTTGGTTGCAGAATGTATTGCTGAAATGCGTAATGCAGTTGATATTCCAGTTACTGTAAAACACCGCATCGGTATTGATGACATGCAATCTTATGAAGAGATGCTACATTTTGTCGATACAGTTGCGAAAACTGGATGTGATAATTTTATCGTACATGCCCGTATTGCCTTGCTTCAAGGTTTATCACCAAAAGAAAACCGCGATGTTCCACCACTACGCTACGAAGATGTTTATCGTTTAAAACAAGAGCGTCCTGAGTTGCTGATTGAGATCAATGGTGGGGTTAAGACTTTTGCTGAAACTCAAGCACATTTAAAGCATGTTGATGGGGTCATGATTGGGCGTGAGGCTTATCACAACCCTTACCTCTTGGCAGAATTGGGGCAACTCTGGAACTTAGACTTACCTGATCGCTTTGAAATTATCGATCAAATGCTGCCTTATATTGCCAAACGTATGCAAGAAGGCGCACCTCTATCGATTATTACGCGCCATATTTTAGGCTTATTTCAAAACCTTCCTGGTGCTCGTAAATGGCGTCAAGCTTTAAGTGGCGGTAATGCCAAAACATTTGCAGATGTTGAAAATGCCATTATCAATATTAAAGAAGCCATGAAGCGAACAGAAGATTATATTCGAGAACAGTCTGTCTGATCACGACTGAAAATTTCTACGATTCAATACAGTCTTAATCCACAGCTATCTTTTCAATCAAACGATGGTCTTTAAAATCGTTGAAACTGTTTGATCATGTATTCATTACATCGCTGAATGACACCATCTGCATTTTTACTCCAGACCATCACAACAGCAGACCATGCATTTTCAGCATCCAAAGCAATCAGTCGTACCTGTTTAGGTAGAATATGTCTAAATTCTTCAGGAACAATACAAATTCCAATTTCAGCAGCCACCAATTGCAATTGTGAAACTTTACGGGACTGAACCGCCGCTTTCTTTGGAGAAAAACCAGCACTTAAGCAAAGGTTTGCAACCAAATAACTTAAACCTCCCCGTTCTGCATGTGGTGTAGAAACAAAATTTTCATGCTTTAACTGTTGGATTTTGATACTGCGTTCTGAAGCTAAAATATGATTTTGATGTAGTGCAACGTATAAAGGTTCAGGGTAGAGCGTGGTTGTATATAACTCATCTAGGCGATTTAAAACAGGTGGGCGAATAAAACCAACATCAATATTTCCTTTCATCAGTGCAAGAATTTGGTCTTCAGATGACAAGGTGTTGATTTCGAAATTAACATTGAGATGCTTTGCGGTTTGATCAAATATTTTGACTTTTTCTAAGCTCATGCTAATGCTACTTGAGTGTGCAATTTTGATGAGTCGATTTTTTCCATCTGCAATATCTTTAGCATTTTCAATAATATGATCTAAGTTAAGCAAATTATTTTTAATTTGAGCATAAAAGAACTGTCCGGCTTGGGTGAGTTTTATTTTTTTATCACTGCGGTCAAAAATTTCAAATCCTACTTCGTCCTCCAAAAGCTTAATCTGGCGACTTAAAGCAGATTGGGCAATAAACAACTTTTCAGAAGCCGCAATAAAACCACCTTCTTCCACAATTCTAATCAAATAATTAAATTGTTTGAATGTCGCCATATCCATCTCAAAATTAGATCAATTCTGCTTTTTTCTATATTAGATTAGATTTTTTGATTTCACTAGACTTTACTTAAAGCGACTTACATCAGAGAGAAATAGTATGAGGACATCCAAACAATTACTGGTTTTTATTTGTATTATTTGCGCTGTTGTTTTACTCAATCTTTATGATGGTTTTATCGCAAAACAAACGGGCAAAGTGCCCCAACAGCATGAGTTTATTTATTTGCAGGACTGATTGAGCTGAACAGATAAAGTATGTTTTTTACAAACGCGTGCAAGATTTCACCAAAGCATACTTTTTTATATTGGTGACGCATGTTGTGGTGCTTTTTTTAAAATCATATTGGTAAGTAATATACTTGCCAGCAAGATCATCACTCACAAAGGCGTCTTTTCGAAAATGAGCACGTATAATACAGCCGTGTAAATCAGGTGCTGCATACACGTTTATACTTTCAACATATTTGCTGTGTTGTTGAATATTGACCTCCCAGCCCAACAGTTGCTTGATCTTTTGAAACTCTTCCTGTTTGCTGATCTGTTGGATATTTTGAAAATTACAGACTTGAATTGCATTTGCTTGAGGTTGAAGGATTGACCAGCCCAGCAAGTTCTGTATATCACGCATTATTGTTTTAGCTTCATCCAATTGGTTGACCGCCTGAAAATGACGAACCGTTGAATAAAGGTAATATGCAATCCCGCCAATCAGTAGGATCGCCAATAGGGTTATTTTAAGATCGAGGATAGGTCGATTAAAAAGCCTCTTCATTCTCTAAGCTGTCCATGTTTATGGTCTGAATGCTATAGAGCATTTCAAGCGACTTTTCAGCATAGTTAACAACCAAACTTATTTAAACAACGCCAATATTTATCTTTAAATAGGCTGACATCGATTTCAAAATTGTTCTGATATTTTTCAACCACCTGATCTATAACTTTGGCGGGTTTTCTAAACTCTTTACAAGCAAAATACATAGTTCTTAAGTTATTACCCGTTTCGCGTCCAATATTTAAATACCCTTCAAAATCTTTTAGCTCATTTAATAATTCTTCTTCAATCGTGTTAAGCAACTCATAATCTGTAGCAGATGGCATACCACTGGAGTTCTGACCAGCATAAGGTATTTCAACCAGCATCATCCAAGGGTGAGAAGCCTTTTGATCCCATGTTAAAAGGGTACTATTTAAGATCGCCACCAAAGGCAAACTTTCATTGGTCTCCCCCTCCAAACTGATATATTCATCTTCATCAGTACTTGAACGAGTTATTTTGTCTAAGCGAGAAATTTCACCGTTCTTTAAAATTAAAATATTCTTTAAACGATCGATAGGCATTAATTCTTTTTCAACATCTTGTCTGAATTGCAGCGAAACTTGATCTAGTTTTGTAATCGAATCATATTCGCCCAAATAATTATCCAAAAAGATATAAACTGCTTGTAAGAATTCAGCTTTTTGAGCTTCATTATATTGATCATGCACAACCACGAGATCAATTTCATCTGGATATTCTTCATGGTCTTTTAAATAAAACGATAGCGTTTTTTGACTAAACTCATGACCATGCATACCAATACTGGTTTGCTGAATATCACTTGCGGGTTTAAGTGCGGTAAATTTCCAGCCGGGAATTTCAGGGGCTACTGCCACCAATTCCTCTACAAATACAATGTTTGCCACAACACCATCTGGCGTTAAAATTAATTCAGCTGTTTGTGAATCAAGCATCCCGGTAAGGAAAAAAATTCCACCATGAACTTTGGCCAATTCAGGCGATAATTTATCAAAGAAATCCGCCTGAATCGTATCTTGATTTAACTCATCCACAATACGGTGAAAATCCTCTTGATGCTGTTCAAACCATTGCCAAAATTCAGCATAGCGGTTTCGATTGATTTGTATTTGTTGTTGTTTCTTTCCAAATAACTTTTTGAAAAAACTCATTTTGATTGTTCTCTGTTATTGCGTTTATTTCAGATTAATTTAACTGAATTTTTATGATTTTTAAATGAACCTAAACTTTTACTTAAAAATACCAAGCGCTTATTTGATCCGATCTAACTTTTTCAACACTTCTGCAACGGCGACCATCGCAAAACTAGAAGTCACCACCACAGCCGAGCCATATCCACCACAACGCA